>JFJP01035452.1_pt1 | contig 13278 bp, 9 predicted proteins | sample 431651 | NCBI WGS metagenome assembly JFJP01 (sample SAMN02602958, study PRJNA72255) | Microbial mat metagenome, whole genome shotgun sequencing project. | biome: fresh water; feature: sink hole; material: water; isolation source: purple microbial (photo- and chemosynthetic) mats found in...
GATCGTCAGCCAGGGCTACGATCTGGGAGATGGTGGTCTCCTGCTGGTCCATGAAGTTGTCGGGATAGGTGATGTGCTGGATCATGCCGCCGTCGGCGACCTTGCCATAGCGCTTGATCAGCTCTTCTGCTCCGCGCAGATCGTCTTCTGACTGGGAAACGGTACCGGTTACGATACCGATGTGGAAGGCTGCTTTGGCGGCTTCAGCGGCAGCGGCGGGCTTCTCGGCCTTCTGGCAGCCGGCGAAGAGTACGACAGCCGCTATGAGCGCGACTGTTAGTACACGGGTAAATTTCATGAATCCTCCTTAGGATGCCGGTAATCCGGCGATGCTATATTGTAAACCATTGAGGAAATGAGTCAAGGCCTGCTATACTCCAACTCATGCTTTACCGACGGTTTCCAAAGGTTCCAGAGCTCGAAATATCAACATTAGGCCTGGGCTGCATGCGTTTGCCCACCCTTGGTGACGATCCAGCCGCCATCGATGACGCGGCCGCGACAGCGATCCTGTCCGCCGCGCTGGACTCGGGCGTCAACTACATAGACACCGCGTGGCCCTACCACAAGCAGATGAGCGAACCCTGGCTGGGTGCCGCCGTTGAATCGCTCGGGTGCCGTGACCAAGTTTTGCTCGCGACCAAGGCGCCCGTCTGGCTCATCAAGGAAACCTCCGACTGGGAGCACTACCTTTCCGCCCAGCTCGAAAAGCTGCGCACCGACCATATCGACTTCTACCTGGTGCACGCGCTCAACGGCAAGCGCTGGAAGACCGTCCTGGAGACAGGCGGCCTGGAGTTCCTTGCCAAGGCCAAGGCCGACGGCCGGATCGGCCATATCGGATTCTCGTTCCACGATACGCTCGGCTCCTTCAAGACCATCGTCGATGGCTGGTCCGACTGGGAATTCTGCCAGTTGCAGTACAACTACTTTGACGAGGACTATCAGGCGGGCGACGCGGGCATACGGTATGCCGCCGAAAGAAACATAGGCGTCATCGTGATGGAACCGCTGCGCGGCGGCGTGCTGGCGCGGGTGCCGGACGAAGTCCAGAAGATATTTGCACGCTACCCGGTACCTCGGATGCCCGCCGAATGGGCCCTGCGCCACGTTCTGGACAGGCAGGAAACAGTGACGGTGCTTTCGGGCATGGGGACTACCGGTCAACTCTGGGAGAACGCGGGCGTGGCTTCATCCGCGGCCCCCAACTCCATCATAAAAGCGGAACGGGCCATACTCGATGAAGCCCGCGCCTGGTTCGTCTCGAAGATGGCCGTACCCTGCACCGCCTGCGGCTACTGCAAGCCCTGCCCCAGCGGCGTGGATATTCCAGGCGTCTTTGGGCTCTGGAACGAGGCCTCGATGTTCGGCACGCTGGAGCAGGCCCGCAGACAATACGCTTCGGACCTGGCGGGCAAGGGCGCCGACGCCTGCGTGGAGTGCGGCGAATGCATACCCAAGTGCCCTCAGGGCATAGACATTCCAGCCAGGCTCAAGGAAGCCCAGGCGATTCTGGGATAGGGCAACAGAGTCCCAACCCGGAATCCGCCCTCGGAAAACCGCCCTCAGAACTCCACCCGTGTCGAAGCCGACACGGAGAAGGCCTGGTCACCCGTATAGCGTGTAAACTCCTTGTCAGCACCGCCACCGGCATAGGTGACCGACAGCGTGAACGGCACGGCCCGCGGGAACGAGAAGGACTCGGACAGGGTCAGGCGGTACGACTGCTCGGTCAGGTTGACGATGGCCGACAGACTGGTCGAGAGCGAGGGTGAAAACAGCTCAGCCGCCGCAAGCGCTGCATACGCGTAGAACTCACCCTGGTAAAGAGCGCGGGTTTCATCGGAAGTCAATGTCGCGGAATTCACCGCAATAGCCAGATTCCCCGCGGAATACCCGCTCAAGTCCTGCCCGGCGGAATTGTAGAACCCCTCACCAGACAGGGTCCAGAGCTTCAGTTCACCGAGCGACCTGGAAAAGCCGAGAGAGGCCTGGGCAGAATATCCATAGTCATCATACTCGGGCTTGAAGGCAAACTCGCCGTAGACCGTGGTGCCGAGAAGCCTGCCAGAAGCATCAGCTCCGAAGCGTGCCTGGGCGTTCATACCGCCATAGCCGGTAAGGCCGAACTCGAAGGGGCCGGCGGTAAAGTCGAGGCGGCCGCCGAGGTTTACTGACTCCAGCGGATCGCCGCTCCTCAAACCGGTACGGCTCGTACTGCTCTCGCTGATCAGGTTGGCGAAGTCGGCAAACATGAAGGCATTGGCACCTGGCAGCGGCAGGTGCAGCCGCAGGCCAGGCTTGCCTACCCGGGCATCGAGCGTGGCGAACGCGTCAGCCTTCTCCAGATTGATGAAATCCACCGGACTCCAGATCCTCGACGGGCCCCACGCTATCAACTGGTTGCCCAGCCTGACGAACAACACCTTGGCCAGATCAAAGCTGTAATGAAGCTCGGCAAGGCTGTACGACGGCTCGTACGGATCGGATGCTACGGTTACATCAGACGCAGTATCGGATCCGGAATAGGACTGGTACAGGGAGTGCCTTGCGTTGTACGCGATGTACAGCGCGCCATAATCCGGCACGTTGACCTTGGCGAACAGCTTGCCGGAAACGGTGGAAAGCGCGGCCAGCTCGTCCAGCTCGGATGTAAAGCTGGCACCTGCGCTGGCGACCACCGTGCCGCCGACCAGGTACTCCGTCCTGACGACATCCGAGGACGCGCCGAGCGCAGCTCCGGCATCGAATGCGGCATCCAACCCGGAATCAAGCCCGGCGTCTTGAGCGCTGCCGAACAGGTCCGCCTCAAAGGCGGACAGATCGTCCCCGCCCGGCTCCTGGGCGTATGCGCGGAGCGGGACAAACAGCACCGTCGTCGCGGCAAGCGCCAGCGCAGCCGCAATCATCGACCTTGAAAATTCTTTCATGGCGTTGCGCTCCTTAGCGCGACTGTTCCTCGAGGAAGGCCTTGGAGAACGTGTAGTCGGGTATCTTTGCCGTGGAGATGTTCTCGTTTGTCAGCAGGGTCTGCTGGCCCTTCTCCAGGGCGTCGGTGGCCAGGAGCTTGGTGAAGATGAATTTGTTCGGCGCGATCTGCTTGTAGTCCAGGTAGTAACTGGTGCGGAGCAGCGTGCCCGAGGCGCTGAAATTCTCCACCTTGACCGGCAGGCCGTCGGTCCTGCGCACGTACCACTTCTGCACGGGGAACGACACGTCAAGCTGCTTGGCGTCGAGCTTCACCACGTCGGTTTCCCACTTGGCGACCATGGCCGAGCCGTCCAGGTTGGCCCAGTACTGGGCGGTTACGTCGCTCTTGCCGAAGATGTCGGTGCGCACGTCGGTGGAGCCCACGTCGTCCTTGCGGTTGCGGTAGACGAATTCGCGGGTGGACGGCAGGTACAGGAAGAGGTCGTCCTTGCTGCGGTAGTAGCCCTTGCCCTTCTCGCTCTCCGGATACTTGAACACGAGCGCGAAAGTGTCTGCCTTGTCGCGACGGTAGATCTGGATCTGGATGACGCGGTCCGCTTCGCCGGCCTTTTTCTGCACCAGGGTAAACGTGTTGGTCACGTCAAGGTCGGTTACGTTGAGCTTGTCTTCAAAGGCCTTGACGAGGGCGAGGGCCCTGGGGTCGTTGGAACTGACGGTCTTTGACTGGGCAAAGACACCAGGTACAGCGGCGAGGGCCAGAAGGCCCGTCGCCATGATTCGTCGTATGGTGGTCATGGTTGATCCTTTCATCAGAACTGGCAATTTCAATAGACTCTTGAGAAGGCGTCCACGGGAGGTATGGCGCCGCCTTGCTTGGCGGGGAAGTACGAGAAGAAGGCCGCAAACAGCGAGATGGTCAGGGTGACGCCGGCCATGGCGGTCAGGGCCGGGATGAGCACCAGCCGCCCTCCTTCCAGGAACAGGCCGAGGTTACCGCCGGCCGGGAATACGGGGCCGAAGCGTATGCCGGTAGCCACCAGCGCCGCGAGCACGGCGCCGCCCGCCGAGAAGATGACCGCGAGCGCGACGCTCTCCGTTACGAACAGGCCGGTGACCATGTTCGACTCGAAACCGAGGGCGCGCATCGTGCCGATTTCCCGCAGGCGTTCGTTGATGCTCATGCGCAGGTTTATGAATATCGATACGGCTATGACGAACAGCATGATGGCCGCAATGAACGCGCCGACGGCGTTGACGGCCGCCAATACAGTGCGCACGATGCCGAGTACCTCGTCCAGGGTTGCCAGCTTGAGCATCACGCGGTCGCGGCCTTCCTTGTCTTCCTCGTACTTGGTGCTCGCCGCCGATACGGCCGATACGGCCTCGGAATCGGTCTTGGGCACCGACACGTCGAAGCCGCGGAGCAGCAATTCTTCCATTAGAAGATCGCGGCGTGCGTCCAGGCCCTTGGTTGAAGGCAGGTACACGTATACGGAGGTGGAGGCATCACCGGCGGCGAGGTCCAGGTTGCGCAGGAACTCGTAGTGAGCCAGCACGTAGCCGCGGGAAAAGAAATTGTCAGTGGCGTAGATGCCGCGGACCACCAGGATGCCCGTGTTGAAGGCGCCGAACCGGGTCCGCGTGGACAGCACGATCTCATCGCCGTTGGTCAAACCGAAGTACTCGGCGGCATCCTCGGGTATCGCCACGCCATTGGGGTCGGCGGCGAAGTCTTCCCACGAGCCGGACGAAAAGGTGGACTGGTCTTTGAATCCGGTGTCGCGGTCTACTTGAATGCCGGTAAAAGGCAGCCGCTTGGAGAGTCCGTTGTAGTAGACCATCGACTGCACCGCGTACCGTGTCAGCGTTCTGGCATCAGAGCCGAAGGTCTTGTCCACGGCCTCGACGATTTCGCCGGTCTTGAGGAGGCCGTTGAATATCTTGCCGTCCTTGGCGAACTGGCCCGTTATCGTTATGTGGCCCGCGGTCGACTTGACGAGACTGGTCGCGATGTTGGTCGTAGCGCCTTTCGAGAACGCAAGCAGCAGCACCAGTATGAACGCGACGACCGCGTAGTTTATACCTAACGTAAAGCTCCGCTTTTTCTGGCGGAATACGTTTTTGAAAGCCAAGCCTATGAATGCACCCATGTTTTCCTTCCTACTTACTTGTCGTTCATCGCCTTGAGCGGGGTTATGGCGGTTGCGACGCTTACCGACCACCGTCAGGAGCGCGGCCAGGAACGGCAGGAGCTCCAACCTCATGCTGAGCGGACCGCCGCCAATCAGGAACTGCGAAATGGTCTCGGGCAGGGGCAAGCCGGTACCGCTTACGATCACCAACAGAATGCCGGAGACTATCATCGCTGCCAGAGCCGCCGAGATGTTGAGTATCAGGGTCTCCGTCAGGAAGACGCCGCGCACGAACGACTTGTCCGCGCCCAAGGCCCGCATCGTGCCTATCTCGCCGGTGCGTTCCACCACGTTGATGATGAGCGTATTCATGAAAATGAGCGTGACGACCAGGAATATGAGGCCGGTCGCCAGGAATATGAAGGCCTGGAGCGCCAGCGAAATCTGCGCGTAGAAGCCCGAAGCCTTGTCCCAGGTGGCCGTCTTGATGCCCAGATCCTTTTCCGACTCGAGCGCGACTATGACGTCGCCGGACTTGTCGTGGTCCTTGAGCCGCACCGCTATCATCGTAAAGCCGGACAGGGTCTCGGCGGTGAGGCTTGACAGATCCAGCCTGCCAAAGGCGTCATCGCCACCCAGCTCGAACAAGCTGGATTCGTCGACATTCGCCGCAGCGAGCGCATCGTTGAACTGATCCGGCAAGCCGGTAACTCCGGTAAAGTTATACAAGCCGGAGTAGGTAATGGAATCCATATAGTTTATATAGTCGAATACACTGCGGTACCGTATAGGCTCAAAAATGCCGCTGAGCGACGAGCGGACGGTGTTGACGCCGCCTTCGGTGATCCCCAGGAGCGTGACGCTCTCTCCGGTTTCCAGCGTCACGCCGTAGTTTTTCTGGTACTGCTCGTTCTGGTACCGGCTGACCACGATGCCGGAACTGGTCGCACCGCCGCTACCCTTCTCGGGCAGCGAAAAGAATGTGCCGGAGGTCATCTTTACATTTGAGAACACGCTCCGGTACGGAGCCGGTTCCACGGCGTAGAAAATGAACGGAAGGTCCAGTTTCTTGCCGTCGCGCTCAACCTGGATGAGGCCGTAGTTCTGCGAATACATAGCGTACGACTCCACCTGGTCGTTCGCGTCGAGCAGGGCGGCTATCCTGCCGGCGTCGCGTACGTTGGGCAGCGGCGTGGTGAACGCGAACGGCGATGGCAGCGTCTTTGACTTGTCGGAGACTCGCGAGCCACCGACGAGGCGAACATGCCGCCGAATACGATGAGGAAGGTGCCGAAGCCCACGAGCACGGCTATGAGGGCCATGCGCCCCTTGCGCCGGAGGAGGGTCCTCCAGGCTATGGTCAGCGTCAGCACAGCCTCATCCCTCCCCGGCGAGGTCGCCGCCAGACACGATACGGCCGTCAAGGATGCGCACCACACGGCGGGCTTCCTTCATGATATGGGAGTCGTGCGTGGAGAACACAAAGGTGGTCTTCTCGGTCTCGTTGATCTGCCGCATCAGCTCGATGATGCGCTTGCCCGTCTCGGAATCAAGGTTGGCCGTGGGTTCGTCAGCCAGCACAATCAGCGGTTTGGTCACGAGCGCACGAGCGATAGCAACGCGCTGCCTCTGTCCGCCGGACAGTTCCATGCTCTTGTTCTTCATGCGATCCTGGAGGCCGACTTCCTCGACTGCTTTCATCACACGGTCGTAGCGCTCCTTCTTGCTGAGAGAACGCTGCAACAGCAGCGGAAATTCTATGTTTTCATACACGTTGAGCACGGGAATCAGATTGAACGACTGGAATATGAAGCTTATCTTGGTGCGGCGGTACCGGGTCAGTTCCTTGTCCGTCATCTTCTCCGTCTCGGTGCCGTCTATACGGACCGACCCCTCAGAAGGCAGGTCTATGCACCCGAACATGTTGAGCATAGTGCTCTTGCCCGAGCCGGAAGGACCGGCGATGGCGAGAAACTCGCCCTGCCCTATCGCCAGGGACACTCCGCGCAACGCATCAACCCGCGTCTGTCCGAGCATGTAATACTTTTTGACATCCTTCAGCTCCACTACATTATTCATCGTGATTCTCCTTTTCTGTACGCTCTCTGTAGTCTATTCCCTTGAGCATGATCGCTATCAGTTCACTGGCCATTTCCATCTTTGTTTTTCTCACATACGGAGCAGGAGCCGCGTGCAGGCTCTCCAGCATACCAAACAGCGCGCTTGCCACGAGGCCGGAATCAGTGCCAGGCGCGATCTCGCCTGCCTGCCTTGCTTCCTCGAAAGCCACAGTCAGTGGCAGGAGCATCTTCACATAGATCAGTTCCATCAATCTGCGCGCAACCGCTTCCGGAAGGGCGGGCATGTCCGTTTCAGCCATGCGGATCAGATCCATGGGCGGATGCGAGAGCAGCCATTCCGCAGCCCCGATCATGCGCCCGTACAGGTGCTTTCCGCCTTCACGCAGGGCTTTGGCTAGCCCCTCGCCATGCCGCAGGACACTCTTCTCGGTTACCGCCTCGAACAAGGCTTCCTTTCCACCCGGAAAATGGTAGTACAGCGAGGCATGGGACACGCCAAGTTCGGAGGATACATCCCGCAGCGTCGTCGCGGCATAGCCCTTGCGCATGAAAATCTTTTCAGCCGCATCGAGCAGGTGTTCCCGTGATTCACTGGTATTCCTGACCTTCAGTTCCTGCTCCTTGCACTTACCAACTTGTAAGTAATATAGCTCAATGCGCATGTAAAGCCAAGAAAAATCCATTCAATAATCACTGAATCTGTCGGATTTGAGTATCACCGACAGGTTACGAATTGAACGTGGGGGGGGGAAGGGTGTGGTTGAGGATGGACGGGAGGTTGAAAGCGAGTCGGGCGGGGAAGCAGAATTCCTCCGCCCGGACTGTCAGAGCGCGCCGCCGGCGAGAAACGGCAGGGCAATGAAGTTGCCGAGCGCGCCGCCGAAGCTGGACAGGAAAAACACGAGCAGTATATGCGTTACCTTGTTTGTATAGAAGCCGCGAACGGTAGCGACATCGGTGGAAAGGGTCTGGAAATCGGAGACCCGGGGCTTGCGGAGCCAGGCCTCCACGATGCCGGAGAAGAAGCCCACGGCGACGAGGGGATTGAGCGTGGCCACAGGCGCAGCCGCGAACGACACGAGTATGGTCAGCGGATGCGCCAGGCAGAGCAACGATCCGACGGCAGCTAGCGTACCGTTGAGCGCCACCCAACGTAGCAGTAGCTGCAGGCTCGCCTCGGCACCTGAGGTAAAGAAGCCCACGGCGATGAAGCCGACGATCAGGGCTGGCACGAGCCAGCCGGCGGAGCGTGACAGAAAACCGGGTGGCGGAACCCGGTCGATGTCGGATACGTCGGTGGTGGCGTTGCCGGCGGCAAGCCGTCCCAGCCAGTCTTCAACACCGGAACCATGCCCCGCTCCGATCACCGCGACGAGCCTGTCGCCGGGAGTGGCCCAGATTTTAGACGCAAGATAGCGGTCACGCTCGTCTATCAGCACTTCCTTGACGCTGGGCAGGTACGCCGCCAGCTCGCCCATCATCTCGTCCAGCTCGGAACGAACCTTCAGGCGTTCAATCTCGGCAGGATCGGGCTTCTCGGTGGAGAAGGCAGCGGCTATGAGCTGGGCAACCAGCTTTGACTTGTTCCAGAAATTCGACTTGCCCCAGGCACGCCTGAGGGTGGTCTTGACGTCGCGGTCGCAGAAACTGAACGGAATTCCCGCGGCCTGGGCAGCCTGTATAGCCGCGACCATTTCAGCGCCAGGCTTTACGCCAGAATCCGCACCCATCCTGCGCTGGAACGATGACAGGGCCAGGTTGGCGAGCAGGAGGAAGGCCTGGCCTTCCCTGATCACCTTGACGATGTCGGTTTTCTCCCACGCATCTGGCGCGTTCATGGCCCGCCAGCGCCCCTCGTCCAGCTCCACGCACACCGCGGTTGGCGACTCGGCGGCGATGACCGCGGCGACCTCGTCGACGCTTTCCACTGAAACGTGGGCAGTTCCCACGAGCACTATCCTGCGCCCCGAAAGTTCGAGGACCTTGACCGTATCAGACATCATTGCTCCGTTCATTGCTGTTCATGGATATTCGTTCGTGGATATTCGTCGGGGCTATTCCATCAAGGGGCTGCGAGACGGGCTAGATCAGCCTCGGCAAGACGACGTTCTATGGTGCCGATCCGGTCGGAGTCGTACGACATCCGTATATAGTTCGACCCCAGATCGGGCTTGCCTTTGGCGACCCAGTAGGCACCGAGGTAGTACAGCAGTCCAGCCTTCAGGTCAAGGTTCTTCTCGGCATTGATGCGTACTTCGAGTTCCGAGGTCATCTCGCCCTGATCAAAGAGGAGCCTGAGCGCCAGCCACTGCCCATTGAGTTTTTCTTTGTCTATCCTGGCGAGCATCTTGCCGGCATACTCTTTGGCGGCTTTTATGTCTCCATCCCGCATGAGCGATAGAGCTGCAGCAATGTAATACTCGGAATGCGACTTGGTGTAGCTGGAAGCCTTGTCGAACGCAGTAAATGACTCGCGCCAGAAACCCAAACGGTACGCCAGCACGCCCATGGACTCGAATGAATACCAGTAATCAGGGTAGAGCCTGGAAGCGGTGCGATAATCAGCCAATGCGGCTGCATCATCACCGGAATTCTCAAAAATTGAGGCCCGGTATACATATGCCAGAAAATAGTCCGGATTGAGGTTTATGGAGCGGTCAAAATCGGCACGGGCCTGTTCAATGCGGCCGGTATCCAGATAGAGGTGTCCGCGTTCCACATAATTCCAGGCCGACCCGGGAGCCAGGCTGATGGCGGTTTCCATGTCGGCTTCGCACTCGGCATACCGGCCGAGCTGGTAGAGCACGCGGCTGCGATCCAGGTAGGCGATGGCATCGCCTGGAGCAGCCGCTATAGCATTGTCGAGGTCCGCGAGTGCGCCTTTCATGTCATCGCGCTTGAACTTCAGCCGGGCCGATCCAAGCAGGGCTTCCACATTGGCAGGAGCCAGCGCCAGTGCGGCTGCATACGAGGCCTCCGCCTTTGTATAGTTTTTGCTATCATAATGAATATCACCAAGCGCAGCCTGTGCGTCGGCATTCTTGGGGTCTTTGGCTACCAGCGCTTCAATGGCTGCGCGATGAGCCTTGGCATCGCCGGCAAAGCGTTCCAGTTCCGCCAGGGCGAACAATGCTTCAATATTGTCAGGCCAAGCGGCGATTTCAGCCTTGAGCGCTGAACGAGCATCCTCGAGTCGCCCCATCGAAAGCAGCACCGCCGAGCGCAGTACCGGGTAGGACCGGTTATCAGGCTTGCTGGAAGCAAGACCGGCCAGCCGGTTCTCGGCTGAGCCATAATCACCGGTCTCGATGGCCCGGTAGATCGCGTCGAGTTCCATCCGCTCTTTTTCCGCCTCGGTGAGTGGAGGTGGAACCGGTTCCTGAATCGCGGGACCAGGCAACACGGGGATGGAATCCGGAGTACCGGCGCAGGAGGCCAGGAGCAAGCTCAGGGTGACAATAACGGCGGCGAACAACGCCGCGCCACGGTATCTCATGCTGTTGTCTCCGGTCCACAGGTCGGTTTGATTGGGATGGTAGCTGTTTTATGATTGTTTAGCAAGCCAAACGAGGCGATCCACGCATCCGGGAACCACCGCAGTTGCGTAATCGGTTGTGAAACGTATATAGTCGCATCAATATGAGAATAAGTGCATTCGGCAGGTCAGCGGCAATAGCCGTCCTGTACATCGCCATATTCATGGTCCTCGTCGTCATTCAATTCCCGTCAAAAGGTCCGATCATTGCCGTTGCGGGAGGGATTTCATTCAAGGGCTTGCCCAGCAACAACGGCGAAGGCCTGCGCTCGGCCGAATTGAGCACCTCCGGTCTCAAGCTCATATTTTCTGAGCGCTATCCACTCCTGGTAAAGAGCGCATCCGGAAAGGAACGGAAAATCCTGCCCGTATCATACAAGGCCATGGAGCGGGGCTTCTCCATCCTGTTCGATGACGGCACCCGCTTCGTGGCTAACTCAGACAAGGATGCCGACGGTCGCGCATCCTGGCAGGTGTTGCCCAAAGATGCGGCGTCTGCAGTGAGAGCCACCATTCGTTACGAGCTGGCTTACGGCGCGGCCATGATCGCCCCTGCTGACAATGGAACGTTGCGTCTCTCGTTCAGTGGAGCAGTATATGGTATTTCCGGGGTAAAAGCCGGAGCCGAACCCAGAACGCTGACTATAGACGCTACCAAAGGCACCCTGAAACCCTTTGTCTCTGTGCGTGAAGAAGAAGGAAAACCTGTCTCTCCCACCCAGTTCCTGGCCCAGGCACCGATGGACCCCGCAGTATGGAACAAGGAAATTTCCGACTGGCGGGACAAGGCCTGGATGGCACTTTCGGGGCCAACCTTCAACGCTGCCGCAGGCACCTGGGCTACAGCATCAGGAGTTCCCGGCGCATTTGATGAAGCGTACTTTGTAACCTATATGGCTGAAGCATTGCGAAGAAACAACCTTGCGGCAGCGGCAGCCCTCGTGCCAATCGTACGGGGAAAGTTCGCAGCCCTGTTAAGCTGGAAAAGCACCCCGTTCGCAGGAAAGACCGCGGTTACCATGGAGGCATTCGAGGAAGCCACCCTGTCACAGGTCAAGGCAATAGAGCGTCAGGTACAGGCCCGTGCCCCCCTGGCGCAGGAGTCAATGTCACTGGCGCGCACACTGGATTTCTCCAAGGCTGATGTAATACAGGCCATAGCCCTGATAGAAGCCTACCTCGACGCACGACGCTACCTGAGTGAAGAGGAGAACCCGTTTATCAGGGCCATCGAACTGGTCGACAAGACCATAGCCCCCGCGGTGCGAAAAGCTGAAGGCGGTTTCTACCTGCAGACAGGACCGGACGGCATCTGTGACGCACTCGCGGGGATAACCGCCGGAGAGGCGCTCATACGACTCGCCGCCGCGATGGACAAACCGATTTATGCCGGAATAGGCCAGAGCCTCGTCATGGGGTTCCTCAGGCTCGCCGCAGAAGACGGATCAATACCTAAGTCAGTAACCATCATCGACGGCTCCACGACCCGCTCCGAAGTACGCATCCCTGCCGCGCTGGTCTACCCCATAGTCGCCGAAGCGCCGTATTATCCACACGCCGTGAGCTTTTACAAGGAACTTGGCCCCGGAGCCTGGGCCTGGACCTGCGCTCCCGTCATGCGGGTGCAGTCCAGTCCGGAGAGGATAGTATTCACTGCTGATTTTCCTGTTGGTTCCTCGCATTACCTGACGCTCTACGGCGTCAAGCCCTTCGTCAAGATCCAGCTGTACGGGCTTGACTACAATATGGATTCCGGCTTTGAGAGCTACAACGCCTCGGGTTATTTCTACAAGAAGGCAGCTGGAGCCATGTACCTGAAAATGCGCCACAAGGTGCAGGGAGAAGAAGTACGCCTGTTCTATTAGGAGGCAGGGAACTCTCCGACCACTTTGAATCGGCCGGCGAACTCGTCTACCTCGTAGGGGGTGAACAGTCCGCGCTGCTCTCCCGCGTAACAAGGGCCGCGTCCGGAAGGATTGCACGTTGTGTACTCGCCTGGTCCAGTGATCCAGTTGTCACACTGAAAGCAGCGTGTGGTAATACAGGCGCATCAGTCTGGCCGCGGGTCCTCTCCGAGGCAATCCAGCAGACTGCAGGCAGCGGTTTTATCGTGACAGTCCGGCGCGAAGACCGCGAGCGGTTTGAAGAGACGATGGCGGGCGTGTATTCACGCTGGATTGGCCATACTACGACCGGATCAGAACTCCGACTCTCCTGACCGGACCAACCGATACAACTGGCAGGCCCTTCGCACAATCATACCTGTGGCTTTAAAAAGAATCACGGCGTATACTCGTAACCATTCAGGGGACGAGAAACCAGAGTGGAAAACAATAGCATAACCAAGCTCCGGGACGAATATGAAAAACAGATATTCGATCTCAAGCAACTCTTCGAAATATCAAAAAGCCTCAATTCAACGCTGGACTACGGCATCTTGATAGAGTCGATCCTCTATACGATCATGGGCCAGATGAAGGTGCTCAAGGCCGCCCTCTACACCAAGAAGGGTCTGGACTCGACCTGCTTCAACCTTCACCGGAATTTCAAGGGTTTCGAGCTGGAGCACGAACACGACTACAGCATTCCCGAGAACGCG
>JFJP01039522.1_pt1 | contig 13278 bp, 11 predicted proteins | sample 431651 | NCBI WGS metagenome assembly JFJP01 (sample SAMN02602958, study PRJNA72255) | Microbial mat metagenome, whole genome shotgun sequencing project. | biome: fresh water; feature: sink hole; material: water; isolation source: purple microbial (photo- and chemosynthetic) mats found in...
TCATTCCATACCGATGTGCTGTTTTGCATCATCACATTCATGGATCCCACCAGTTCCGATTTGCGATAAATACCCAAACCTGCTGGGTTATCTTTTATTGCCGAAGCATCTCCACCCAACGCTCCAAATGCACCTGCCATTCCCATATACCTTGCAGTACCGTTTATGTCAGTCTGCACATATTTTAAAGCGTCTATCTCGGTTTGTGCCATTACCAATGTGTAGTTTAATACTACCACCATTGCAACTATAATTCGTTTCATAATGTTTGTGTTTTTATATTATCCCTAACCCCTATCCCGATGGATATCGAGTATGGGATTAAGTTAGTTTTGATTTTGTATTATCTCTAAACTTCTTTATATGACTTCTTTATAATGTTAACTGTCAACTGTCAACTATCTTCTACTTCCACTACTTGAACTTCGTGAACCGCCGCCAGAACTGCTTGAGCTACTAGAGCTTGAGCTGCTTGAGTTACTGCTGCCAGACGAATATGAAGGAGCAGAATAAGTAGAGCCAGATGAGCGAGAACTGCTGCTTGGCGTATAACTGCTTCGCGAACCGCTTGAATAAGTGCCGGACGATGAACCAGTAGAATAACTTCCTCGGCTTGGTGTTCCTGTAGAGTAACTACCACGAGATGGTGTGCTTGTTGAATAACTACCACGAGATGGCGTGCTTGTTGAATAACTTTCACGAGAAGTAGTACCTGTAGAGTAGTTTCCACGTGAGGAATTGTTATTGTTTGAACCAGATTCCGAAGTGCTATATGTTGTTCGTGGACGAGTATTTATTGTGCTTGTTCCACTGCTATTGTACGAATTACGATTAATAGTGGTGTTTGGATTTACTCCTGTGGCATTTCTTGAACTTGCAGTCCGTACTACTTCTTGTCCATTTACTACGCTAGTATATGTTCTAACAGGGTTTGAAGTATTGCTTACTGACCTTGAACCTCTGCTGTTTGCAGCACTTGTTTGCGAGCTTACTCTTGACCCACTGCCGTTTATTGTGGTGTATGGACTGGCACTTCTACTGTTGTATCCACCACCCGAAGTGGATGCTGCTGTGCTAGTGCTACCCGTGCGACTTGTTGTGTTGTTGTTCAAACTGCGTCGGTTGCTTTCGCTGTGATTTGGATTTCGGCTTGAATAGCTCTGTGAACCACCCCAATAGCTGTTTCCCCAATAATTGTTGTATCCGTAGTAGCCACCATAATATCCACCATAGTACCCACCATAATATCCACCGTAATAACCTCCAAGTCCTCCAAATCCGTAATAGTTGCCGAATCCGTAATAGCCACCATAACCAAATCCACTGCCGTAGCCATACCAATTGTTCCAAGAACTATAGCCAAAGGGGCTGTAATAGGAGTAAGGTGAATACCAATTATTGCCCCAGCTGCTATATGGACTATAAAAATTATCCCAGCTGTTATAGCCGTAACTATTGTAATAGTTATCGTTATTGTCTTCTAATATGTAAATTACTTTTGACGGATTGTGAAAACGACGAATGCGATTGGCATATTCCAAATCTGATTCATTGGTCTGATTATCATTGTATTCACCTGGGTTTGAATTGTCATTAGCTTCTCCCAATAAATACACTGTGTCACGGTCTGTTTTTGCTACCTCGCGTTCAATATAAATAATTTCTTTTGCTCCATTTTTGTATTTCGGTGCAGATTTCTGCGGAGTAACTGTCGTGTTTTTTGCATCGCCAGGTGTAAAATAAATGTCGTCCACAAAAGCTTCTTTCGATTGACTCATTGCGAGCTGTGGAATGAGCATTGAAAGGATGATTAAATAAGCAAATCGTTTCATAATAGTGCCTCCTATGTGATTAGTTGAATGTGTGTTTTAATTTAAAAAAGTGCTGTAAAATAGTTGATTAGAATGCAAGGGTGTAATACTATCCAGTTATATTTTAACGTTGTGTTTTATTTATATTGGTTGTGTTTTTTATTTCTATATTTAAACAAGAATCGTGCCACCAAAACTCAGTTTTATTGTTCTATTTTCGAATGATATTTTTTTGATAATGATTTTTTTTCATCAAAAAACCTTACTTTTGTTTTTTTTTACAAGATTTCAAATTTTAAATTGCCTTATTAAACAACAACTGACATTTTATTTTTTTAGCTCAAAAAGTGAGTAGTTTCTTAGTTGTCACTTTTTTTATTGCATTTTTTTATTACATTTTTCTACTAATTATCAAAAACTTAGCTCATGAATTACATTGAAGTAAATTTCATTATCACACCTTTTGAAGAATATATTGCCGATGTACTTGCATCGGAACTTGGCGAATTAGGGTTTGACAGTTTTGTGGCATCGGAACTAGGAATGGATGCTTATATTCTTCAACATCTGTTTGACGAATCAAAACTACAACAGTTATTAAATGACTTTCCGGTACCAATTAATACTATAGAGTACAAAGTTACACAAATAGATTCGAAAAACTGGAATGAAGAGTGGGAAAAAAACTATTTTGAACCGATAGTGATTGGCGAAGATTGCGTAATACATAGTTCGTTTCACAAAAATGTACCTCATGCAAAATACGATATAGTTATTGACCCCAAAATGGCATTTGGTACTGGTCATCACGAAACAACTAGTTTAGTTATTGGTCAGTTGCTAAAAATGAATTTAGAGGATAAAACCCTGCTAGATATGGGTTGTGGTACAGCTGTGCTTGCTATTCTGGCTGCCATGCGTGGTGCAAAAGATATTGTGGCTATTGATATAGATACTTGGTGTACCGAAAATTCGATCGAGAATATTGCCATCAATAATATAAAGGGTATTGAAGTGCAACTTGGTGGAGCCGAATTATTGAGCGGTTTGCATTTTGATATCGTACTTGCCAACATTAACCGAAATATATTGTTGGCTGATATGGAAAAATATGCTGCTTGTTTATCTGCTGGTGGTGAGCTATATATGAGTGGATTCTATGTAGAGGATATACCAATGATAGAAGCTGAAGCAAATAGAAACGGATTGAAATTGGTAGAATTCAAACAAAAAAATAATTGGGTAGTGGTAAAAACGGTGAAATAGAAGCAATTACCATTTTGTCATTTACTATTTACCATTTCGTGGTTTAAAGTAATTAATAATTAATAATGAACAATTAATAATTAGTAAGACCAAGTAAATGAGTATTTTATGAAATAACAAATATATCAATAAATAATTTCAGTTACTTATATAATATTAAAAATGCTGCAATATTTATAGTGCAGCATTTTTATTTCACGAAACACGAAACACGAAACGCAAAACACGAAATATTAAACTTCCACCAAATTGACTGTTTTTATCAATTTCATTCCAATTTCAATTGCTTTTTCGTTAATAGGAATTAAATGATGATGTCTGCCGGGCAACGATTTTTTTAGCCCTTTGAGTACGTTTTCTACTTCTACTATTGGACGAACTTTTAAAAGTCCACCAAGAATAATCATGTTCATGGTTTTTGATTCATTGTTTGCAAAAGCATATTCAGTGGCGTCAATACGATATATATTGATGTCTGTACGGGTCGGAAATTTATGAAATCCGTTGCCATCAAAAATCAAAGTACCCCCAGGTTTTACTTTACTTTCAAATCTTTCCAACGATGGTTGATTCAAAACTATGGCTGTATCATAGGTGTTTAGTACCGGAGAGCTAATTCTTTCATCGCTCAAAATTACAGTTACATTGGCAGTGCCACCTCGTTGTTCTGGTCCGTAAGACGGCATCCAACTGACTTCTTTTTCTTGCATTAAACCCGAATAAGCTAGTATTTTACCCATAGATAAAACACCCTGACCGCCAAATCCTGCTATTATTATTTCTTCTTTCATTATCTAATTTCTTGAATAGTAAATAGTAAATAAACAATTAGTAAATTCTTACAGGTCTTTCAAATCACCAAGTGGATAGGCTGGAAACATATTTTCTACCATCCAATCGTTGGCAGCTGCGGGTGTCATTTTCCATCCAGCGTTACATGTAGAAACTACTTCCACAATTGAAGTCCCTTTATTTAACATTGAGTTTTCTAGTGCTTTTTGAATTGCTCTTTTAGTTTTGCGCACATTACCAACCGTGTGCACGCTTTGGCGGGTTACATAACAAGTGCCATCTAGTTGTGCCAATAATTTAGTAATATCCAATGGATGACCATTAAGAGGAACTGTTCTTCCGTTTGGCGAAGTAGATGATTTCATGCCAGGTAAGGTTGTAGGTGCCATCTGTCCGCCAGTCATGCCATATATGCCGTTGTTGACAAAAATAATGGCAATGTTTTCGCCACGGTTACAGGCATGAATTGTTTCGGCAGTACCAATGGCTGCTAAATCGCCATCGCCCTGATAAGTAAATACATAGCGGTCGGGTAGGAGTCGCTTTATGGCTGTTGCCAATGCTGGAGCTCGTCCGTGGGCAGCTTGCTGCCAATCAATATCAAGGTAATTATATGCAAAAACAGCACAACCCACAGGTGCTATTCCTATTGTTTTTTCTTGGATATCCATTTCTTGGATAATTTCTGCAATTAATTTATGTACCACGCCATGACTACAGCCTGGGCAATAATGCATGGGGGTATCATTCAAAACCGTGTTTTTTACATAAACAAGATTGGCGGGATTTATAATATCTTTAGTTGTCATAATATTTATCAGCCCCCTTCATCCCCCCAAGGGGGTAAGATAAGACTTATTTTTTTTGGTTGTTAGAAGGTCTATTGGATTGTAAATTTTAACTTTAATATCAATAGGTCACGTTTTAAAGTCCCCTTCGGGGGATTTAGGGGGCTATTAATTGCTTCAATGCTTCCAGTACTTCGTCGGGTGATGGAACAATACCACCCATCCTACCATAAAACTCCACTGGTATTTTTCCATTTACTGCCAATCGTACATCTTCCACCATTTGACCAGCATTCATTTCCACAGTTAATATACCTTTTGCAGTATTAGCATGATTTTTTATGGCTGTAGTTGGAAAAGGGAAAAGAGTAATTGGACGCAATAGTCCGGCTTTAATGCCTTGGCTACGAGCCATTTCTACTGCTTTTTGACACACACGTGCAGTAGTGCCAAACGCTACAACTAGATACTCAGCATCGTTGACAGAAAATTCTTCGTAAAGGACTTCCTTTTTCTCAATTTCACGATAACGGGCTTGCATACGTAAGTTAACCTCCTCCATTTCAGAGGCTTCTAGGCGTAATGAATTGATTATGTTGGGTTTTCTGCTCGCTGGTTTTCCAAGTGTTGCCCAGGGAGTATTTTTCTTAATTTCTTCTTCTGTCCATCTGGGCTGAAAAGGAGGTAAGATCACTTTTTCCATCATTTGCCCTATCACACCATCGGCCAACACCATGGTAGGTGTAAGGTATTTGAAAGCCAATTCAAACGCTAAAACAGTGTGGTCGGCCATTTCTTGAACGGATGCTGGTGCTAGGGTTATCATTTTGTAATCGCCATGTCCGCCGCCTTTTACGGTTTGAAAATAATCTCCCTGACTAGGTTGTATGGTTCCCAATCCTGGGCCACCACGCATTACATTCACTATCACACAAGGCAATTCGGCAGCTGCAATATAGGAAATGCCTTCTTGCATCAAACTTATTCCTGGACTTGAAGAACTTGTCATCGACTTCTTGCCACAACCCGCTGCTCCATAAACCATATTTATTGACGCAGTTTCACTTTCGGCCTGTAATACCACCATGCCTGTAGTATTCCAAGGCTCTAGCTCCATGAGCGTTTCCATTATTTCGGACTGAGGGGTAATGGGATAGCCAAAATATCCGTCGCAACCACATCTAATGGCAGCATGGGCTATGGCCTCATTTCCCTTCATTAATCGTACTTCTTCTTTATGATGTTTTGTTGTATTATTCATGATGTTTTTTATTCTATTGAAATAAATATGACAATGACCAAACTTAAGTTAAACTGTTGATTTACAAAGACTGTCAACTCTCAACTGATAACTGTCAACTATACTTTTACTCTATAAACTGTAAAGCAAGCATCTGGACATACTTGGGCACAAGCTGAACACCCAACACAATCATCGGGATTGGCCATGTGCGAAAAGTTATACCCTTTAGAGTTTGCTTCATTCGAAAGTGCTAATACATTTGATGGACAAGCTACTACACATAAATTACAGCCTTTGCAGTGTTCCACATCTACAACGACTGCTCCTTTTACTTTTGCCATTATTTGATATTTTAAAAAAATGCCTACAAATGTAATTAAAAATGATACATAAAAATTTTGTTGATTGGCATTTTTTGATTTTTTTAAATGAAAATTTAATGCTCTATTAGATAGGATGTTTTTTCTGATAAATATTGAATAGTTGGATTTATTTTTTCTGTGAAAACATCCATTTCAAGAAATCAGGTTCAGCAAATGCTGAAGTCCAACTGTCATGATTCACACCAGGGTACTCTTTGTACTCCACAACTTCAGAACCATTGGCCTTTAGCTCGATATAAGCATTGCGCGAATATTCTACCGATACCGCACTGTCTTCGCTTCCATGAAAAATACGAATCGGAACTTTTCTAACGCTTTTTAATCGTTTTAGGTTCACTGCACCACAAATAGGGATGGCAGCTGCAAAGATTTTTGGATGGCGACAAATGAGATCGTAAGTGCCCATACCACCCAGCGAAAGGCCTGAAACGTAAATGCGTTTGGTATCTACTGCTTCATTTTTTTTGTAGTATTTTATCAGATTTAAAACCATTTCCAACTGTTTTGTTGGTTTTCTTTTGTCTGTGAAACTAAAAGTTCCTTTTTTCTCATAGCTGAAATTTACCCAACTTTCTTTTTCTGGACATTGTGGAAATATAACAATGGCTGGATAATTTAGTTGATTGACAGAATCTGTAAAAAGAGAAGAACCATGTATAAGTTGCTTTTCATTATCACTGCCCCGTTCACCAGAACCGTGAAGAAACACTACAAGCGGGTAGGTCTTATTTATGTCATAGTTTTTTGGAAACAGCACTTGATAACGCAATGTGTCTGATTTATTGATAAATTCTTTTTTGATGAAAAGTGTGTTTTGAGCCTCAATAAATGAAAAAGAAAATAAAACTAGAATAAGTATAGTCAGTTGTTTGTACATTGAGTAAATGTTATGTAGTAAATATTATGGAAGACCTTCAATCATTATTTAAGTAAAGCTATATAAGCGAATTGGTTTTATTCTGCAAATTTCGCACAAAATGAATAGTTTTCAAAATGTAAGGGCAAATAAGTGTTTGTAAGGGCTAGATTTCTATTATTAGGGATTAAAAATTCTATTTAGGGGCAAAATTTCGCAACGAATAATCATTATTTTGATAAATGTTGTGCTAAAATAGAACGTTTAGAGCTCGATGATTTTCCTCCATTCGCCTAATTATTCAATTCTTTACACAGTTAGTTCTATTTGTTGTTAATGTTATTGTTGAAAATGAATAACATTGTAATTAGTTTGTTACTAATAGATTAAACTGTTCGTGATAAGAATATTTTGACCAATTATGTGTTCAATTATCCTTAATTTTATAGCCAAATCTAGAATTCTAACATTTTTTCTTTCAGAAACTTACCTGTATACGAATTATCGCAGTTTAATATTTGTTCTGGAGTTCCTTCAAAAACTAAATTTCCACCTTTTTCACCACCTTCTGGGCCAATGTCTATAATATGGTCGGCACATTTTATCACTTCTAAGTTGTGTTCAATTATTATCACTGTATGTCCTTTGGAAATAAGCGCATCGAAAGCTTTCATCAGCGTTTTTATGTCGTGAAAATGCAGACCAGTAGTAGGTTCATCAAACACAAAAATGGTGGGTTCGGATTTTTCATTGGCCAAAAACGAAGCTAGTTTTACCCGCTGACTTTCTCCACCCGAAAGCGTGCTGCTAGATTGTCCGAGTTTTACGTAGCCCACGCCCACATCCTGCAATGGCTTCATGCGTTTTACAATTTTCTTTTCGGTATGACCGGTATGTTCTGTAAAAAACTCAATGGCTTGATTTACTGTCATTTCCAATACGTCAAAAATACTTTGACCTTTAAAAGTCACATCTAGCACATCTTGTTTGAACCTTTTGCCATGACAATGTTCGCATTCTAGCACCAAGTCGGCCATAAATTGCATTTCTACGGTAACCGTACCTTCTCCCTGACATTCTTCGCATCGTCCGCCCTGTGTATTGAACGAAAAATGGGAGGCCGTGTAATTCATTTGCTTCGATAGTTGTTGGTCGGCATACAGTTTCCTGATTTCGTCATACGCTTTAATGTACGTTACCGGATTAGACCGAGATGACCTTCCTATAGGATTTTGGTCTACAAATTCAATGTCTTTGGCCAATAACATACTGCCTTTGAGCGTGCCAAATTGACCTGTACGGTCGGCCACTCCGCCATAATGTTTTTTGAGGGCTGCGTAAAAAACATTGCGTACCAACGATGATTTACCTGACCCACTAACGCCCGTTACTACTGTCATTACATTGAGCGGAAATTTCACATCTATTCCTTTCAGGTTATTTTCGCGCGCACCAATAACTTCAATGTAGTTGTTCCATTTACGACGCTGCTTTGGAACTTCTATTTTTTCTTGTCCCAATAAGTATTTCAGCGTGAATGAATTTTCAATTTCATTGGCAGTAGTTTTTAACTTATTTATAGCTGATAAATCGGCTGTTCCTTGATACACTACATTTCCTCCCAATCGTCCAGCATTGGGTCCAATATCAATTAAATAGTCGGCAGCGCGCATAATTTCTTCGTCGTGCTCCACCACTACCACTGTATTTCCAAGGTCGCGAAGTTGTTTCAATACTTTAATCAGCAAATGCGTATCGCGGGCATGAAGTCCAATGCTCGGTTCATCCAAAATGTACAGCGAGCCCACTAGGCTACTACCAAGCGATGTGGCAAGGTTAATGCGTTGACTTTCACCTCCAGACAAAGAGTTTGATAATCGATTAATAGTAAGATAACCCAAGCCAACATCGAGCAGAAAATGGCAACGATTGGTTATTTCTATCAATAATCGTTTGGCAATGGCGGCATCTTGTTCCTCCAATTGAATGCTTTCAAAGAAAGTATTCAATTCAGTTATGGGCATTAATACCAATTCCGAAATTGGTTTATTGGCAATGCGGATGTAATTAGCTTCTTTTTTGAGGCGGGTGCCTCTACATTCGGGGCAAACGGTTTTTCCTCTGTAGCGCGCTAGCATTACACGGTATTGAATTTTATACTGACTGGCTTCTAAATGTTTGAAAAAAGCATTTAGTCCTTCAAAATACTTATTGCCTGTCCACAAAAGTTGCCGTTGCAGCTCCGTTAATTCATAATATGGCTTGTGAATTGGAAAGTTGAATTTTGTGGCTGAATGCACCAGTTGGTTTTTCCATTCACTCATCACTTCGCCTTTCCAGCATGCCACTGCGTCTTCAAATATTGATAACGTTTTATTGGGCACCACCAAATCTTCGTCAATGCCGATAATTCGTCCAAACCCCTCACATACAGGGCACGCGCCTATTGGGCTGTTGAAACTAAATGTATGTACTGAGGGTATTTCAAATTGCATTCCATCGGCTTCAAATTTTTTGGAAAACGGCAATAAAACGCTATCGTTTTCAGTAAATATTTTGAGTGTACATACACCATTTCCTTCAAAAAAAGCTGTTTCTACTGAGTCGGTCAGTCGGCTTATGCATGTTTGTGTATGTTCTACTACTAACCTATCTACCAATAGATAAACTTCTGATTTTTGATTTTTTGAATTTTCATTTTTCAAAAAATCCTCTATTTGAAGCATCGTATCGTTTACTAAAACCCTACTAAAGCCTTGAAGTAAAAAGCTTTTGATTTGTTCGGTCACCGTTTTTTCTGCTGTAGCAATTATTGGAGTGAGCACCATTAATTTAGTATCATCCTCAAATTTCAGTGCTGCTTCTACCACATCATCTGCTTCGTGTTTGCGCACCAAATTACCCGAAATAGGCGAGTATGTTTTACCAATTCGTGCATAAAGTAGCTTTATGTATTCGTATATTTCGGTAGAAGTTCCTACCGTAGAGCGCGGGTTTCTGGTATTTACACGTTGCTCTATGGCTATAGCAGGCGGAATACCTTTAATGAAATCAACTTCAGGTTTACTCATCCGACCTAAAAACTGGCGTGCATAAGATGATAAACTTTCTACATACCTGCGTTGCCCTTCGGCATAAAGTGTGTCAAATGCTAGTGATGATTTGCCTGAACCTGATAGACCAGAGATTACAACCAGTTGATTGCGAGGTATTTCTACATCGATATTCTTTAAGTTGTGTACCCTAGCTCCTTTTATTATTATATTTCCTTGTTTGGACATGAAATGCTATGTTTGCTTTTTTTATTGTATTGTACTTGAACTACTTACTCACCAATATTGTTTGGGATGAAAGAAAAAAGTAGTCGGTTTTGTGGGCTCCAACGATACTCGTTTTTACAACTTGCAAAGATACAGTATATGTGGCAAAAAAACAGGTACGAATAATTAATTATTCTAGCTTATCTTCAATCTTTCGAAAAAGAGCAAAGTTTATTTTTAGTGTTGTTAAATATGCACTAAAAATACAGGTTATATTCTTAAATTGGTATTATTGTCGTATATAAACAGTTAAATATATCGAATTTAGGATATTTATAAGAAATTATAGCGTACTATTTTTATTATATGCAAAAAATGTATTACTTTTGCCCTAAATATAAATAATTATGCATTTATGAAGAATAAAAGAAATCGCTTGCAAATAATCTCTGAAATCCTTCGCTCTACTGTGGTGGGAAGTCAAGAAGAATTGCTTAAAATACTCTTCGATAAGCAATGCGATGTAACGCAAGCCACATTATCTCGTGATTTAAAGCTTCTAAAAGTAGCTAAAACCCCATTGTCAAATGGTGCATATAAATACATTTTGCCATCATATAATAAACCACTTCAATCGCAAGGCACTTATAGTACATTACATTCTCACGGTGCGGTATTGAGTTTGGAGTTTTCGGGTCAATTGGCAGTGGTAAAAACAAAACCGGGTTATGCTAGCGCAATAGCTTGGGATATTGATAATAAGGCAAATGATCAGGTGCTAGGAACAATAGCTGGAGATGACACGATTCTGATTATACCACGTGAAGGAATTAGTCGCGAAGAAATTCTACAAATGTTGAATACTATTTTTTCGGAGAAAGATTAAATAGAACAGATGTATCTGAATTATACAATTACAAAGCTTAAAAATGCCACAATGTGCTAGTTTTAAGCTTTAAAGGGAATTATCAAAAAGATTGGGTCATGCTTTGCTTACAATAACAATTTGCAGAGTAAATAATTATTCAAATTGAATATGGAGAAAGAAATTGCCGTTGACATGATAACGGTACAAATTGCTGATGAACGTTTTTTGGGGTATGTTGATACTATTTTGGACACAATATCTGTGGCTGCAAAAGTGAGAGGAACAGGAATTGCCCGTCGTTCGCCCGAATATATTGAGCAAAAAATGAAAGAAGGAAAAGCAATTATTGCTTTGGCGGGAGATGAATTTGCTGGATTTTGCTATATTGAATCGTGGGGTAACAAAAAATTTGTGGCCAATTCGGGTTTAATAGTGGTGGACAAGTACCGTGGAAATGGACTTGCTAAACGTATTAAACGTGAGGCATTTATGTTGTCCAGGTTGCGATACCCAGATGCAAAGATATTTGGATTGACCACTGGTTTGGCTGTTATGAAAATTAATTCAGAGCTGGGATATAAGCCTGTTACTTTTTCAGAACTTACCGATGATGAATCGTTCTGGAAGGGTTGCCAAAGCTGTGTGAATTATGATATTTTGCAGCGTACAGGTCGCAAGCATTGTTTGTGTACCGGCATGTTGTACGATCCTGCAAAAGAAGAAAAATAAACAGCATTTACATACAATAGACTTTGGACTTTTGTCCTTAGACTTTAGACAATATATAATATGAAAGAAAAAGTAGTTTTAGCATTTAGTGGTGGTTTGGATACTTCGTTTTGTGCCAAGTATTTATCAGAAGAAAAAGGGTATGAAGTACATACAGCTGTTGCCAATACTGGTGGTTTTAGTGCCGAGGAGTTGAAAGTTATTGAGGATAAAGCATTCCGATTGGGTGCAGTTACCCACGTGGCGTTGGATGTAACGCAAGAGTATTATGATAAAAGTATCAAATACATGGTGTTTGGTAATGTGCTTCGCAATGGTACTTATCCAATTTCGGTAAGTTCCGAACGGATTTTTCAGGCCATTGCCATTATCAATTATGCCAAAGAAATTGGTGCCGATTATGTAGCACACGGTAGCACAGGTGCTGGAAATGACCAGGTTAGATTTGACTTGACCTTTGATATCTTAGCTCCAAATATTAAAATCCTTACGCCTACACGCGATATGGTGTTGACCCGTGAGTATGAAATTAATTATTTGAAAGAGCATGGTTTCGAGGCCGATTTCAAAAAAATGGAATATTCCATCAACAAAGGATTGTGGGGAACGAGCATTGGTGGTAAAGAAACTTTGAAATCTGAACAAACTCTGCCCGAAGAAGCCTATCCAAGTCAGGTAGAAAAGCAAGGCGAAGAAACCATTACGCTGGATTTTGAAAACGGAGAAATTTGTGGTCTTAATGGTCAAAAAAACACAGATAAAATTGCTTTAATAAATGATTTAGAGGCCATTGCCAGCAAATTTGGCATTGGCAGAGATATGCACATTGGCGATACCATTATTGGAATAAAAGGCCGTGTAGGTTTTGAAGCAGCTGCGCCATTGGTGATTATCAATGCTCACAAAATGCTTGAAAAACATACACTTACCAAATGGCAACAGTATTGGAAAGACCAACTGGGAAACTGGTACGGCATGTTTCTTCACGAAGCACAATACTTGGAACCTGTAATGCGCGACATAGAGCAATTTTTGCAAAGCTCACAACAAAACGTGACAGGAACAGTAATCGTAAAACTTCGTCCGTATAGCTATACCCTTGTAGGTGTGGAAAGTACGTTCGACTTGATGAAAACCGATTTTGGCGAATATGGCGAAGTAAACCGTGCATGGAGCGCGGAGGATGTAAAAGGATTCACAAAAATACTTGGCAACCAAATGAAAATCTATTACAACGTTCAAAAAAGAAACGAAGACTAGAAAAAACTTCAAAATACTTCAA
>JFJP01039804.1_pt1 | contig 13278 bp, 10 predicted proteins | sample 431651 | NCBI WGS metagenome assembly JFJP01 (sample SAMN02602958, study PRJNA72255) | Microbial mat metagenome, whole genome shotgun sequencing project. | biome: fresh water; feature: sink hole; material: water; isolation source: purple microbial (photo- and chemosynthetic) mats found in...
TTCTGGTGTCAAATTTCCAGACCTGTTTTCCTTTTGTATCAATGCAATAAACAAAACCGTCGGTGGAGCCAATTACCACTTTACCTTTGGCAACTACCGGCGCCGATTTTATCATATCGCCGGTGGTGAAAGTCCAAAGCAATTTCGGTGCAGCGGGAAGCACAGTTTTCGAAACACCTTTTAAATTCTGGTCACCGCGGAAAATAGGCCAGGAATCGGTGGGCTGTGCAAACGTTTCAATACCGAAAAAGAGAAAAATTATTAGTTGAAAGTATTTCATATTCAATCAATTTATTTTTATTAACGATTAACGATTGCAGATTTTTGATTGCAGATTTAATTCGACATGTTCGAAAATCGACATTCGTTAATCATCATTCGTTAATCGACATTCTTCAGTGAAATCGCACCAGTCGGACAGCCCTCCGCAACTTTTACTGCAACTTCTGTTAATCCGTCGTTAAGTTCCCCATTAAACGGGATTCCGATTTCCACATCAAAACCTCGTCCAATATAAGTAAATCCAAACTTTTCGCCATATTTTTCAGTTAGTCGTACACAAATACCGCATCTGATACATTTTTGTGATTCGTAAACCACTAAATCGTGATTCATTTGCTTGGTGATACTCCTGCGTTCGCTGGTTTTAAAACGTTTCTGGTCAACCTGATACTGGTCGGAATATTCACGCAGTTTACAATCGTCGATGGCGCGGCAGTCGCAGTTCGGAATATTCACGCAGTTTACAATCGTCGATGGCGCGGCAGTCGCAGTGCAGACAACGTTTGGCTTCGGCAATGGCTTCTTCTTTTGAAAAGCTGCTGTGCCCGCCCTTTTCCGGGAAAGTTCGTTTATCTGTCACCGATTCTTTCATGTATTCTGAAAATTCTGCGCTCACCAATTTCCCGAAACGTGAGTTAAACATCCGTGGTTCGCCTTTCGGTTGCTGTCCGTTAAAATATTGTAGTACTGAAAATGCAACTTCTTTTCCCTTTCCAACCGAACGCACCGCCAAACGCGACGAGCGCAGTACATTTCCAACAGCGAAAACTTTTGGTTCGGAAGTTTGGTACGAATCTTTATCAGCAATAATTCCTTTCGGAGTAGCTTTCAATCCGAAAAATTCAGCATTTTCGGGAACCGTTCCGGTGGCAATAATTACTGCATCAAAATCTTTTTTCAATGATTCAAAAACTTCGCGGTCGATATTTTTTCCACCCTGAAATATAACGCCGATTTTCAGAATTAACTCAATCTCTTTATCCAGAACTTCCATTGGCAGAATTTCTTCTGAAATAGCGGAGCGCAGCAATCCTCCGGCTTTTTCGTTTTTATCAAGCAACGTAACCTGAACACCTTTTAGCTGAAGATAATAGGCTGCTGCCAATCCGGCAGGACCGGCACCGATTACTGCCACTTTCTTTCCTGTTTTTTTTGCCGGAATAATTTCAGGTTCAGCACCTTCGTCGCCAACAAAACGTTTCAGCAAACAAATCGAAACCGCTTCATCCACGGTTTTTCGGTGACAAGCGCCTTCGCAGGGAGCCGGACAAATACGTCCCAAAACGGCAGGCAGGGCAATATCACGTTTTACAACGGCCAGTGATTCGTCAAATTTTCCGGCAGCAATCAAACGGTTCATCAGTGGAATGTTCATGTGTGCGGGACATGCAATCTGGCAGGGTGCTTCACAATCACCAACATGTTCGCTAAGTAACAGTTCGAGCGCGGTTTGGCGGGCTTCTTTTATTTCAGAATCGTCGGTAATCACTTCCAATCCTTCGGTTGCTTTTACCGAGCACGATGGAAAAAGTCGCCCGTTCGACTGGTCTTTTACAAGACACAACATACACGATGTGAAATGCTCCAATTCGTCGTGCCAGCACATGTTGGGAACATGAATCCCCATTTTTTCTGCGGCTTTCATAACGGAAGTGCCGTTTTCAACCTGAATTTCAGTGTTATTTATTTTGAGTGTAATCATATACTTTTGCTCGCAAAGGCGCAAAGACGCCATGAAAATTATAAATCTTTTTTCAGAAACCAGCGGTTTCGCATGTTTATAGAAAGCAGTTTGAAAATTGATGTTCGACTCCGGCCGGAGTCGTATTTTCAATCCAATATTTTTCTATAAACATTTGACCTCTCTGAGGTCAGTTCTTTTTTATTTCATTTTTTATTTTTTCACAGGGTTTTACCCAGTGCTTTAACATGTCGTCCTTTCAGGACTGTAAAACCAGTATCCAGAATCCAGAATACAGTAACGAGTAACCAGCATCCAGTATCCAGCATCCAGCATCCCCGCCTGACTGACGCAGTTGGGCAGGCAGCATCCAGCATCATTTCACATCAATCGCATCTTCCGGGCAAACGGCGCGGCAGGCATCGCATTTAATACAAAGTTCGGTATTGATGCTGTGCTTTTCGTGCGGGGTGAACGGAATTGCGTCAACCGGGCATTTCTGCACACACATTGTACAACCAATACATTTGTCGTTTACCGAATAAGTAATTAACTGGGTACATTTTCCGGTAGGGCAAATGCCGTTAATGTGCGCTTCATATTCGTCACGGAAATATTTCAGTGTGCTTAAAACCGGGTTTGGCGCTGTTTTTCCCAGTCCGCACAAACTGCCTTTTTTTGTCCAGTGCGCCAGTTTTTCCAACTCTTCCAAATCACCTTTTTTGCCTTTCCCGCTGGTGATGTTTTCCAGAATGTCGAGCATCCGTTTGGTTCCAACGCGGCAAAAAGTACATTTTCCGCACGATTCGTCCTGTGTAAATGAAAGAAAGAAACGGGCAATGTCAACCATGCAATCAGTTTCGTCTAAAACCACCAGTCCACCGGAGCCCATCATCGCTCCCATTTCACTAAGCGATTCGTAATTGATGGGTGTGTCAGCATGTTCGGCAGGAATGCAACCACCCGACGGGCCGCCAATTTGTACCGCCTTGAAATTTTTTCCGTTGGCAATTCCTCCGCCAATTTCTTCCACCACCTGACGGATGGTAATTCCCATCGGTACTTCTATCAAACCGCCACGGGCAACCTTTCCGGCCAAAGCAAATACTTTAGTTCCTGAGTTTCTTTCGGTTCCAATATTTTTAAATTTTTCAGATCCTTCGCGAAGGATATACGAAATCTGTGCAAAAGTTTCGGTATTGTTTACAAGAGTTGGATGATTCCAAAGTCCCTGCTGTGCGGGGAATGGCGGACGGATATGCGGAAAACCGCGGCTTCCTTCAATGGAGGCAATCAAAGCAGTTTCCTCACCACAAACAAATGCGCCGGCGCCTTCGTAAATCGTTAAATTGAAACTGAAACCTGAGCCAAGAATATTTTCGCCCAGGAAATTATTTTCAAGACAAATCTCCAAAGCTTTTCGAATTCGTATTACCGCCAGCGGATATTCAGCCCTGATGTAAAAAAATCCCTGACTGATTCCCACTGCATAAGCAGCAATAATGATTCCCTCAATCACCCGGTAAGGATACGATTCGAGTAACATGCGGTCCATAAAAGCGCCGGGATCGCCTTCGTCACCGTTACAAATCAGGTATTTTGTGTCGCTGATTTCCTTTTTAACGAATTCCCACTTAACGCCGGTTGGAAATCCAGCGCCACCACGTCCGCGAATTCCGCTGTTTTTTACTTCATGAACAACTTCGTCGGGAGAAAGTGTTTCGAACATTTTTCGTAAAGCAGTAAAACCTCCCCGTTTCTGATATTCATTAATATCGATTGGATTGATGATTCCTCTGTATTCAGTAGCAATCGGAACCTGGTTGCCAAGAAAAGAAGCTACTGGTTTTTCGCGCATACTGATTTCGTAACGCTGAACGCCTTCCCAGTTTCTGTCGGTTTGAATTTCCTCGGCCAGGTTGAAAATTTTGTTTTTCATTTTTGAGAAGAAACCGGCAGGCTCGAAATGGTTTTCGATGATATTTTTTACATCCTCGGGTTTTACTTTTGCATACAAAGTAGGTTCGCCTTCGTTTGGAACAATTTCCACAAGCGGCACCTGGTGGCACATTCCCACGCAACCCACATGTTTTAACGAAACTTTGATGCCGCTTCCGTTAACCACGCTCTCCACTTCTTTTCTGATTTCCTCGCTGCCACTGGCAACGCAGCACGAGCCCAGCCCGATGCGGATTTCACCTTTAATTGCTGAACCGTCGGCTTTCCTGAATTTTTTTGCCTCTTTTTTACCCAATTGACTTTCGAAATCTGCAATAACCTGATCAACCTGATCGGGCGCAACATGTCCATAAGTAATTCCATCCACCTGAACCACGGGAGCGAGCGTGCAACAACCCAGACAACTCACTTTTTCGAGTGTATATTCCCCCGATTTGTCGGTGTCGGCATTGGCAGGTAATTCAAAATGTCTGCGAAATGCATCATGAACGAGTGTTGCACCTTTAACATGGCAGGCAGTACCAACACAGATTTTGACAATGTGCTTTCCGGAGGGTTTCATTCTGAACTGCTTGTAAAAGCTGGCCACGCCAATGATTTCAGCAGCCGTAATATTACTTTTCTCTGCCAGGTATTTCAGCGCCTCTTCAGGCAAAAAGTTGTATTCGTTTTGAATGGACTGCAAAATAGGAATAAGGCTCTTTTTCGAAGAACCTTTTTCTTCAATTAGCTTGTCGATATTTTGAAACTGGTTTATCATTTTCCTATACAATACAAATTCTTGTCTCCCCTGATATAAATTTTTCCATCGGCAAAAGCGGGCGTTGTTCCGGCATGTTCGCCGAGTTTATTTTCAGAAATCAATTTCATTTCCTTGCCAAATTCGTAAATGCGCATCACCCCATCGTTATCCATCATGAAAATTTTTCCATCGGCAAACATTGACGATGAATAGAGTGTTTTTCCCACATCGTGTTCCCAGTATTTTTCGCCGGTTTTCAAGTCGTAACAAGCCAAAACACCATAACTTGTGGCAACAATAACCAATCCGTTGTATGCCAGCGGACTTGAAGCTTCGGGAAGGTATTCATCTCCTTCCCACAAAATCTGATGTGTTTTTGCATCGATGGCCACCATTTTGGCGTATTCGTTGGCTGCTACCACAATTCCGTCGGAGTAACCAACCGAAGGACCCACTTCGCCCATCATGCATTTTACCTGCCAAAGTTCGGCTCCGGTTTGTACATCATAACCTGCCACAATTGGATCGGCAGTAAGAATTACCTGGTATTTTCCGTCAACCTGCGCCAAAACCGGACTTGCCCATGAAATTTTGGAAGAACGCGTTGTTTGCCAGGCTTCTTCACCGGTGTCTGTTTTCAGTGCAATTAATTTTCCGCCGCGGTTGGTATCGTACTGAATGAATAATTTATTGTCCCAAACCATCAGCGACGAAGAGTGTCCGTAATGATTGTCGGGCACTCCCAGATTTTTCGCCCAAATACGTTTACCATTCATATCGAAGGCAATTACATCGCCTGTACCGAAAATGGCGAAAACCAGGTTGCCGTCAGTAGTCATTGTCGGTGCGGAGAGACCTGTATCTTCGGTAACTTTTGGCGGTGCAGCAGGTGAACCCTGAATATTGTCGGCAATACCAGTCCAGAGTAATTTGCCATCGATACGGTTGTAGCAATAAACTTCGCGGGTTTGTTTATCCGATCCGGACACAAAAATTTTGTCGCCCCAAATCACAGGCGAGTTGTATCCATGTTTTGGAATTGGTGATTTCCAAAGTAGGTTTGAACTGGTTGCTCCATCCCATTTTGTTGGAATATTTTTATGGTAAACCACTCCCTGACCGAGCGGACCGCGGAAAGAATTGTGATTTTTTCTGATTAAATCAAGTGTTAAAGCAACGGCGGTTGGCTGAGCTTGACTTGTTTCAGTATTTACAGCGGTAGTTGTTTCAGCGGCAGTAGCAGGAGAAATAATAGAATCTGTAACCAAAGTGTTTTGGGCTGATTGGGTGGAATCTGTTTGAACTTTGCCAACTTCAATAATTTGAATTCCTTCATCTGCCGGTTGAGCGGTGTTTTCTGCCAAACCGGTTTGTACATCGAACTTATCGAGATAATTTACCGTGGCAAATGAAGCAGCAAAGGCAAACACAAAAACCACAGCTCCAACGATAATAATTCCTTTTTGAGCCAGAATTCTACCGGCAATTTCATTTTCAAGAACTTTGTCGGGAGCATCAATTTTGGCCTTGGCAGAATAATAAACACGCAAGGCAAATGCCAGCACAATTGACCCGAAAAGCAACATCAATGCACCGGTTTGAATCTGCCACTGACTGTTGAAATAAGCTTTTCTTGCCAGCAAATCGTAATTGCGGATTTCGGCTTTCAATCCGTCGTCGTTGGGTTCCTGTTTCAGGCGCTGAACCAAAACTTCAAGCGCTTTGCTTTCGATGGGGTCGGTTTTTGAAATCTGCCAGTAATTGAGCAGTAAAAGCAAGGCAACAACGGCAGAAAAAATTCCTGCAATGACGGCAATGTTTTGGGTGAGTTTTATTTTATCGGTGTTGGTCATATTTTTTTGAAATGGTTTTTTGTTTCGTTTTTTCAATCATGTTTCTGCGTTGCGGCGCATGGTTTCTTTTGTTTTTCAATCCTCATTTGTGGATGCGCCTTTTTTCCTTTTTCGTTTTTTTTCCCCGGGTTGAAACCCGGGGTTAATCAAGTTGAATCCTTTCAGGATTTTACAACAACTGGTTCTAATTTTAATCTTGAAGTTTTATTCAATTTAATCATTTTTATCGTTTTTAAATCTTCTGTTTCTGCGTTGTGGCGCATGGTTGCTTTGCTTTTCAATCGTCTTTAATGGATGCGCCTTTTCCCCTTTTTTCGTTTCTTTCCCCGGGTTGAAACCCGGGGTTATTCAAATTGAACCCTTTTCAGGGTTCTGATTTCTGCCAGTTGTACTTCCGAAAATTATACCTGTGATTATTATTGTTTTTAATTCATTTACAATCAAAAAATTATAATTGGAGTAACGCCAATCAGAAGTTTCTTTCTTTCAAGATTTATTCTATAAGGAGCAACTCTTTCAACGCTGTAAATATATTGCAAGTAACCAGCAAAGGGGGCAAATTCATACCATGTTATCATGCATTTATCTTTATTCCTCTTGATTTTTATATCAGGTTTTTGGTTCATTAAAGAATCTAACCCAACCTCATTTATTTCAAAAATATTTTCATTGTATTTGTTAAAGTATTTTTTCAACTCTTTTTTTGAGGTAATTACATGACTTAATCCGTAATTTGAATGCCAATGTAAAGCAAAACTTTCTCCATGAATATTCATAAATAGATATTGAAGAAACCCTGATTTGCTATTTTCAGGGGGCATGTTAAAACGTAAATTATTTAATGAATCGCTTGCAAATCCAATTAATGCTCCTTTTTTATGCCATGCTTTAACTTCTTCATTTAAACTCGAAGTATCGTTTTTAGGGAAATATTCTGTCATCATTTTTTCATAATAGGCCTGAATTTCTGAATTGTCTTTTACAACATACAAAATTGGTGAGCCATCTAATGAATTGTCCATAAAAATATACTCAGGTGTAGCATTTTCAGATAACCGAAGTTTATTAAAATAAGATAAATATGCTGAAAGAGAAAATGTATTTGTATCAATATCAAAACTCAATTTTCCTGTTATATTATCACCCGTTTTCCAATGCATAAGTTTTACTGAATTCTGGTAATCCTGCACACCCTGAATGAACTGTTTTTTTGATTGCGCCAATAATTCAAAGAACAACATCGAAAAAATAAGTAATAATATAATTCCCTTTTCAGTCTGTTTCATTTTAGCATTTTTATCATTCTCGCATTCTCGCATTCATGCATTATAGCATTCCCGCATTGTTCACTTCTCCACTGGGCAATAATCCACACAGCGGGCGCAACTGAGGCAATTGCCTTTGTTGGGCTCGTAATCCTGGCGTTTGCGGAAGACAACTGTATTCAGCAAGGTCATTCCGATTACCAGACCGAGAAATCCACCGGCAATCATGCTGCCGATGTAAAATTTACCGCGGATAACTTCGGCTTCCTTCACCAGTGTTTCCAATGTTTTTCCTGAAGTTAAAAAGGTTTGAACATCCAGATTTTCCAAATCATTTTTTATTTCAGGATTCGAAATCAGCAATTCAGCAAGAAAAACATCGGGATTGGCCTTCGATAAAAATGTATGCGAACGTTCGCCAACAAACACCCCAACTGCAATCCAAAGCGGAATAATTAATGCATAAGTCAAAAAACGTTTCGGACCGAGTCCTGATTTAATAACATCCTTTTCGTTTGTTGGATAATCAATTGCATCGAACGGGCAGGAGTTGGTACACAATTTACACTGAATACATTTTGATGGAGTAATTGTGAGGTGTGATTTTGAAAAGCGCGACATCCAACTCAGCAAAACACCGTACGGACATAGAAACCGGCAATACGGGCGCGCCACAAACATTCCCATTAAAAGGAAAGCAACGCCTAAAACCACCATGTGAAATTTGGCATCCATGCGGAAAATACCCACAAACGGGTCGTAACGGCAAATGATAAAATCGGTGCCGGTAGTTGCAAAAAGAACTGCCAGCGCCAGGTAAATATAAGGAATCAATCCCAGCGTTTTGTTTAACCACTTGGGAAGACTGATTGGTTTAATAATGACAACATCCTGAATTGCACCCAGCGGACAGGCGCCTGCACAAAAGGTACGTCCGAAAAAGAGGGTAAATCCCAACGGCAAAATAAAAAACAAAAGCGCAGTAAGTGAAATGGTGTAGGTTGGACTGGCAAACGACAAAGCAACATTTTGAATTGAGCCGATTGAGCATATACAACCGTTCCGGTAAAAACCAAAATAGATGAGTGTAAAAACCGATAACCACAAAACACTTTGACGAGAACGTTTTTTCAGAACAAACCAGCTCGCAAGTGAAAGTACAACAAGCAAAATCAAAACATCGAAATATTCGAGCGCAAGTGCACGGGGCTCGGGAGTTATTGTTGTGGGTTGTTCATAACCAGTGGCAAATTCGGGTTTGGGAAAGCGTTGCTTTTGCCCCGAAGCCAATGATAAATTAAAAATTATAAATGATAAAATAAGAAAGCCCCTCAAAGCCTTACTAAAGGGGAGGGATTTTAGGAAACCCAAAATATTTTGAATGTTGAATAAATTTTTCATAAAATTCAGGCTTCTGGTTTGTTGGTGAAATCGCCTTTTACAAGGTAGGCTTCGCTGGCTTTAACCCGTTTTATGGCATTCGACGGACAAGTGCGGGCAATGGAGCATTCGTTGCAGTTAACACAAATGCTGTGAACGATTTGCAGGTGCATGGAGCCATTGCCAAAAGAAGTGCAGCCCTTTACACATTTGGCGCAACCTATACAAAGGTCTTCGATGATATGGTATTCGAAATAAGGTTCCTCGATAAACCTGCGTTCGATTGCCGCCGTTGGACAAAGCTGGTTTTCGGCGGCTGTAGTTCGTTGATTTGCATCGGGTTTAAGATATCCGCCACACAAATCGCAATAACCACAGAGTGCAAATGCATGAACACATTTTACAGCCGAAGGTTTCATCACACACTCGGTGGCGCAGCGTCCGCATTGTGTACATTTAAACGGGTCAATCTGCCAAACGTAATCATCGGTGGTTACTTTGCGCAAAGCAGCAACACTGACAGTTCCCAATGACAGCAGCAACGACAACCTCACTCCGTTTTGTATGAACTTTCTGCGATTTTGAGTTTTGTTATTTTCCATCTTTCACCTCCTTTGCCTGTGGTTTTTCGCATTTCGAAAATTTACCACAACTGTTGCAGGTTGGGGAAACCGAACAACTGGCCGAAACTTTGTTGTTCAGAACGAGATATCCTGCGGAAGCGGTTATTCCTCCGAGGATTAAAAGTCTGCCGGCAGTATTAAAAAATTCTTTTCGGTTCATCGCACTTATTTTTATTCATTGTGTGGTGCATACTTCGCCGATATTTCAATTTGCGGTTGTGGATGCACCTTTTTTATCTTACTCCATTTCGTTCCCCCGGTTGAAACCGTGAGTTATTCATATTCAACTCTTTCAGAGTTTTATTTCAAGCAGCAGTTTGTATTATTTAATACTTAATACTCACTACTCAGAACTATTTTGGTTCGAAAACGCGTATCATTTTTTTATCAAAATCGAGGGCGTAAATATTTCCATTACTATCGGTTGCGATATCGGGTGCACGACCTTCGTCCTTAAATTTTACGGGGGCAGCAACTACTCCTTCAAATTCGCCCGATGGTTTGTAAGTTTTTATGCGCACCAAACCTTTTTCGCTGGTCACAAAGCGGCCATCGGGCAAAAAAGTAAAGTGGGCAGGATTACAACAGCCGCTGAATCCTTCTGTCATCATACTTGTATTGTTCCAGTGTTCGCGCAACTGGCCTTCGGCTGTATATTGTTCAATCGCATGCATTCCGGGATTGACCACCCAGAGATCGCCGTCTGGATTGATATCCAAATCGAAAAAACCACTTGGAATAATAAAACCATGCAAAACACCTTCGTCGGCTTTGCCATCAAACTCCAATAGTAAATTTCCCTCGGTTGAATATTTATAAACTTTGCGTTTTCCGGCATCGGCCACATAAACAATGTTTTCAATGGCAGAAATTGCTGTAATTACAGCGTTTTCGCCAACTGGTTTCCATTCTTTTAATAAAGTTCCATCGTGATTATAAACCAGAATTTGATTGTTGACGGCCACATAAATATTTTCGGTTGTCACTTCCAGCGTTTTTGGAATTCCTGAAAGAACAATTTCAGCCAAAAGTTTTCCCGTGATATCAATTACCTGTAATTTGTTATCGCCAGTTACATATAGTTTATCAGCTTCAATTGTAATTGCAGCAGGTTCAGTAAATCCAATTTTGAAGTTTTTTGTCTCTTTAAAATGAATGAGCGTTGAATCGACATTTTTAAACTCATCTACATTGTATTCAAAAGGATTTGGATTGCTTTTGTCTGGCCGGCCGGTCAGGTAATCGCCTGCAATAACTGCAATTATAATTACTGCCAAAACGATTAAAAAAATTACTATTCCTTTGTTTTTCATTTCTTACAAATTTAAATCAATACAAACCATTTTTTTTGAATCGCGCATCAGCAGATAACCGTTGGCAAGTGCAAATGGCGCCCAGGCATCGTGTCCGTCTTCAAAAATTTTAACCTGATCGAGTTGAATGTATTTGCCTGTGCTTGGCCGGGCAATCGTTAAAGTAGCATCGTCGTTCAGGATAAATAATTTGTTGTCAGCTATAAAATACGGACCTAATCCAAAACGGTTTTCGGTGCCGCTGGTCCAAACCATTTTTTTTGGATCATTGGGATTGATGCACACCAACTGGTTTCGCATCGAACCTCCGTCTTTTGGCATAATTCCAATCAGGTGTCCCTGCCAGAAAAGCGGTGTTTGCTGTTCACTGGCCAAGCCGTCTTTTGGCGGATACTTGGTTAATACCTCAATTGAAAATGTGCCGCCGTTTTCTTTTAACTGGGCCATCATACTTCCCGCTCCGTAACCTGCTGTCATAAATATTTTTCCATCGGGCATACAAACCGGCGATGGTGCAACAACTGAATGATTCCATACAGGAGTTTCCCAAAGGATTTTTCCTGCATCGGGGCCATCGGCTGCAACACCTACCAGCGCTCCAATCGGGCTGTAAACGTACATTTTACGTCCGCCAAAAGTAAAAGGCAGTACTGAAGAATGCGACATTTTATAACCGGCAGGGTTTGGTGTTTCCCATATTTTTTCGCCGGTTTCGCAATTTACAGCTACCATCAGCGCTTTTCCACCGGTTGCAATAATTGCGGTGTTGTTGTCAATCAGCGGACACTGACCGGTGTACCACAGCGGAATTTCCGATTCATAATCTTTTGCAACATCCAGTCCCCAGCGCATCGAACCGTCACCGCGGTTTAAGCACATTACGTGGCACATTGGGCCCATTGTTAAAATATAATCTTCTGTAACAGCAGGAACCGTTCGCGACATGCCGTGATTTCGTTTTATATTCAGATTATACCCGCGGGCCCACAACTCTTTTCCATCAATAAGAGAAAAACAGCGAAGAATATCGGCGCGCTTTTGTTCGTTATAATCGAGCACATAAGCAAGTCCTTTGTAAATGGCAGCGCCCGAGTGGCCTTCGCCCAGTTCAACCGACCATAGAATTTTCGGCCCGGTGCTGCCAAATTTTTCTTTCAGTTTAACGGGCGATTTTGAAATGTTGTCGAAATCACTTCCCCTGAAACGCGGCCAGGTTTCTGACAGTTCGGTATAATCAGTAGTGAATTGTTCAAATAAAGCGCCAATTTCAACTTCCTGCGCAATAACTCCTTTACCGCGATTGTCAGCACCTTCAACATTAACTTTAAAATCGCTGGTAGGATCTTTGCGCAACCACCATAAAATAAAAAACAGCGCAATTGCTGACGTGGAGTAGATTACAATATTTATGATTTTTTTCTGATCCATTTAAGATTTAATATTGAAAATCATTAAAACATTGCCGTGCCTGATGAAAAGTTTTCCGCTGTAAATGGCAGGATGTGCCCAATGCGGACCCTCTCCGTCGGTGACCTTAAAAGTACTTATAATTTTCATTTTTTCTGAAGAGGGTTCAACCAAAGCCACGTTTCCGCTTTTTTCTTCATAAATGTAAAGCATTCCGTCAGCAAACACTGTTGACCCTTTGTTGTACCACTCTTGTTCCCAGTTTGTTCTTCCGGTTTCCCAGTTAACACTTGCCCAGCGGCCTTTCGAATTATTCTGCCAGTTTGAGCCGTAAAGATTTCCATCAAACAAAATTACTCCGCCATGGTGTGTGTCGATTGTATCGTTTTTCCAGATTTCCTGCACCGATTTGCCATCTGCCGAAAGTGCCAGTTTTGTACCGGGATGATTGTATCCGCTGGTAACAAAAATTTCGCCCTTGAAATAAATCGGTGGATTCGTAATTGCACCCACTCCCTGTTCATGCAAATGATACCTGGAAAGATTGTAATGCCAAAGAATTTCACCATTGAAAGGATTTACGGCGATTAGATTTTCTGATGTTTGTGCCAGAATAATATTCATTCCGTTATGCAGAATAACCGAGGGTGAAGCGTATGATTTTGCTCCGCCAAGACTTTTATTTTTCCAAATCAGCGAACCATCTTTTTTACTGAGGGCAACCATCGTGTTTTCTTCGCCACCTGTTGTAAAAATCACGGCATTTTCAAGAA
>JFJP01039523.1_pt1 | contig 13276 bp, 21 predicted proteins | sample 431651 | NCBI WGS metagenome assembly JFJP01 (sample SAMN02602958, study PRJNA72255) | Microbial mat metagenome, whole genome shotgun sequencing project. | biome: fresh water; feature: sink hole; material: water; isolation source: purple microbial (photo- and chemosynthetic) mats found in...
AAAATTGGGATATAATATATTTTTTCACACAAAAAATTAAAAAACTACCCTTAAAAAAAAAATTCATCAATTAATTTTAAAAATAAAATAAAGTCATAATTTTTTTCCAAGTCGTTCTATGTATGAGAAAAAACAAGAAATTGAGTTAATAAATTCTTTTCATAACGATCTTGAGATTATTCCAGACTTCGGTTCTAAAAAACCCCAAACTCTCACCATTAATAAATTTTCTCAGATTTTCCTTATGACAATGCTAATAAAAAAAGAAGGTGTGAGGTTCTCCTTCCCCGAATCCCCTGTGAGCAAATGAAAAACCGAAAGATAGTCTCTGGAAAATTAGATCTAGACCTGAATACAAACTTGATTCGCACAAACAAATACAATAATATTAATTTTATCCCCAAAAATTTATTAGAGCAATTCACGAAAATTGCTAATCTTTATTTTCTAGTAAAGTGGCCTATTCTAATTTTTTCTCATTGTTTTTATTGAGTTCAGTTTATAGGAGTCATGCAATCGATTGTTGTGGTTTCAAATACTGATGGCATGCCCACGATTTGTTTTCCTTTGGGGTTTATAGTGATAGTTTCTATGGTCAAAGACTTCTTTGAAGATTACAAGAGAAAAAAATCTGATTCTGCTGAAAATAATAAATTTATACAAGTTTTTCGGAAGGAGCAAGGTTTAGTGAAAATGAACTGGTGGCAGTTAAGAGTTGGCGATATAATCAGATTGGAGCAAAATGAATATGTTCCAGCAGACATTTTGGTTATTTCCTCAAGTGAGCCAAAGGGTGATCAAAATATTATTTTAAAACATTGAAATAAAATTTTATTTATAGGAGTTTGCTATATTGAAACGAAAAACTTAGATGGGGAAACGAATTTAAAGGTGAAAATTGCGCCAAAGGAAATTTCAAGAATTTACAATAAATTATCTGATGGGTTTTGTGAAGAAAGTGTGATTTTCGAATATGAAAGGCCGAATCCTATATTATATACTTTCACAGGTTAATGAAAAAAAATTATTGACTTTAAATTTAGAAATGCATTTATATGTTAAAGGTAGTGTAACAACTGTAAGGGGAGAGAAATTATCAATAGATAATAGTAATTTTATTCTTAGAGGAAGTAGTTTAAGAAACACGAAGTTTGCTTATGGTATTGTTGCTTTTACAGGGTATTAAGAAAAATTGATATAAACTATGAATTGTTTTCATTTGTTAAAAAAAGACATGATACGAAGATCATGTTGAATTCTTTTAAAGCCAGAAATAAAAAAAGCAAATTAGAACGAATAATGGGGATTCAAATCATCTTAATATTCTTCGTTCAGGTAAATTTCTTTTGAGTTTTCGAAAGATTTAAATGATAATATTAGTCTTTGCTTTGTCTTTTTTGTTCGTTTTACTATTTAGCTTGGTATGAAACTGATAAAAACTCAATTCCTTATTTGGCAATTGATCAAAATGGAACTTCTGATAATTCAGCTGTTTACAATTTTTTCGTTCGTTATGGAAATTGGACCCTTGTTTTTTCGTAATTTTTACAATAATTTATAAAATAGTTCATCAATTTCATGCATGAAATATTTTTTTAATTTATACAATTTTTCTTTTCTTATTAATATTTAACTATTTATTATACAATTTTCTCAAAAGAAACTTTGTTCCAATCTCTTTATTAGTGACTTTGGAGTCAGTTAAACTCGCCCAAGGCATAGCTATTTCCAAAGATCCAAACCTTACCCAAAAAAGTACTGCAATCCCTGCTATAGTCAATTCCTCAAACCTCAACGAAGAATTAGGACAAATTGAATATATTTTCAGCGATAAAACAGGAACTCTCACCTGTAACATCATGGATTTCAAGAAGATTTCTATAGGAGGAGTTTCTTATGGTGAAATTCAAGACCCAAATCATCAAAAATACATCAAAGATATCTCAAATTTCCCAGAAGTTACAAACGTTGATTTTCGCGATGGAGTTTTCTTTGAGATTTTAAATGATGAAAACAATATTAGACATCAAGAAATAAGAAAATGCTTGTTTTTTTTGGCCATTTGTCATACTGCTCTTGCAGAAAAGAAAGATGATGATATTGTGTATAATGCAAGTTCTCCTGATGAACTGGCTTTGATTAATTTCGCTAAATTTGCTGGGATGAAGTTTATGGGGACGAATGAGGAGAATGAAATTTTGGTCGAGTTTGAAAAAAAAGTGCATGTTTTTAAAATGGTTTATACCTTTGAATTCAACAGTGATCGGAAAAGGTACAATATTTTTTCAACAAAAAAATTAAAAAAAATTGAAGATTTCTTAAATATTTTTTTTTTTCATTTATAAAATAAATTTTCTAATAATACTCGATTGAAAAAAAAAACTTCAAGACAATCAGTAATAATAGAAAACGATCAAGGTGATGTGATTCTCTATTGTAAAGGTGCCGACTCTATCATTGAGAAGCGTTTAAAGCTTGAAATCGATTTTAAAATTAAAAAGGAAACCTGGAAAAATCTCGAAGATTACGGAAGAATCGGTCTGCGAACTTTAGTGCTTGGCGAAAGGAAGATAGAAAAAAGCTATTTCAATGAATGGAGGAAAAAATATCAAGAAGCTATTACCTGCATTGAAAATCGTGAAGCGAAAATGTCGGTTTTACAAGACGAATTAGAAAAGAATTTAGATTTGATTGGAGCAACTGCAATAGAAGATAAATTACAGGACGAAGTTGAAGAAACTATTAGAAGTTTAAGAGATGCTGGGATTAAAGTATGGGTATTAACAGGAGATAAGATAGAAACTGCTATTAATATTGGGTTTTCATGCGGGTTGCTTGAAAATGATATGGTAAAATTTATTGTTGATGAGTCGAAATTCGAGAATGTTGATTGTAAATTTGATGAAATTCTACAGGAATTACAAGCGGTTTCTTTAATATTTAATTTGTGAGAAAAACGATAAAATTTGAATAAATAGAATGAAGATGAGAATCTGGCTTTGATAATTCATGGGGATTCTTTGATTCATACATCAGAAAATGCAGGTCTTGCGGTTAAATTACTGAGGATTTGCCAACAATGTGAAGTTGTTTTATGTTGTCGAGTTTCTCCGAAACAAAAGCAAGAAATTGTGTCAATGGTTCGAAACAATGTACATATTTCTTTTCATTTTCATCATTTTTTTGTTAATGGATATATTCTAAAATTTTATATCTTTTTTTATAAAAGAATTCAGATATATGTACTTTAGCAATAGGAGATGGGGCAAATGATGTCAATATGATAACTGCAGCTCATGTTGGTATTGGAATCAGAGGCGTTGAAGGACAACAGGTTGATTTTCAAAAATATTAAAATGAAAAAAGTGATTTATAGGCAGCACGAGCTGGAGATTACTCATTTGCGGAGTTCAAATTTTTAAGAAGATTGTTGCTTTATCACGGAAGGGAGAGCTATAGAAGGAATTGTTTTTTAGTTTGCTACAATTTCTTTAAAAATATATGTTTAGTTTTGCCACAATTTTGGTAAAATATTTATTATTTCTTTAAATATTCATTATTATTTATAAACAAATCATAATTATTTAAAAATATTATTTATAATTATTTTTATAAAAAAGCATAAATAATAAATAAAGGTACGGATTTTTGAATAATTTCGCAGGACAATCTCTTTATGATAGTTACATTTATCAGTTATTTAATGTATTTTATGCAGCTCTTCCAATAATGATATACTCAGTTTCTGATAAAGAACATGATGCAGAAACTCTTGTGGAGAATAAAATAAATTATTATGAACAAGGAATTCATAGCCGTCTCTTCAATTCGAAGGTTTTTTGGTCATGGTTTTTTTTAGGCACTTGGCAGAGCATAATTTTGGTTTATGTGCCTTATTTAGTCTTAGAATATAACTTTTGTGATTCTAACGGTTTTATTCAAAGCTTTTGGGCTTCTGGAACAATGGTTTTTGGTATGTGTGTAGTTGTGGCGAATATTAAAATCGTTATAATAAGCAATACTTATAACTTTTTAAGCTTGTTTATCATAATTATGAGCATGGCTTTATTCTTGTTTTCCTTATTAATTTTATCAGAGTTCAAAACATCAGAAATATATAAATTATCATATAATTTACTTTCGATTCCCAATTATCATTTGGGAAATTTCTTGATTCTAGTCTCCACTTGTTTACTGGACTTTGGGCATGAGATTTATTTAAGTAAATTGTTTTTATTTGTTCTATTTAAGTAAAATTGCTTTATTTGCAAAAAAATTTTTGATTTATAAAGAAATTATTTTAATTATAGTAGTTTTTTCATTAGATATTAAAGAGATTTTTTGATTTATAGAGTTTTTAATGAGAGAAGAAGCAATGGAAAGAACAGAAATCATACAGAAATCTATTGCGTTTTCTAATACACATTTGCATCAATTAAAGGATGAAACTATTAATTTTGATAATGCAACAAATCAAATGTAATATTATTTCTTTTAAAAAAAGCATTGTAATTTTCTAATAAATTAAAAGAAAAGATAACAATCAAAATGATGTTTCTATGATGCCTTTGAATCAATTATCAAATAGACCTTTGTTTAAAGAAGAGGAAAGCAGTGAAAAAAAAGAGTTTCCATCAAAAATTGAGGAAATTGTTAGGAAAACAATTAATTTGAAATCAAATTTGAAAAAATCAAAAACAAAATTGAATGAAAGTAAGTTCACAATTGTGGAAAAACTCTCTAATTTAAACTCTTCGCAATTTGAGTCAAATTTAAATCAAAATTTCTTGAATATTGAGTCAAATCTTCTGAAAGAAGAAAGTGATGAAAAAAAAAGAATCGTTAATTATGGCTTTGCCTATAGCTATGATGATTCAAAAGAAGAAAATAAGATAGTAATCAAATAGATGAAAAAATTAAACTGTGGAAAAAATGATTCGGAAAATCTACTTATTTTATTAAAATTCCAAAAATATAACAAAGAAAAAAAATTCAAAAAAAAAACAATTTTTTGATTTTTTATCAGTCTCCTCATCTTTTTGCACTTATCTCTGGAAATAATCCGTTCTTAAAAACACGACGACCACTCTTATTTTTTTTATAATCTCGCTATAAACAATTTCCCCACTAATTTATTTGTAGAAGAACAAGACCAATCATCTTTTCTTCATAAAAAGATCAAGAATACTGCTGATACACATCAAAAGCTGCCGAAAAAGCTGCAGAAAAACCAGCAACTTCAAATGCAACAATAGTAAAGAAAGTAGTCTATGGATGTGAATGCTGATGCGATTGGCATAGAAACCAATGAAACGTCTCCTCTAGTGAAGCGTTGCACGCAATCAATCGGAGTCAACGGCACGAGAATTAAAGATATATATAAAGAAAAATTTAGAGAGCCAGCACATTTAAAAATGAATATCTGGAATGTGAAACTTTTCGAAAAAAAAGATGATGCCACTTTAGTGGCTTCTGTTGAATAGACTAATGTTGATTTCCCTATCAAAAACCTCACTGGTGCTCCTGAATGTCTTTTATTTAAGCAGCTGCAGAAAATGACAAAAAAGTTCGCGTTTTTTCTCGCGAAAGAAGAAATTTAGAGGCTTATATAATGCGATTTTAACGTTCAAATTGTGTAAGAGATGGAATCACACCTCAAAGGGTGGATCAAAACCCTGTGCTACACAAGCCACGAATATGGTAAATTATAATGATCCTCTTATATCAATCTAAAGCTTCGAGGATCGGATGGGGTGGCGGAAAAGGAGGATGCGTTAACTGCGGAAAATAAAAACTTGAGAAAGAAAAATTAAAAAGCCCTCCAATTTAAAATAAATTAGAAAAAAAATTATATTGAATTTTGTAAGAAGAAAAATGAAATAGCATTTATAATTTCATATTTGAGGCTTCATGCATTCATTTAATTTTTTTTTTGAATAATTTATTTTAAAAAGAAACCATTCATAAAGACACATTAATATTTCAGTTGCATCTAGATTTTAACAAAACAAAAAAAATGGACGAAAAAACTGTTTTTTTGTTTGTTTGTTTTTTTTAAAAAAACTGTCATCTCTTATAAATTTTTTTTAATTAATCAAAGAAATTGGATTATTTTTTAAAATTCAAATGTTTTCTTTAATTTTTTTAAAAAAATTACAAAGAAAAATAAATATTTTTTTCTTTTTTTCTTTGAATATTAAGTGAATCGGTGAAATTAGTTCCATAAAAAATAGGTTTATGAAAGTTTATAGCATAATTGCAAGCGTGGTGTAGTGGCTATCACATCTGCTTCACACGCAGAAGGTCGAGGGTTCAATCCCCTCCGCTTGTATTTTTTATTTAATTTTTTCTATTTTGATGAAATAAAAAAATAATAATTTTGAATTAAAATATTTATTTTTTTGCAAATTTCCTCACAATTTAAATAAAATTTTACTGTTTATATGAAAAATGAACATTTTTTAATATTTATTCGCATTTAGGTTTAATATTTTAAAGAAAATATCTAAATTTATTTTTCACAAATAAAATTCATTACATTTTTAAATAAATCTTTTTCATTTCTTTTTTTCTTCATTTACTCAAACCCCCCATCATTCGCATGAGGAAAAGATCTGGTGGGCTTGACGCGGATTCTCTCGAAAATTATCTAAAAGTTCATATTTTATCTTTATTCCTTCATCAAAAAGCTTCAATGAAAATTAGTTGGCAGTAAAAACTGAACAAAAAGAACTCATTTTTAATCAAAAATTAAAACTACCAAATTCAAATAAATCAGACCATAAAAAGCGATATTGTTATGAATATAAAGAGAATTTCATCGTTGAAGAATTTTATAAATTTGCAAATGAGTCAAATAATCAAAAAGAAAACCATAATTTGCTTCAACAAGGTTTTTCAGAGTTTAAAACTCAAAAAAGCTTTCAGCCATTGAAAATCATGGTATTAGGACATTCCTATTGTGATAAAGAAAAGTTTATCAATTCTTTATGTTTTCCCTATACTAAAAAAATTGAAAAGGTGGCAAATATAAATTCTACCATTGGGTAAATAAATTAAACCTAAATCATTATATCATATTTTTTTTGTCGTTTTTAATCCTTCAAGAGAATCATCGTGTTTGGATTTATTAATAAAATATCTGGAGTTTGGTGAAGGCAAGAATTTTTTATGTAAATTTTGGATTCAGAATCTGTGTATTGATAAATTTGATCAAATTGTAAACGGTTGTTTCATGTTTTTTTTTAATTTTCTTATTAAACATTATATTGTTGGTTAAGTTCATTACAAAACTGTTGATCATTTCATATTTATCTATGATGTTGGAAAAAGAGAAAGTTTTGAGAAAATAATGTCTACATATTATAAAATTCAAGCTTTCCTCAAAAAAAAAATGTCTTCAATATTAATCGGACTTTCCTTGGGAGAAAATCCAACATATGTTTTACCATATTATAATTTACCTATAATTCTTTTCTTAATTTTTTAGAAGATAAATCGAGATGAAATCAATATTTTTTCAAGAGAAAACAATTTTCTCGGATCTTTTATTTGGAAAAAATCCGATGAAAATGAAAAATTGAATGAGGTATTTAAAAATATGTCAAATTCCATCTGTTATAAATTCATTTTTTAAAAAAAAGAAGATTTTGTCGTGCCTTTTGACGGATTCATTAACTTATTGAACCATTGTAAATTATTTCAGTTCTTAGAAGTTCATATTTTATCGTTTCTTCTTATTATTTGTTTTATTTTATAATAGTTTTATAGTTGTTCTTTTCTTTTAAAATTTTCTTATAAATTAAAAAAACCAAATAATTTTTTTGTTGTAACATTTTCAAATTTAATTTTTTTTTCTTTCAATTTCTTTAAGTTTTATTTCTCTGCTTCTTTTTCTTCTTCTTTTTTGTTTTCTTCCGGTTTTTTTTCTTAAAGAAAAATCATAAAAAATAAATATTCTTATGAGATCAATAATAAATTACCCTTTTCTTTAATTAATTTATTTTCATTGCAAGCTTTTTCGAATTCCACCTTGAAACTTTCATAATCTTTATTCATAGATTATCCCAATAAAAACATAATATTATCTCAATGAAATTTAACCTTCTTTTGTAACAAATTTCGCACATAATCTTTCAAATTTCGACGCATCATCTGAAATATCATAACAATCCCAAATCCATGCTTTTTCGCTTGTTTTAAGTTGAACTAGTTTGCACAAAGATCCTTCTTGTAAAACTATCGAAAAAAATTAAAAGCTTTATCATATTCAACAAATTTTTATTTACGAAAATGATTTGCTACAATTTTATGGGTTTTTTCTTGACGCATCAAAACTCGAATTTTTCCCGAAAGCTTGTTTTTTAATAGCTTTAAATCTCCGATTCCTCTTTCTTTCCACTGTTTTTCCACAAATCTATAGAGTTTTGCTCTTAATTTCATCACAATTTCATCACTTTCTTCGCCTGTTACTAAAGGAACTTCAGGAAGATTAACCTGAACAGCCCAATTGCCTCCTACTTCAGCTTCTGGATCATAACCATCATCAACACCATCTTCATAGTCTTCTTCTTTTTCTGCCATTTTTGGGTTCTTTTTTTGTTTTGTTAATAATAATAGATTTTTTTAATTTATATCTAAGGAGTTTGAATACATTTGTATATACATATATGAATAAATCAAATCAATGCAAAAAATATCTTTTTAAAATAATTTTTTGTTTTGCTTAAAAAAATCAAAATGTTTTTTGTTTTGGCAAAATTATTTTGTTTTGCTAAAAAAATCAAATTTTTATCTTATGAAAGAGAAAAAAACAAGAAATAATTCAAAATCTTTTACATTTTTCTTTTAAATTTCGAAAGAAAAAAAACACAAAAACTATCTCAACTAAAAAAAAAAACAAATAATAAATAATAAACATTGATAGAAAAATTCTTAAATTTCATTTATTCAGAAAATGGAAGGAAGAATTTTACTTCAAAAACCCCAACAAATCAAATTAGATGCCTTGAATTACAAGGAGATTTTTTACGATCCTCCAAAGAAAAGAAAAAGCACAATTTTCTACGAAAATAATAAAAAATCCAACATTCCAATCATAATAGATTATGGTTCAGGAATAACCAAAGCTGTAAACACCTCTCTTTTACACTATAAAAAGATAATAAATTATTTTATGATATTAGGGTTGGGGGAACTCTCAGAATCCCGATCTTGTTTTTCGAACAGTCGTCGCAAAAACAAAAGATTCCAAAAATCTTGAAACCCCTATCTTTGTCGGAAATAAATTAAAGGAAGTAGATTTTCTCAAATACAATTATCGTTCCCCTTTTGAAAGAAATATAATTCAGCATTCAGGCTTATTAGAAAATATTAACGATTATATTTTCAATGAGCTCGGTTAAATTTTCTCCGGTTTATTGTGGTTTTATCTTTTATTTCTATTTAATTAAGCTGTGGATGGTCAAATTAGACATCCTTTATTAGTAACTGAGTGCTTTGCAAATCCTGAATATTGTCGAATTAACACTATAGAGCAATTTTTCGAAGGTTACAATGTTCCATCTGTGACCTTCGGAATAGATTGTCTCTTCAGTTATTACTATAATTTGAATGAAAATTCGGAAGCAGATAAGAAGGAAACAGGTAAAAATAATCAAAGAAAAATTAATGTTTTTTTACGAATTAGTCTTGTTAATATCGTTTGGAAATTCAACGATCCATGTGGTTCCAATCATACGAGGAGAAGTGCAATTCATGGATATCAAAAGGATAAATGTTGGGGGCTCTAACAGTTACGAGATCTTTCAAAAAAATATGAATTTGAAGTTCACTAACCAAAAAAATAAATTTAGCTTGAAAGTTTTGCAGGTTTTAGAAAATTACTTCTTGGATTTGACCTTATTTATCTTATATATACAAAATAAAAGGCTACTTATGAGAATTTTAATTGCGTGGCAAATAACTATCAGGATCAATTGAAATACTTTAAATATGGCTTGAAGGCTTTCGAAAATACCAGCTATATTAACTCAATAGAATATGAGAATAATAAAATTATCATGAAGGAAGAGCTCAATAACTTCATCAATCCAATCATTTTAGATCTTTATGTTCCAGTCATTGAACAAGTCACAGTTGAATATTCAAATTATTTCTTTTAAATATAAAATGTTAATATTTCAAGTTTATCAGTGCTGAAGATAATTTAAAGAAAACCGAAATGAGAAGAGAACAAGCACAAAAACTAAAAGAAACGATGATAAAAAGAAAAGAAGAAAGGAAAAAACAACAACAAACAGAGTTACAAGAATTGGAATTCATAGCTGAACAAAAAAATAAAGACTTAGATATTAGTGAATTTAAGGTATTTGCATCTAAAGAAATATGTTTTTCCTTTTTAAATAGGTGAAAATGAGCTTTTATGGCTTGGATTCTATTGAAGATGTTATCAAAAGAATAAAGAAGTTAAAAATCAAGCTTGGAATGATTTCAAAAGAAGCTTTGGAAGAAGAAAAAATGAGCTTTCTGAATATTCCTGATGATCAGCTCAGTGCTGAACAATTAAAGGTTTTGATTCATTTTATTTATTTTAATTAGTTCAATGGAATTTTTAAAAGAAAAAAAAAATGCAATATATTTTCAAAATGGCAGCTGAAACAAGATTAATAAAAAAACAAAAGCAAAAAGAATTAAAGTTTTTAAATTTTCTTTAATAAATTTCTTAATTAAATTTCTAATTTGAAAAAAAAAGGGCAGAAATTCAGCGTCTCAAAGACACAGACCCTGAAAACTACATTAGAAAGCTTTATGAAAAAAGAGATGTTCGTTTACCTTTCTGATATTTTTTTAAAAGAATGGTTTTCTAGCGGATTATTGATAAAATGGAATTGAAAAAAAGAGAGAAAATTGAAATAAATACACGAAACAGTCGATTTAATCAAAGAAGAATGCAAACTCTAGCCCATTTAGGAAGCGATGTGAACAAAGTATTTATTAATATTTTTATCTAATTTGAACAAAAATTAATAATAATTTAGAATAAAAAAGGCTTTCCAGAAGACACATTTGGTATTAATGATGAAGATTGGAATGTTTATAGAGGTAATTAATAAAATCAAGCTTTAAAAAAAGAATATTTTAAAGGGATTTCAAAGGATATAGGCTCTGATGAAGAGAATTTCGAAATTAAGTTGAATGATATTGAAATTCAATTAAGAGAATTAGATACAAGTATTTCTTTTATAAAATAAACAATAAAACCTAATTTTTGAAAATAAATAAAAGATTATGTTTCAATAAAAAGGCCTGATGAAAGCATTTACGGGTTAAATACAACAAGCGATTGCATTGAATTATCTGTTGAAAGAATCAAAGGTCCTGAAGTTCTTTTTCAGCCGAAAATAGGAGGCATTGATCAAAGTGGTTTGACTGAAGTTTTGAATCAAGTTTTGAAACAATATCCTGAAGATCTTCAGAAAAAATTTTTACAAAATATTTTGCTAACTGTTTATTATATTTTTTATGAAATAAAAAATAAATATATAAATTTAAAGGGTGGAGCTTCTTTGATCAATAATCTAAAAAAAAGAATAGAGATAGATCTAAAATCTTCCAATCCTGTTGGAACGATTATCAATATAAACATAGTAATTTGGGAGTTTTTTTAATCCAATTTTTCGGTTTTTAAAGGTTCAGGACCCGATTTTTGATACTTGGAAAGGAATGAAATTGTTTAGTTTAAAGCATAATTTGAATGATTATTGCATTTCAAGAAAAGATTACAATGAAAATGGGTCATCCTTTTTTAGAGAGAATCCTTTCTCAAACATTGTCAGGAGTTTTTGAGTTTTCAAATTAAAAATTTCTAAAATATAAATATAATTTTAATAACCGCAAACTATTTTTTTAGTTTTCAAATTTTCATTTTTTTTGTTAAAAAAATTATTTTTATGAAATTTTTCTGTGCAATCATCCAAAAAAATCTATTGTAAAAAAAATTGCTTTTATGAAAGTTTTATAAAATTAAATAATGTTTCATAAAAATAAGAAGAATATTTTTTTGTATTTCATAAAAAATTTTTTATAACTTCTTAATCTAATCATCATTTGAAAACAAATTTTAAGTAAAAATAAATATTGAAAAATGGATCATAATCTTGACGATCATATTCATTCCCTCGAGCAAAAAGCTGAAAACCTTCAGAATAGTGTAAAATCGAACATTTTTCTTCAAAGGAAATTTATGCATTTTTTTCTAAAAGGGGAAATATATCGAATGTGTAAAAACAATGGAGGAAATTTTGAACCTAAAAAAAACTTCATTCGGCGAAAATGACGAAGAAGTAAAATAAACTGATTCACTATTGCGAAATAACTTTTATAATAATACAGTACTTAAAATCTGTTGACAAAATATGTGAACTCTGCAATTTAATAGCAATGATATTTTTGCAGAAAGGTTTTTTCTCGTTCTTCCAACCTAAAAATTTTTATTTATTTTAGAAAATTTTGATGCTTCACTGCATTTTTTAAAAAAGGCTGAAATGCTTTGTCAAAATTCTTTGACATTTCGAGCTCTTACTTATAATAACATGGCTCTTTTTTTCAGAAGGTATTTTAAAACATTTGTTTTTTTAAAAACTTTTTTTTTCAATAATAATTTCAATAAAGGACCAATAAATTAAAGCAAGCTCTTTCTTTTTTGCACAAAGCTTTATACATCGAGCTACAAATGGAGAATCCACAAAGTTTAGCAGATACTCATTTGAATATGTGTGCTGTATTGTCTCAATTGAATAAACATAAAGAAGCATTGCAACATGTTCTAATTTCTATTACATTGTTACAAGATGAGTTTTTGAATTTGGGGAGTCAAGAAAAAAGCTCTGATGATAAAAAAGAGGACGAAAATCAGAAAGGAAATATCGAAGATAGGGTTTCAGTTTTAGCAATTGCTTATCATAATCTTGGAGTGGAATTAGAATATTTGAAAAGAGTTCTATTATAAATAAATTAATTGATTTAATGGAAAAAATTTTTAAAATAATAAGTTTCAAGAAGCTATTCAAACTTATTCAAAAGCAGTTAAATTTTCGATTGAAAATTTAGGTGAAAAACATCAACTGGTTGAAAATCTTCAAAAAGTGCTTGAAGCAGCAACTGCTCAAGTAAAATAATTATTTTGGAGATAAAATTAATTGATCTTTTAAAAAAAAAGATAGAAGCACAAAAATCAATAAAAACGAAGACAAAGGAAGCGAAAAAGAAAGAAAAT
>JFJP01022067.1_pt1 | contig 13275 bp, 9 predicted proteins | sample 431651 | NCBI WGS metagenome assembly JFJP01 (sample SAMN02602958, study PRJNA72255) | Microbial mat metagenome, whole genome shotgun sequencing project. | biome: fresh water; feature: sink hole; material: water; isolation source: purple microbial (photo- and chemosynthetic) mats found in...
CATAATAACTGGAGCATTTGTACTTGACCCTTTTTTCTGGTCAATGTAAATGTGGTTCTCTGCGTATGCAGATGATGTGAAAACTGTCAGCATAAATAGTGCCAATGCCAACATCCCCATTGCCGATTTTGCCAATACGTTTCTGAACCTGTCCATTTAATTTTACCTCTCTTTCTCTAACGTCAGATAATGAGACACAGTTCTGAGATTTTGATTTGCATCAAATAATTTCAAAACCAACCCTGATTTTTTAATTTTTCCCACAAAAAAAGGAATCAGTCAATGGGGTAAAAAGAGTATTTTTATTAATAATTTTAAATAAATAAATTTTTTAGATTCAAATACTTAAAATAAATCAATGGGGTGAGGAGAGTATTTTAACAGGACAAAAAGCTACTTTTAGATTTGCAATAAAAGAGGATATGCAGAAATCTATATTGATAGGAGTTACGCATTTGGAATTTCCGCATCGTAAAAATGAACCGCAAAGAGCGCAAAGTTCCCGCAGAGAGCGCAAAGTTTCAAAATATATCTTTGCGGAACTCTGCGGTTTACTTTGCGAAACTCTGCGGTTTAAAAAAAGCAGTATTCAACTGCGTAACTCCTGATTGATTTGATTTGAATAGGTGAGAGAATATCCATTGAGGAGGGTGTCTCAGGCATTCTTCCCGAATATCGCCGCAAAATCAAGTTCAACTCCCTGACTTTGCACGGCTTCGGCAACAACAACATGTCTTTCTTCGGGGGTAGAGATATATATGACGCCGCCGTAAGGCTCGACAGTCCACACCGCGGGAATACCGGCTTTCAGAAATTTCCCGGCTTTGATCATCAGCTCGTGAACAGACTGACTCGGCGAGACAATCTCAACAGCGATGACCGGCAGGATGTCGCATCGGATTTTGTCTTCGGCAAAATCTGGTTTAAGCGCGCCTGACCTATAAACAGCAATATCCGGCACAAGCCCGCCTTCAATGTTCAGGGTCAGCTCGGGCCATGCTTCCCATTTTCCGGTTTTCTCGATTTCGACAATGATTCTTTTACAAAGATAACTGTGATTTATTGAAGGTCCCGTCATTCTGATTTGAAAAAAATGCGGCAAATTTTTTGCCACGAATGAACACGAATGAACACGAAAAATATCATTTCGTGTCTTCGATACTTTTCGTGCTTTCGTGGTAAAAAAAATTCGTGTGTTTTATTCGTGAAGCCCATTTTATAAGATTGTTATAAGATTGTTATAAGATTGGTCGTGCAATTCGTGGCAAAAATTTTTCCGCCATCTCCGACTTTCATTTTCTCAACCTTTTATTTAATTCTTTTACCAACAGATGAACAGTAGTTGACGGATTATCTGAAGCAGGTCTGGAAGGATTATATTCTTCAAACAGCTTTTCCGCATTTTTGACGGCTTTATCATGCAACATCTTTAATTCATTATATATCGTCAGGCTGTTTTTACTATATTTATGTTTCAGATAATGTTCTAACTTTTTCCGATATTGATCTCTCGACATTGCATTGATGAAGTACTCAAAATGTAATAAATACCATATTTCAAATGCCTGATTTGAATAGGCGACTCTGATTTTATTATCTCTTGCCAGTTGGATTGCCCTGTTAAAGTTCTGTGTCGGAAAAGAATTTTTATCAAAAACACACCAAACCTGATTATAAGCATTCTTTTTATCTGCTGCCTCATTTCTCAACTGTATGGCTTCTTCAACCAAGCTGTCAGTATTATAACCTTTTCCGATTATTTTTACTTCCAGTTTATTTATATCTATAGAAAATTGATTGAAATAATTTGGTTCTGTTTTTGAACCTTCGCACACTATTAAAAGCCTCTCTCTTTTTCTTCTGACATTTATTTTTCTTTTATTCTGCCTGTTTTTTGTTTCCCACGGCTTGCTGTTCCTCATCATTGACTCCCATCAACATTTCAAATTCACTTAAAAAGGGAATAGCACCGTATTCTCCCAGCATATAGCTGTCTTCAAATGATAACACGCTGTCATTTTTATCTTTATACTCAATCAGGGAATATAAATCGCTGGCACCGTATTGATTCTTTTCGGTAAACCAGATTTGATCTTTTCTGAACAATTTGCTGTCAAGCAGTTTTGTGTCATGAGTTGCAAAAATCAACTGTGCATTGCAGGGATTTGTCTGTTTTGTTCTAAAGAGCTGAATGATAAAACGAGTCATTACAGGATGAAATCTTGCATCAAGTTCATCAACAAAAAGAATTTTACTGTTATCCAAAGTGTCTATCAGCGGACCGGTGAAGAAAAGAAATTTTTGAGTTCCCTCAGACTCATCTTTTGACAAATCAAAATTTTCAAAACCTATTTCATTCATATCTTTATTATACTTAAAGTGATGGGTTGAGATCGTCAGGCTTTCAATATTCTCATCCTTTTCTGCAATATTTTTAAATTTACTTCTTATTCTTTCAGGCAACTCTTCAAGATTTATTTTAATTTTATTTATACTGATATTTTCGATCCCCATATCCGCTATTTTCAGCAAATTAACCGTTCTTTTCAAAAATTTTTTATTCTCCAATTGTTCTAAAGTAAAATCTATATAAGAAGTATCATCAAGACCGGAAATGATAATGATACTTTTAAACCATTTCAACAGATTGCTTGAAATTTCCCCGTTAAACTGAGCGACTACCGACAGAAAAAGGGCATTGGGCCGGGTTCTGTTTTCCAAGCCTTTGCCCTCTTTAAAAGAAATACCTGTTTTAATATTTCCTCTTTCTCTTACAAATAACTTGGCTTCGGTCCTTTTCGGTACAAAAAAAAGCCATTCTGAATGGACTTCATTTTTGTCAACTTCAAATCCGTATCTGAATTTCTTCTGATTACAGATAAAAGTAATTTCAAAAAAAGAAGGTTTGTCTTCACATTCTGTGCTGAGTCTGAAAGGTTTGACATTAATACCTTCGGTTATTTGGGATTCTTTTGATGATTCAAAAACAAAACGTCTCATAAAAGCAATTGCTTTCAGCAGATTGCTTTTGCCGCTTGCATTTGCGCCGTATAATACAGCACTTTTTAACAAATTGATTTTATTAATTGTAAAAACAGTTGACGCTTCAACTTCATGATCAGAGGCTGTCATGCTGAAAACAACGATGTCTTTAAAAGATAAAAAATTTCCGACTTTAAATTCGATAAGCATCTTAATCCGTTGATTTGAAAAAAATGCGGCGATTTTTTGCCACGAATGAACACGAATGACTCCACGAATAAAGCACGAAGTTATTTTTTTTAACCTATTTTATAAGATTGTTATAAGATTGGTCGTGTGTTTTATTCGTGAAGCCCTTTTTATAAGATTGTTATAAGATTGGTCGTGCAATTCGTGGCAAAAATTTTTCCGCAGCGAAACTTCCGGACCGAGGACATGCCGCCGGCATGCCCCTACTCTGTTATTTCATAACCCGCCGCCTGCAATTCCCGGTGAATTTCGTCAATGTGATCGGAACTGCGGGTTTCAAGCTCCAGTTCCACACAGGAAATATTGATGGGAATGCCTTTCACATTGCGGTCATGATAAATACGAAGCACATTTGCTTTGAGGTCGGCTATCCGTCCCAGCAGCCGGGACAATGACCCGGGTATGTCTTTCAGATGTACCCGGAAACGCATGATCCTGCCGTTTTTTACCATTCCTCTGCTGATGATTCTGCCCAGCAGGGGGCTGTCCAAATTCCCGCCGCTGATAACAAGAACGGTTCTGCTTCCCGGCAGCACAGGGACCGAGCCGTTCAGCAAGGCTGCCAGCGGCACCGCTCCCGCCCCTTCTGCAAGAATCTTTTTCCGCTCCAAAAGCATGAGAATTGCCGCGGCAATATGATCCTCGCCGGCAAGCACCACCTCATCGGCATATTTCCGAATAAACTCGAAAGTGAGATTCCCCGGCTGCTTGACGCTGATGCCGTCCGCCACCGAAACCGGCGCATCCGTCACCTTTGTCAGCCTTCCGTTTCGGAGCGATTCTACAGCAGAGGGACACACAGCAGCCTGAACGCCGATGACCTTCACCCCGGGCCGGATCGCTTTGGCAACTGCGGCAATCCCGGAAATCAGACCCCCGCCGCCCACCGGGACCAGAATCATATCAATGTCTTTCAAGTCTTCAAACATCTCCAGCGCGACGGTTCCCTGCCCGGCAATGATGTCCGCGTCATCAAAAGGATGAATGAAAATCCTGCCTTCCTGCGCCAGTTCTTTTGCTTTCTGAAGGCTTTCCTCCACGTTCCTGCCGAAAATGACAAGACTGCCCCCGTAACCGCGGGCGGCTTCCTGTTTGCTGATGGATGCCCATTCCGGCATGACGATGGTGGATGCAACGCCCGCGTGTCTTGCCGCAAGAGCAACGCCCTGTGCATGATTTCCCGCAGACGCTGCCACAACACCCCCGGGACCGATCTGATCCCGAATCTTAAACAGCTTATGAGCCGCGCCCCGAATCTTAAAGGATCCGGTTTTCTGGAGATTCTCCAATTTGAGATAAATCTCTCCGCCGAACATACGGCTGAATGTCGGTGAATGGACAAGCGGCGTCCGAATAACCGTATGGCAGATCGCCGAACGGGCTTGGACTGCCGCCTGCCTCACTGTTTCCGAACAGAGTGTGACATCGCTCATCACAGACCTATTTCACAGCGTCTTTCAGTGTTTTTCCCGCGATAAATTTGGGGACTTTTTTGGCTTCGATCTCCATTTCCGCACCGGTCTGGGGGTTTCTTCCTTTCCGGGCTTCTCTTTTCACCGTTTTAAAAGTCCCGAATCCGATCAGCGTCACGGTATCCTCATTTTTCAATGCGTCGGTAATGGCGGAAAAAACACATTCCACTGCTGACTGTGCGTCTTTTTTGGTTTTTAAAACTTTGGCGACCTCGTTAATCAAATCTCCTTTGTTCATGACCTGCCTCCTTCTTTCTGTTTTCAGTTTTTTGTTTATTTTTCAAATAGGGTTGACATTGAGATTCAAACGCTGCTGTTTTGCAGCCTGCCGGAAAGCCTTTTTTCAATCCCGTTTTCAAGTCGGGACCCGGAAACAGGGACGACTTTTTCATATTATAAATTAAAACAGTTAAATTCGCTCACCGGTCTGTCAGAACCTCTTTTGCCTGCACGGCGGCTTTCAAAAAAAATAATAAATTATTTTTAGGAGTTACGCAGTTGAATCCTGCTTTTTTAAAACCGCAGAGTTTCGCAAAGTGAACCGCAGAGTTTCGCAAAGATATATTTTAAAACTTTGCGCTCTTTGCGGGAACTTTGCGCTCTTTGCGGTTAATTTTTACGATGCGGAAATTCCAAGTGCGTAACTCCTATATTTTTTTCAAAAGGTTAAACTGTCAAAGAGTCACTCTATTTAGATTCAACTTTGTCTTTTGTCAAGAATTATATCGCTCGGAACTAAAGATTTTCACGGAATATTTCGGGCGATCTGTTCTCAGCCCGGGCGGTTTTGAAGATACGCATCATCCGTCTGAGTTCAGCAGATATGTTGGCATTCTGATGAGTTATTCTTTCTATTTCGGCAGCGGCTTTGTTGATATATTCGATTCCCACAGCCTGTTCAGCAGAACCGGAAGAAATTTCAGCCACCAATGCCCCGACTCTGGCAAAAGTGGCTGCTACTTCGGAAAATGCTTCATAAGCTTTGCCGACTAAATCTGCGCCTGCACTGATTTTCTCAATGGTGCTTTGGAGAAGCGCCGAAGTGTTTCCGGCAGCCATGGCGGTCTGTGATGCAAGATTTCGGACTTCAGCGGCGACAACCGCAAATCCCCGCCCTGCCTGGCCGGCACGCGCCGCCTCGACTGCCGCATTGAGCGCCAGCAGATTGGTCTGAAAAGCAATTTCGTTTATGGTTTTGATAATTTCGGAAGTCTCTTCGCTGGATGCTGTTATCTCCTGCATGGATGCTTTCAGTTCTGTCATGAAACTGTTGGCGTCGGAGACCACCCGGTTTGCCTCGTTCATAATCGCATCCGCACGGCTGGCACTATCCGCATTCATACGGGTCATCGCTGACAGTTCTTCCAATGAAGCCGATGTTTCCTGCACAGACGCGGCATTCTCGGAAGCCGATTTTGCAAGACCGTTTGAAATTTCTGTCGTTTTTCCGACCAATGCCGCAAGATTGAGAACCATAGCATTGACAGATTTGACCAGATCGCCGATTTCATCTTCGGAAGAGACGTCAAGGCGTGCGGTGAGGTCTCCCTCCGCAATTTCGGTAATCCCTTTCATTACCTTTGATATGGGTCTGATCACCCGCTCTGCCGAAAATATCCCTACGGCAACAGCGAGAATAATCGAAAAAATGATAATTCCCGTCACCAATTTTCGGGTTGAAGCCGCTTTGACCTCCACTTCGTTGCGCGCCCGAAACATTTCATTCCATCCGCAGGCAGAAATTTCTTTTGCTTTCAGTGTTATTTTCGGTGCCAGCGGAAGAAGGGTCTCTCTCACTTCTTCATCCATTTTTTTTGTGACAGAAGCAAGTCCCTCAAAATCATCTCTGTAATCTTCTACAGAAAAATAAATATCACCTTCGGCTTTGTCTGCGGGTTCCGCTTTGAGCTTTGTCAGAATGCTTTCCAACATTTTAACCGCATTCTCAAAATGCCGGCGTTCACATCCTTTCATATACCGGGCAGTTTCTATGCGGACAGCCATCATATCTTTGAGAAGCGGCGTCATGTCAGCCTGCCGCTCCAGTGCATCCTGAATACTTTGTCCTATATTGTCAAGAGAAACCATGCTCTCGTTTCTTGCCCTGTATCTGATGACCACATTACGGTATTTTGTGATGTAATCATTTGTAATTTCCTTTATATGTTTCAATAGTTCTATTTCCGCCGGCGCAGAGAGTTTTTTTTCCGAGTCTTTCAGAATCTTCATGGCAGCGTTTATATCTTTCTCAGCGGCAATGTTATCCTCTTCTTTATTCAGACAGATAAATTTTTCAACGGAAATCCGCATGGACAATATTGCAGATTCAAAATCATTGGTCAGTCTCACTTTGGCAGATACGTCATTTGCCAAATAATTCACTTTTTTTTCCAGCAGTCCTGACTGTGAAATACAAATCCCTCCGACAAGAACGATGAGGAGGACAACAATCAGATATCCGATAAGACTTTTTTTTCGCAAACTTAATTTTAACAGCATGGAATTTGTCCTTGCACCCTGTATTCCGTATTCCGTAGGGTGGGCAGCAAGCTGCCCACCCTACATTATTACTGTAGAACGGGTTTTAAACCCGTTTTACTTAAAACCTCACGTCCACCAGAAAATACGTACTGAACATCGTCATATCGCTTTCAAGCGGAGAGCCGTAGAAAGTATAAGGAATGTAATAGTCATAGTCAAAATAAATAAGACCGGCTCTGCAAAACATCCGCTCTTCATAAATCGGCTGAAGATAATAAAACTCCCACGCACTGCCGTTTATTGCAATTTTGTTTGCAACATCTTCCCGAGAGTCATGCTTGGAAAGCGGCGCCCAGAATTTTGATCCGTAATTGTATTCAAATCCGATGCTCGGATTTTTCAGCTTTTCAATGGGCAGTTTATATCGCAAGCCGGTATAAAAAGCATATCCGTCTCTGTTTTCGCCCATGTCGCCGTGCATATTGTCACAGAAAAGCCCCACTTCATAGAACGGGTCCGCATTGAGAACCGTTCCCTGGGTTCTCACATGGATGTGATTGTAAGAAAAAGCCCCGAACCAGTCCAGCCCGCTGTCTCCGATATTATTCAGTTGAAGGTAAATATTGTATTCATCCACATCTGCCGAATCTTCAGGATAAGCAGGACCCACTTGGAGGGAAAACATGCTGTCCATCCGCGTATAGCCTATATAAAAAAGAGAATCTTTGATGCCCGGCACTTCTGTTTCCAGATTCAGAACACCTGACCGCATCGAATTTCGTTTTGCTTCGTCATCTGCGTCATGAAACTGCCTGATGGTAAGATAGCCGAATCTCAGGAAAGCGTTTTTCAGATTGGTCCAGGCGTCAAGCGAGAGATTTGCAATAACGCCGTCAAAATTTTCGTTGACAGCCACCGTGGGCCAGGTGGCTTTCCGGGTGGAATTATTTCTGAGTTCCGCCGGGGGACCGTCGGCTGTGGGCAGACGTCCGAAAGTGACGGAAAAAGGCGTATCCGGCACAAAATAATCAATATATGCCCGCTCTACTCTGACTCTGCTCTCCGTGTCATAAAATCCGAAGGCATTGATATTGTGGATATGATTTCCGCTCCCGCTGTCTCCGATTTCGCCGATGCTGCTGTCGCCCCATGATTTTATGTATTCCAATCTGCCCTGAAAGATAATATTGTCGGTAACTTCCGAGCGGAGATTCAGGCGCAGGCGGTTCCACCAAAATTCATCCATGTCTATCTTTTTATCCTGATCTCCGTAAGCCGCGTTCCTGAAGTGAAAAGAATCCAATCGGGTACGAAATTCCCCGCCGATCTGAACTTTGTCAAGAAGGGTTTTGAGTTCGGTTTTGTCCAAACGCTCGGACAATTCTTCAACCTCGTCTTTCACATCGTCAATTTCTTTCTGTGCTGAAACCCCTGCCGGAGCCGCAGATGTCTTTTCCTGTGCCTGTTTTTCCAGTTCCCTGATTCTTTCCTCAAGGGATTCCTGACGCTTTAAGACTTTTTCCAAATCTTCCTGCCCCTGCAAAAGTTTTTCCAGCACTGCTTTATCTATGGAAATGTCTTCAGCCCATACCGTGAGCGGGGCAGTGAAAGCAAGTATCAGTAATGTATAAACAATAGTTTTTTTCATCATAACAGCTTCCTCCTTATTCTTATTTCAAGCCTGCGGCAATGGGGCGGTCAGAATCTGCCGCGTGTTTCATCAGGTATTGCTTTATCAGCTCGATTTCTTGCGGACTGACTTCTGTACTGATATCCTTTTTTCTTTCATGCTTGTTTTTGGAAAAAAATCTTTCCCATTGGCTTGAAGCATATTTGACCGGCGCGAAAGCCGGCGCTTCGCCGCCGCTGCTTTTGTGGCATTTGCCGCATCTCAGGCTGAAAAAAGCTTCCCCGTCCGCGGTATAGGAAATCGGGGAAAGAAAAATCGACGCGGCAAGCACAAGGATCACAGCAATAAAACAAAAAAAACTTAATTTTTTTATCATGTTATTCCTCCTTTGAACCACGAAAGCACGAAAGATGGAACACGAAAATACGAAAAAAGCGAAAAGCACGAAAGCCTATCCGGAGTGCTAAAATGCCAATTTTATAAAATGGGTTTAGCATAGTAAAACGGGTTTCAAACCCGTTCTACAGCGGGTCAGTAAAACGGCCCGGCTAAAAACAGATAAACCCGTTCTACAGCGGGTCAGTAAAACGGCCCGGCTAAAAACAGATAAACCCGTTCTACATCTGACCCGTTCTTCAGCACAGTAAAACGGGTTTAAAACCAGTTCTGCACTCCGGAGTGCCGTGCTTTTCACTTCTTTCGTGTTTTCGTGGTTCAGTTTTTATTTCTGCGTTTTGATATATCCCCATTCAACTAAACGCTGATACGCGTGTTTGGCATTATCCCCCTCCCTGACAGACTGAAGATAGCGGTTATATTCGGCAGCGGACTGATCCCGGCGTCCCATTCCCTCCAGCGCATATCCTTTAAAAAATGCCATACCGGGGTTTTTGGGCAGCAGTGCTTCGCATCTGCTGAAATCCTGATAAGCAGCATCGAAACTGTTTCCTTTAAGTTTGGCAAATCCGCTGACATGATATGCCTGCGCCTCTCTCGGATAAGCCTGTTTTGCCTGATCCGCATAAGCCTGCGCTTCGGAATCGTTTCCCTGAGCCAACTGACATTTCGCCATCATCAGAAGCCCGGCATAATCATTAGGAACCCGTTTCAGCGCGTTTCGGAGATAAGTCTCAGCCTCATCATATTTCTGCGCCCCCATTGCCGTGTCGCTTTTCTGCATGGCCTCAATCGCATCTTTGATTTGCCGAAGTCTTGAGGTATTGTCCATGTAGCGTTCAGCGTTCAGTGGCAGACTTTGAGATGCCTGATATTTTGTCCGTGCATTTTCCTGCGCGGCGCGGAAGCGTTCATCGCTCATGGGATGCGTGGAAAAAAGCAGGTTCGTCGCTCCGGATTTGTTTTTGGAAAGGCTGTTGAGCATTTCCATCAGCCCCACAAAGCCCTGCGTGCTGTAACCGGACTGTACCATATACTGATTTCCCAGCGCGTCGGCTTCCCGTTCATTGTCCCTGCTGTATGAAGCCAGCAGCGCGCCCGCGCCCAGCATTCCCAACTGTTGCGCCAAGTCTGAATATTGTGAATATTTCTGACCGATATACGCGCTGACACCGGAAAGTACAAGCGAGGCAAGCGTGCCTTTTGACATTTGCTGCGCGGTGTGACGGGCGTTGACATGACCCAGTTCATGCCCCAGCAATGCGGCGAGTTCGGCTTCATTGTCCAATTTCAGCAGAATGCCCCGTGTCACGGCGATACTGCCGCCGGGGAAAGCATAAGCATTTATATATGTTGCATTTACGCCCTGAAATGAATACGGCATTTTCTGACGGTGCGTATGCGGAATCAGCTTTCTGCCGACCTGATTCACATAACTGTTCAGGGCATTGTCTTGAAGAATGCCGTAATCTGTAGAAAACTGATGAGGGGAATTTTGTTTGTCTATCTGAATTTCCGAAGATTCAGATACAATCATAAACTGCTGTTTGCCTGTGACAGGATTGACCGCGCACCCCGCGACAAAACCCGCCGCCGACATGGAACTCAGCCATAAAAATTCCCGGCGGGTCATCTGATGCGTTTCGCTGCTTTTGAAGGAATTGCTTTCCATTGTGAACTCCCTGCAAAGATTTTCTTATGTAAACGGTTTTCGGCTTTTAATCGTCAAATTAAATTAATTATAGTAATAGAAAAGAAAATTCGGCTTGTCAATTTAATAAAGCTGTCTTTCATAAAATTCTCTGATGACTTGAGAAATAACAAATTAATTTCAATACTCTTTTGCATATATCAGGAATATCTTGAAATGTCAATATACAGAAAACGGTTGCCAGTATTTGTTTTATATATTAATGTTAAGTTAAGTAGGAGTTACGCAGTTGAATTTTTTCGCTGTACGCACCTCACCCCCCTGCCCCCAAATTACTCCCCCTCTCCTTCGGAGAGGGGGCCGGGGGGTGAGGTGGGGGTGAGGTCTCAACTGCGTAACTCATATTAAGAATAAATCGGACGGAAAACTGAAAAATTCAAACCGAAAGCAAAAGGAGGAGGTCAGCATGAAACAGATGAAAAAAATCACAAGGATTCTGGGGCCTATTTTTAGCTGGCAGGCTGCGGTATGGGCAGCTTGTCTTTACGCGGGCGCGGCAAATGTCGCAGGACAAACCATGCCGGAAACTGCCGACAAAACCCTGTCGCCGTATTTTCTGGTGAAAAGCGATGACCCGGGACTGGATCAACTGCCGCTCAAATCCACTGTCGCGGATGTCAGCATCGCGGGCGTGATTGCCGATGTGAAAGTCACACAGGAATACAAAAACGAGGGAAAACAGACCATTGAGGCGATTTATGTTTTTCCGGCATCCACCAGAGCCTCGGTGTACGGCATGAAAATGACCATCGGCGAGCGCACCATTGTCGCCAAAATTCAGGAAAAGCAGAAAGCAAGAGAGGAGTATGAACAGGCAAAACAGGAAGGCAAAAGCGCATCGCTTCTGGAGCAGCAGCGCCCCAATGTGTTTCAGATGAATGTCGCCAATATTCTGCCGGGCGACCTTATCAAAGTGGAAATGAGCTACACGGAACTGCTGATTCCCACGGACAGCGTTTATGAGTTTGTTTATCCCACAGTGGCGGGTCCCCGGTATTCCAATCAGCCGGAAGCGACAGCGGCTGCTTCGGAACAGTGGATTAAAAATCCCTATCTCCATGAAGGCGAAGCGCCGCCTTATACCTTTGATATTAAAGTCACTCTTTCCGGCAGCATGGCGATTCAGGATGTTGCCAGTAATTCGCATAAGGTGAACGTCAGCTATGACGCGCCTTCGTTTGCCAAGATCAGCCTTGACCCTTCGGAAAAATCCGGCGGGAACCGTGATTATATTCTGAAATACCGGCTTGCGGGCGGAAAAATCGAATCCGGGCTGCTGCTGTATAAAGGCGAAAGCGAAAATTTCTTTCTGCTGATGGTTCAGCCTCCGCAGCGCATCACCACGGCTCAGATTCCGGCGCGGGAATATGTTTTTATTGTGGATGTTTCCGGGTCCATGCACGGTTTCCCGCTCGATATTTCCAAGAAAGTGCTGAAAGACCTGATCGGCAATCTCCGCGCTTCGGATACATTCAATGTGTTGCTGTTTTCCGGCGCGTCCGAACTGTGGTCAAAGCAGTCTTTGCCGGCAAATCCGGAAAATATTGCCAAAGCCATACAGTTTATAGACAATCAGCAGGGCGGCGGCGGAACCGAACTGCTTCCTGCACTGAATCAGGCTTTGAATCTGCCGGAAAACAAAGACAGTTCCCGTTCTTTTGTCATTGTGACAGACGGCTATGTTTCTGTGGAAAAAGAGGCTTTTGACCTGATTCGCAAGAGTCTCGGCAAGGCAAATATGTTCGCATTCGGCATCGGTTCGAGCGTCAACCGGTATATCATTGAAGGCATGGCAAGAGTGGGCATGGGAGAGCCTTTTGTGATTACAGGAGAGGGAGAAGCGCCCGCAAAAGCGGAGAAATTCCGCAAATATATTCAATCGCCGGTGCTGACCCGCGCCAAAATCGCTTTCAGCGGATTTGAGGTTTATGACGTGGAGCCGCCCGGCATTCCCGATGTGCTGGCAGAGCGTCCCGTGATTGTTTTCGGAAAATGGAAAGGCGAACCCAAAGGAATGATTGTTTTCGGAAAATGGAAAGGCGAACCCAAAGGAAGCATCAAACTTACGGGTGTTTCCGGGGATCAGACTTATGAAACAAATTTTGACGTGAGCCGGTTCAAACCGGTTGAGGTCAATTCTGCGCTTCGCTATCTGTGGGCAAGACACAAAATCAGCCTGCTTTCGGATTACAGCAGCGTTGACAGCAATGAGTCGCTGGTCAAAGAAATTACCGATCTGGGTCTGAAATACAATCTGCTGACGCAATACACGTCGTTTGTTGCCATTGACAGTCTGGTACGCAACAAAGACGGCAAATCCACGACGGTGAAACAGCCGTTGCCGCTGCCTCAGG
>JFJP01027524.1_pt1 | contig 13275 bp, 13 predicted proteins | sample 431651 | NCBI WGS metagenome assembly JFJP01 (sample SAMN02602958, study PRJNA72255) | Microbial mat metagenome, whole genome shotgun sequencing project. | biome: fresh water; feature: sink hole; material: water; isolation source: purple microbial (photo- and chemosynthetic) mats found in...
AGAGGAAGGGGCCATAGACCCGAATAATGAAGGCAAAAAGGTTAATAAGAAAATGGCGATTCCCGAAGTTTATTACAAGGATTTTTATGCGAATAAATGCAATTTAGTAGATTTTCTTAAAACCCCAGGATATCTTGAGAGGCTAAAGCTATTGGAATCTTTCGATATTTTATTAGAAAATAATGAGAAGGAATTCCCTGAAAAGAAAAGAAAAAGTGAAAAAGAGAGTAAATTAAATGAGCTCGGTGAAAAACGACCAATTTTAAAGAAAAATATCAAGAAAAAGGTCAAGCCAAATTCTGAAGTTGAATACCTAAATCCATACACAATGAATAATAACCCCTTTATTTCATTTCCTGATGCTAATCTTTCAAATAATTTCATGGTTGCAGCCAATATGAAATTCAATCCTTTTCTCTATAATAAAAACCTGATAACTCCTAGTAATAATCTCTTAAATAACATACCTTCTGGACTAATAAACGATCAATTTCTTGAAAAACTCAAGAATGAGCAGAATGTTCCAAATTATTTAGATATGAATAATATAGGCAGTTTAGGGGTTGATTTACTCAATATGATTTTTAATAATAGTGGCAATGCAATGACCACTGGATCAGGGTTCAATTTACCACAAAATCCTGATTTTCAATTGGATTTGAACATTAATAATGCAATGGCCTTGGAGGAAAATCAGAATAAAAAGAAAAATCTGAAGAAAAAAAACAAGATTATTGAAGGGAATGATGCTTTTCCCAATAGCGAGAATAAAAATTATATAGAGATTATTGAGAATGAGGACTCACCAGAGAGGAAAAACTAGATTTTCAATAAAACTCAATTATTTTTTTAATTTTTTTCAAAAAACATTAAATTCTGTGATAATTCCAAAAAAAATATTAAGATTCAAATGAAAATTTCTGTTTTTATTGTCATTTTTTTGATTTTTCACTTCTTCGAATATGCACTCACACAAGACTTTCAGATCTTATATAGTTATTCAGAAGACTCCAAGGAAAATGCTCTTCTAATCTACACAGAAGGCAAATATTCTGAGCGTTTCTCCTCTTCAACAAAAGACAAGCCGAACGATTCCCCATTTTTAGACTTTTTTTTCTCAACTTGTTCAGAAAAATCTCAATTAATTGTGTCTCCAGACCAGTCAATTTCAAAATTTATTATCAAAAACCCAGATTCAAAGGATTATTTGATATCAGTTCTTACAGATAATGATAATAATCATATAATGAACCCAAAGCTAAATTTTTCAAATCAAGACCAATTTTTATTGGCCAATGATCAAATCGAGTTCGATTTGACATATAATTGCGTTAAACAAGAGAATTACAATCCTTGGTCTCGAATTTTCTTTGATATTAAAGCAAATTTTATCGAAAATAACATTACAAATACAAATAACACAAAGAACTATATTTTTTCACTCACGAAATTCTGTGAAAACCCTTCAAGATCCTATTCGAGTATCCTAATACTTATGGCAATGGCAATAGCAGTAGTCTATTATGCCTCGAAACAGCCGCCTATGGTGACAGATTCCCCAGAAAGTCAAGAGATTCAACCAATACATGCTTTATTCTTTGTGTTATTTGGGTCATTATTTCTAATGATCCTTTATTTTTTTCTGCATTATTTGATCACAATTCTAACAATTTTTGTCATAATATCAAGTTTATCTAGTTTAACAGTTTTTTTCACCACAATATATCAAAGACATGGCCCTCCTGAACTAAATTGTTATGTAGGCAGTTTTCCATACTTTGGTCGATTGAAGTTAATCGAATTATTGAGCTTCTTGTCAGGTTTAACAATTTGTTTATTTTATCTATTTACAAGGAATTGGATTTTCAACAATTTGATCGGGATTTCCTTGGTTCTTTTATTAGTTCGAACCATAAGAATGCCCAATTATTTTGTGGCTTTATTGATGTTAGGATTCGCATTCTTCTATGATATCTTCTGGGTATTTTTCTCTCCATATTTATTCGGCAAGAGTGTGATGGCATATGTTGCCACAAATTTAAACCTCCCAATGAAGATAATTTGTCCGATAATGAACAACTCACCTATTCAATCTTGCAGTCTTTTGGGATTAGGAGACATGGCATTACCAGGATTTTTCATCAGTTTTTGCTATTACTATGACAAAATGAAGAAGATTAATATCTATCATATCACTAGTATGATCAGTTATTCTATAGCTTTGGCTCTATGTTGGTTTTGTCTTGTGTTTTTTAATTCTGCACAACCTGCGTTATTGTATATTTCACCATGTTTATTGATAGGTGTTGGTTATGTTGGCTGGAAAAGAGGGGAATTCACTGAATTATGGACTGGGATTGAAGAGGATTTTAATAGAAATAGTGTGAAAAAGGTCAAGAAAGTGAAAAAAGAAGAGGATGATGTTATTCAACATGATAAAGAAGAAAACTATTTTAACAACACTGATAATACGCTGATTGAAATGAGAAAGAATGAAGTTTAATATAAAAATTAAGGAATTTAATTTATTAATACAAAAGGAAATATATAAAATGTTTGAAAACCAAAATTCATTAACAACAAAAATAACTTAATATTTCATCAAAAAATCCTCCAGTTTTTCTCATGTCACTTCTTTGGTTCTGTATGAGATTTATTTTCCTATTCAATAAACTCTTTATTTCGACAGCCATAGCCAAAGAAAAACATGGTTTCAGTTCTTTTTCTGAAAAATCTGAACTTTCTAATAATAGTTCTATAATATCTTTGTGTCCCCATCTATAAAAAAAACTGTTAAAGCTTTGATTATTTAAAGATATACCTTGTTGCGACTTCTAAGGGAGTTTCATCAATACCTTCTTCTAACTTCAAATGAATTAATGAACAAAAATTTATATATATGATTAATTTATTTGGAAATATTAATGTTACTTTTATTTTTAGATGGAGATTAGCTTCATTTTCGATCAAATAGCTTACAACCTAAATTTTAGAACAATCAAATTCTTTTAGTAAAATAAACAAACTGCAAGGTTTCCGTTCTTGCAGGCGTTGTAAAGAGCAGTGTGTCCATATCTGTTCTTTTTATTTATTAGATGTTCAGGATCCTTTGAAGAAATTAGATATCTAAATATATATGGTCAATTTTCGCAATTATAAATGAAAAAATAATGATAAATGCCTTTTTGGATCTTTTTCTACAATCGATTTTATAATTTCTATATCTTCTTTTCCTCCTCTTTCTGAACAATCGATTAATTTTTCAATATCAAGCAATTGGTCTAAAGCAATTTCAAATTCCGTTTTCTTGTTTCGACGTTTTTTCTTTTTTTTACCAGCTCCTTTTTCAGTTTTGGCATTCGGCTCATATTTTTCCATTATTTTATCAAGACTATCCTAATATTAATATGAATTAAAAAAGATTATTCGGTTTTATAGAAGAATTCACGATGTTATCGAGACGCATTGCTTCATTTTCTTGAAATCCTCTGATGGATCTAAAGAAAAGTGAGATTCTTTTCCATTTTCTCATGCTGGGTCTATGATAAAAATCAAGCTAATTATAATTTTTTTCATTTATTACCTAGGATTGCTACTGGAAGAACTGTTTTCAGATAAAATATCCTCTGATAAAGAGTTTTTTATCATCAAATTTTTGAAAAAATTCTAGTGAAAAAATATTATAATGAATCAAAAAACGAAAAATTATCTTCACAAACCTTCTTTTCAATTTGATTATCAAAACTATCCCCTCTTTCACTCTTTGGATTTTCAAATAAGGTTTCGGTTTTATCGCTATATAGTTCAGAACTTTTGGGTTGCAAAGTAGGGGAGTTCTCCTTTTGAGAGAACATTCTGTTGATTTTCTGACTTTGGGTGGGATCTTCAAATCTTTGAAACATTGAAGAATTCTTGAGATTTGATATTGTCGTTGTTGAAATTTTTTGAGTCATTTATATTTGTAAAAGTTTTTTTTTTTTTTTTTTTTTTTTTTTTAAAAAAAACTACACAATTTTCTTTATCTATTAATTTTTTTATTTTTTTTTAAATATCTTTTTTTTTAAAAAAAATATAACTTTATTTAAAGGATCGCAATCTTTTTGATTCTTCCAGTTTCTTCATCTCTTTCGATCCAATTCTTCTGTAATTGAACTAATCCATTTCCCCATCCTTTAATCTTCTCCAAATCCTTTATTACCTCTTCAGTTCCGAAATATTGGTGTTTCACCACTTCATTTTCCACCAATCCATGGCCCAAAGTAACACATTCCACTCCATTGATCTGCATAACATGATGTTCATTCAAAACAAAATTATAAACCGCATCACAATCCTCAATCACAACGATTCCTAAATCAATAGGGAATCTATAAACCCCATTGATTTTCACCGGATGCCATGGAGTGATTTTCAATCCTCCTTCCAAACAAACTAATCCAGTCATATTTTGTTTTATTAAGGTTTGTACAACACATGTTACCTCAGCAATTTTCCCTGAATCTGAATAGATCAAATCACCTTTTCTTATCTCTTTCACCAATTTATAAGACCTATCAATCATTAAAACCTTGCAATCTCCATGGAAACAAACCCCATGTGAATTATAGAAATTAGCCATATTCGAAACTTTTACATTGGTTTCTCTTTTAATTGATGGTTCAGGTGCTGCTAAGGTGAGGAATAATGTATCTAATTTGTCTCGAATGTTTTTAAAGATCTCACCCCCGAAATGTTGAACCCCTGGGTCTTTGAAATTGTTGCACTGTTGCGAAATATGTGCTCGAGCCAATGATGGTAAATAATGTCTCCCCCATTTTTGGTAGAATTCTTTCTTGTCTAACGCGATAGACACTTGCTCGTTGAGATCTTTGATCAAATCCTGGATATATTTATCATCTTTTACTGCAGATGTGGTGATTTCATGGATCAATTTCTCAACAAGAGCTGAATAAGTTTTCAGATTATTTGGATTCATTTTTAAATCATCGACAGCATCAAGCATTACATTGCCGCTTTGAATTCGAAAGGATTGGATCTGGGCTTGTGGGTCATTGATATTGACCAATTTACATTGGAAAGGAACATTATAAGAGTCTTGAAAAGGACTATTGTATTTAAGGCTTCCTGTGAGGACTTTGTTTTTATTATTCAAGAAACTTATTGGTAAAGCAAGAGATTTAGTTTGTCCAAAGAGAATAGGACTTAATTTCAATTGCAATCGTTGATCAGTGGTATTTTTATCATAATATTTCAATAGATCTGATTCATTTAATTTAAGATCATTAAGTTCCAGCTCCAAAACAACATTTAGAGCAACATGGCTTAGTAAATTGCTCATAGAATTCACGAAAATAGTGCCGACAAATGAACCGTCAGGGATAAAAGCATAGCTGCCCTTGCCCATCACAGCAATATCATTCAATAATTTACTGTCCAATGAATAACCAAAGCCAAAAGTATTGATAATTCCAGGCAAATCTCCTCCAAGATCATCTTTATATTTCTGTAATTGTGGGATATATCCTCTTGGAGGCTCAACATTTGGCATCCCATCAGTCAGTAATAAAACAGCAGCATTTTTATGAGCATCATCAGCTTTTCTCGTTCTCAGAACCTCCATACCACGATATAATCCATCCCATAGATTTGTTGAAGCATCAGGATATAATGTATTTAAAGAATTATATGCTTTTTCTCTGCCAGATTCGTCCATTGTAGTCAATTCCAATACGACCTTTGAGTTATTTGAAAATGACACCAAAGACAATCTATCATCTTTATTCAAACTTTTTATAATAGTTCTCAAAGCATGCTTCACCAAATCCAGGGTATTAAACCCATAGGTTTCTTTGCTATCAACATCAGTCTTGATTTTAGCTTCGTCACCCATTGATCCTGAAACATCGATCACACAAACAACTGTTGAAGGAGTTCTGAGGATATCATCCATTTTATTTGGAGGAACTATTGAAAGAAGTACTTCATCTTTCAGACTAGAAGCTTCAACAATGAGGTCATTCTTTGAAGCAACATTGAATTTCTGCTTGTCTTGATCATTCATCTCATTGACATTCAGGTTTTTATTCAGAAGGTATTCTTCAATGGTTTTCTTTAAAGCTAGGTTTGGAATTAAATCGTTGAGGGATAATTGTTGGAGGGTGATTGGAGAAGATCCAATTTTTTGAATATGTTCAATGATGACTTCACGTTCATAGGAATGGCCATCTCGATCAAGAACTGGATCCTTCATCAGTTGGTGACTGAGTTCACATAAGAATGTATTTGGAATGTTTTTGTTGGGTTCCATCAGAAAGTTTTTGTTTGTTTTATAAAAATTATGTTAATTTAATTTATTTCATTGTTTATATAATAAAATTTGGATTTTTTCTGATGATTTTTGATGAAAGTACTATGTTAAAAATTTATTTCTTTAATTAAAAATTTGCATTTAATTTTTATTTAAATTTTTGATTTTTGAAGAAAACTAAAAAATTTTTGTTTTTTTTTAAATTCGAAAAAAACTGATTTTTTTTTAATAAATTTAAATTACCACAACTCCCAAAAAACGATGGAATGCTCTAATTGCACGAATTTCTTCCATGAAAACAATCTTCCAAAACTCTTAGTGAATTGTGGTCACACAATCTGTTTTACCTGTCTTCAAAAACTGTATTCTTCTCAAAAGATCATCTGTCCTGAATGCAAAGAAGAAAATCAAATCATCGATTTAAACCAAGTTCCGACAAATCAAGCTTTATTAACACTGAATTTGAATTCAAAAGATGCAATAGCCTATGAATCAGTATTTCCTACATTTAAGAGGTTTTCAAGTGTGAATGAAAGCCCCAGTTTATCAAAGAGAAACAATAGGAAATGCACGGCTCATCAAAAGACTATTGAAGCCTTTTGTATTTATGATTGTGAAGGATTATGTATTGATTGTATTTTGAGTGAAAATTATAAGAATAAAGAGATCTTATCAATAGAAAAAGTAAATAATATAATGAATAATTAATTATACCTAATATCAATCATTAATAGGCTGCTATTATATTGCAAGAACAAATAAAAAACGATTACAAATTTTCTTTGGAGAAAGAGAAGAAAATTAGAAGAAATCTTGAAAATTTAGAGAAATTAGAAAGAAATATGGGTTTCTGGAAGAAAAGAAACGAGGATGAAATCAAGACTTTCTTTGAAGAATACAAAAGAGTTTTGAGGGAGAAAGAACTCAAATGCTTGGAATCCAATGAAAATCATTATAATCAAAATATAATTCATTTGAAGTCTTCTAAAAACAATAATGACAACAATTTATGTTCAATGAGCCAATATAACAAAATTTTAAATGTTTTGGTTTCAACCAATAAAAACGAGAACATAAACGAATTTTTGAGCAATATGAAGCTCGTCTATCAAATGAAAGCTAAAATGGCTCATAATGGAGAAATAGCTTGTGAAGATCCTCATTATGAGAATTATGCATTTGATAAGGAAACTGAAATTAAATTGATTCTGAATAAACTGAAAGAATCATATGGAGGTTCTTTAAACGCCACAATTTCTTTGAAAGAAAAACTTATGAATGAAAATGTTAATAATACTATTTGTTATTTTTCAAATGATTCGGAAGAAAAAAGGTAATTTTTTTTAGTATTTTTTGTTTTGTCTCATAAAATTCATTTGATTAATTTTTTCATTTAGTTTTTTCTTTTTTCTTTCTCAAAAATTCATTTGATTTTATTTTTTTTAAAGACTTTTGCACAATGTTTCGATGATTTCAGTTGCAAAAACTAATAATGAGAAAGAAAATTATGCTCCTTTAGTTATTTTACCTTCCAAGTCAAACTCCCCATTTTCCTTAGAGAAAAAAACTATCAAAACTACGAAATCAGTGAATTTCAGGAACTTCTCAACAAATATCGCTTTTGATCAGAGACATTCTCCAAATATTAAGATCAATCGATCAAAAAGCCCTGTTTTGAATCAAAGAAAACATAGCAAACCTGATAATATTTCTTATAATATGATGAGAAAATTGAAAACTGATTTAGAAGAAGCTGATCCTTCAAATACTTCTGTAGGAACCAAAAATAAGAAGATTGTGAATCCCAAAGAAGTTTCAAATAGTCTTAACAACTTCAACAAGGATTTAGCAAATAAAAACAATTCAAAAAGCATTGGAAGCCTTTTTATTACAAAGAAAATCAATTTGGAAAACGAGAAGAAAAATTACAAACTTTTTATTTTAGGTTGATTTTTTACATTTATTTTAAAAATTTAAACATTTGTTTGATTATTTTTAGGTGGATTTAGTATTGATAAACAATTTTCTATTGAAGAATACGATTCAAAAAGTAAAGAATGGTCGATTAAATATAATTCTACCAAAAATAAAGCTAAATTTGGATCAATTGTTTACAATAATAGCATCATTTTATTTGGAGGAAAAAGTGTAAAAACCTTAAATTATATATAAATTCATAAATATTTATTACTTTTTAAAAAAAAAGGATGGAAAAAGATTGAATAGTTTTTTTAAATATGAATGTTTTTCTTCTAAAATGGTAGAAATGAACCTCAAATTATCTATAGCTAAAAGTGGGTTCGGCTTTTGTATTAAAGATGGTTTAAATTTATAAAAAAACTGTGAGATTATAATAAGATTTTTTTATTTGTAGATGAGATTTTAGTTTGCGGAGGCAATGATGGCGTTGCAATATTGGACACTTTTGAGAGTTATAATCTAAAGACAATGACAATAAAAAAACTGCCTAGCATGAATCATAAAAGAGATGAAATGGCCCTTGTATTGGATTCCCATGATAATATTTATGCGATTGGAGGCTATTGCAATCAAAAGTACATTTATTATTAAATTTTTTTGTTTTTATTTTTTTTCAAAGCAATTGTTTAAATTCTGTGGAAAAATTCGATTTCAAATTGAATAAATGGATTATGCTAGCTAATTTGATTGAGCCGCGAAGATCTCTGAATGCAGTGTCTCTTGGACAAAATATGTATGCAATTGGTGGATTTAATGGTTTTCAATATTTAAATACAGTTGAGAAGTAAAGAAATTGAAAAGAAATAAATTTCATTTGTGTTATTTTATAAGATATGATGAAGCAAATGATAAATGGGTTTCAGTGAAACCAATGAAAGAATCCAGATGCACTTTTTCAGCTATTGGATTAAATGAAGAAAACGCTTTTCTTGTGATGGGAGGGTTTAATAATACACCATTAAACACATGTGAGATGTAAACGATTTTTCTAATAAAATTCAAACAAACAATAAAATAAATATAAAGCTACAATGAAAAAAAAGACGCTTGGGAAGAATTTAAAGGCTTAGAAATGAAACGGTTTATGCATTCCTGCAATATGATTTATCTGGATAATTAAACTCTACATAATATTATTTTAAATATTTAATTTGTGATATTCTTGTTTTGTTTTTTTTTCCCTTGAAATTTGTTTTTGTTTTTTCAATTTCCTTTATTTTAATTTATTTAATTTTTTTTTTCTTTGCTTTTTCATTGACCTTCTCTACTTCCTTCACTTTCTCGTTTTTCTTCATTTTATCTTTTCCATTCACTTTCTCTTTCTCTTTTTCCTTCAATTTTTCTTTTACTTTCTCCTTCACATTTTCCTTTATTTCCGAAGATTCATCTTCTAATTCTTTTTTCAAAGGAGATTCATCGAATGTCATATCCCCATAAATCATGGTTCTATTTTTGTTAAACCTCAAATATAAATACCCTCCACCAGTTAAAAGGCAGACACTCATCCATGGAATCACAATATACATCGGCCATGGGTTATCAAGCATATTCCCAGCATCTGTTCTAAACTTCCAACTGATCAAAAACTCTAAGAAAGTAATCCCAGAACAAAGCCATCTACGTATTATATTAAAATTTACCATAAAATTTTTTTCGACATTTATTAAAATTATTTAAATTTGTCTCAAAACCTCATTTTCCCACTAATTGGATTTGTTTTTCTTTCTGGTTTTCCCCAAGTCATAAGATCTGTATAGCATTCTCTAAAGGCTAGACTAGAAAGTAAGAACCAAACCAATAATCTATAAAGGTTCAGATTGTTTTGAGGAGGAATCCAGAGGCAATTGATCAGGAAAAATCCTGTCAAGAAATTAGAGCACATTATAATAAGAATTGCAGTCACACCTCCAAATCTTCTATGGCTTATTTAAAGAAAATATGTTAAGCTTATAATAGAATTGGAATAAATAGTAAAAACCATTTGAATATTTCCCAATCCCAAAAGCTTTTTTTCCCTTTTCTTCCTAACCAATCATATTGTTGTAATCCAATTTTTTGACCGATCCAACAACCTATAAATGTCTATTAAGAATTTTTCACTATTTATTTACCGAAGAAAATAGCTGGGGTATTGCTTGCTAACACATCTAAAAGCACATGATCCCACCAACATTCTCTGAAATGTGGCAAAACATGTTGCCAAGACAATTCTTTTTACATTTAATATTAAGATCTTTTTACAAAAATTAAAGAAAAAACCAAGCAATTCATCCAAAATGCTCCAAAAATGCAGAACATAAGCATCTCTGACAATCAAAGAAACCACAAACCAATTGACAACATGAATAGCGAAATAATGGTCCAAATTATCCACAATATTCGCAAGTTCAAACTCACAATTATCATCATAAGTATGCATTGAATGAGGTATCGGCTTGCCTAATGTTGGATATAAATGCTTCAATAACTGTCTGGCATCATTTCCATTTTGGAACAAAATAAACACCAAAGCAACCATATATAAGAAACAAAACTTAGCAGCTCCTCTCCAAAAGGCTAGGTTTGGTCGAAAGAAAGGTCCTCTATAAGGCTTCAAAAGACTTTCACTAACAAGAACTAAGGCTCCTGCTTGAATGCCTCTTTTGTAATTACGAACCTATTAAGTTATAAAATTTAATTAAAGGTAGAAAATATGGGAACTGAATCCTGGGAGTCGTAGAAAGCTGCATATATTATGATACTGAAGACGAGGAAGAAAAGGATCTGCTCGGCATATCTTACATCTGGAATTAAAGCCATTTTTTTATCTTTGTTTAAAATAAAAAAAGTGACAGAAAAAATGATTATTAATTTTTTTTTTTTTTTAATTATATTGTTTAAAATCTATTTCCAAAAAATAAAACAAAAATCTTTTGAGTGTTTTATTCATTCAGATTAAGAGAATCATCTAATTCTCCTTTCATTAAAGTGGGTATTGTTTCAAAGGAAACTTTATTCTCTTTATCGAAATTCACCTTGATCGTCTGTGTTTTTATCCTTGTTAAAAAATTTTCTTCTGTCTCATAAATTGAATTTTTCACCATATTTTCTATAGAAGAAATATGTCCTATTAATGTAATTAAAAATGAATGACCATTAATAAATCTTAGTATAAATATATAAAACAAATAAAAACCTTTGAGTTCATTTTCAATGCTGGATAATATATTTTTATCAGGAAGATGTATATAATCATTAACTGTTAAAAACTTTTTCTTTTTCTTTTTGTTCAAATACATTGCAGAATTGCTAGAAAACATACTCATGCTTTTCTTTTTCTTACCTGATTTCCTTTTCGAGAGCCAGCGGCTGATTATCTGAATAAGACATGCAAAGCAAGTGAAACTCACGATTAAAACCCATAAACCCCCAATGTAATCTACGTTCAAAAAGGAGTCTTTCTCATTTTTGCATTTATTTTCCAAAGGGAAAACATTGATGAATTTGTTTTGCAGATAGTTTTTCCTTCTGATTTTTTATTAATTTAATAAAAGAAATTATAAGCAAAAATAAACATTTGTTTCTACAAGAAGTTTCCTTGGAAATCAATTAATGCTTCATTAATATTCTGTTCAAAATTTGTTAGGTTTTTTGATGATTCGCCAAGAAGAATCCCATAATCATAATAATTCAGGTATTCATTCAGTAAATAAGAAGAACAAGGGTATTTAGCTGCCAAGTTTTCAACTATAAGTGAATCTATTAAAAAAGCTTTTGATTGATTCTTGTTAGAGGAGTTCATAAAAATATTTATCTGATTCTTATTATAAGTATTAATAAATGAAAAGAGAAGAAAAAAAATACAAATATTTGGTAAGAATTTCGTGGATAATTAAGAAAACTGGCTTTCCATAAGTTTGCATTATAATAGTTGAAATTATTTTCGCTTGTAAAGGAAAAAACTAACAAGTTTTTATCATCATAAGCCTGATAAAGGCTTGTAATTTCTTCTAAAATCTATTAATATATTTCCATTTAATTGATTAAAAATTACGTGAATTCATGTTTTTCATGTTGAAATTAATAGTGATTGTGCATATATATAAGCAGCCTAACATCAGCATAACGAACCAAAAGGTTAAAAGTAGAATCCTTTGTGAGTTCTTCTGCAATTGCAGCTCAGAACTAAAGAAAATTGAGGAAAATGCCAGCCAAAAACTTTCCTTTATTTTATAAAATGAATCTGCTTCAAAAGTCCAGAAAATTGTCCTATTGTCTAAGAACAAAAACAATAACCCGACGAAAATTGTTGTAAATAGAATCAAAAGCCAAATTTCTAAATCAAATCCATAGAGAAACGACCATATATCTGCAGAAAATTGATTTCCATTGCTTTTTATTAAAAGTCTTGAGCCAGTATGTAAGGTTGGATAGCTAAATGTTGAATTTTCTTGTGGATTGATCATAATTCCTTAAAGAAAAAAATAAGTTTAGTTTATACAAAGAATTATTAAAGAAAAAGACCTCCTATGGCAAATAGCATAGAGCCTTGCAAAAGTTCTATATAAATTTCTTCAAGATTAAGACATTTTAAGTGAAATTTGCTGTAATTCCAATTATTATAATCCATTATATACCTATTTGTTAAAAATTTAAGATTTAGAAAGCATAAAATTAAAAAAAATGATGACAAAATAATTTCGAGCTCATAACCAACAAAAAGTGGATTTATGAGGGGATTTAGGTTTAAATCTAATTCAGACAGGGGAATAGTTTGATTTAATGGGCAATTTGCTAATGGAGGGAATGGCCTTATCCCAATGAAAATTGTGTCACTTTGTCCGAAAACCTTAAGGAGCAGAAAATCAAAAAATAAAAAGCCCCAAATTTTAAAAATAACATACAAAAACATTTTGCAAAATCTGATTTTTTTATTTAATTTTTTTTTTTTAATTAAAAACGAGGACAGGTAAAATTTTTCGAAAAATTCGAAAAATTTATATTTAAAA
>JFJP01039688.1_pt1 | contig 13274 bp, 26 predicted proteins | sample 431651 | NCBI WGS metagenome assembly JFJP01 (sample SAMN02602958, study PRJNA72255) | Microbial mat metagenome, whole genome shotgun sequencing project. | biome: fresh water; feature: sink hole; material: water; isolation source: purple microbial (photo- and chemosynthetic) mats found in...
AATAAAATGACTGAAGATGATCGTAATGTTATCGAAGCAATGATTCTTGATAATAATTCTCAAAATGATTATGATGACTGATAAAAAGATTGAAACCCTTAAAGAGGTAAAACCTATTGAGGTAAATACTCTTAAATCAACAAAAAAACCAAAGGTTGATTTGAGAAAGTTCATTGCTGAATTTGAAAAAGAAGAGCCTGCTACTCTTTCAATAATTAAACAATTCTTTGATAAAAAATAAAACAACCGATCCCCACATTGTAGTGTTTTTTAGCGTTTGTCAGGTGGGGGGGGTTGGTTATTTTTGAGTGAAAGTAATTGCAAAAAGTTGTTGACAATCACATTTTTTAGGATATAATAAAGCCTATTAAAACGGAGTTTAATATGCAATTAGAACGTATGTGGATTAATCAGCCTTCTACATTACAACCCTTACATAATCTTAGTGGTACAAATGTTTTAGCCGTACCAGAAAAAGGTGATTATTGTGATATTTATTTTTTGAGTGGTGCTGTTATTTGTCAACGGGCACCTAAATTATCTTTATCAAAAGGTTGGATTCATGATCAAAATCGTAAAACTAATTAATATGTCAAGTTATCAAAAATTAAAATCGGAAAATGAGTTGTTACGGGCTGAATTAAAAGCCTTGAAAGCATCTCAGTCTATAGCTATCAATTCTGGATTACATTTTGCTATCACATTGGTTACACATGGAGAAGCTTTGGAAGACGATTTACATCCTGGATTAGTTGAGACATTAAAGACTCGTCTTATTAATAATGGTATTTATATTAAACGGAGTACCTAATGTGTATTAAACAAAAACTTTCAATGTCTGCGTTTGTTGGGCTGGTATGATTGTTTTTTTTGTGTAATTAATTCCACAAAATTATTGACAGATTGCTTTTTAAATACTATACTTAACCTACAAATGAAACGGAGTTAAATATGAATTTTGTAAACCTTACCCCGCATGATATTACAGTAGTTGGTTTAGGTGTTTTGCCTAAATCTGGTGTTATTGCTCGTTGTTCAGTAACTCGTACCCCTATGCCTGATATTGGAGGAGTACGTCTAGTACGTCAAGTCGTTGGTGCTGTTGTTGATCTTCCTGATCCGGTAGAAGATACAGTCTATGTGGTTTCAGGAATGGTTTTAGGGGAACTTCGTGGGGCTCGTAATGATGTAGTTGCTCCAGATACAGGTAAAGATGCCGTTCGTAATACTGATGGAAACGTAATTGCTGTTTTAGGATTTGTTTAAATATGCTTACTTATAAAGACGCATGTGATCAATTAGGATATGACCGTTCTGTAACGTGTTCTATTAAACCAAATACTGTGTATTTTGGATATAAAAATGGAGAAGTTAAAGAATTTGCTACTAGATCAGAAGCTTTAACTTTTTCTAAAAATGTAGAAACTGTAGTTAAAAATAAAATTGAGATTGATAAATGGTGGGATTCTGTTAGGGAGTTAGAATCAAAAGCTTATGCCACATGGTATGCTTCTTTAAAAGCTGACTATATCGGGGCTACTTGTAGTGAAGCTCTTTTTAATGCTTGTTATAATGAAGCTTATGAACGTGGGCATTCTAATGGTTGTGATGAAATAACTGAATATATGCGTGAAGTTTATGCTTTTTCAATGAAAGTTCGTAGTATTGAATGAGTGAAAATATTTATGATTATTCTAAATAAGTACCTTATTTAGACGTAAAATAGTATTTTTATTCGGGGGTTGTATGCCTAGTGCTATCTCTATTATTAAATTTATAGTAATCAGTTGTTTACTACCTCCATGTTTATCACAGGCGGTTACTGCTGATACTATATCTTTTGATATTTCTAATCAATATATTAATTATTCAGAATTAGCCGCAGATATAGAATCTGAATATATCAATCCTACTATAAATAATAATTTAAATGTACGGGGGTATATTTATCAAGGGTATACAAAGTCTGAAGGTAATAATTATTATGGAAATTCATCAAGCAGTTTAGGTAGTTTTGATGATAGCGATATAGGTATCATGGGTAGCTATAGCTTAAATAATAATGTTGATTTTAGAGCTTTTTTAAAGGTAAGAAATAATGGAAGTGCTAATGTAATTAGACCTTATTTTAATTACTCCTTAGTTGATATTCATAATCATTTTGATAATTATAGGTATGGTATTAGAGTAGGAAAAGTGCGCAATAGTGTTGGATTTTATAGCTATACTATGGAAGACCCTATCTCAAGAGATATGGATACTTTACCTCATTCTATATATAGACCTATCTTAGAAGATATCGTTAATAGAGGTGATGGGATTCAGGTATATTTAAAACTATATAACTTTAGTACCTATAATTTAACTATTGAATATGCTAATACTAGTTTAAGTTCTAAACGTAAAAAGGATATTAATTATGCCTGGTTTGCTATCCCGTCTAATGGGTTATTAGAGAATATAAAACCTGCTACTAGTTTATCTTTATTTATCACATCTAAAGATTTGAAGTGGCTAGTTAAATATAATGTGCATAATGTATATTTCAAATATACTAATTTAGATAATATACCTATAATACCTTTAGGAGATTATAGCACTGAAGTTAAATTATTAGGAGTTAGGTATTATTTTGATGATTTTGATATTACTTATGAATACCTTACTAGTACTCCGATTTCTAAAGACTGGGATTATATTAGACCTTCTGCAAATTCTGTTGCATTAGCACGTAATCTTATTTTGAGATATACTCAAAATGAAAAGTTATCTTATACATTAGGGTATAATATATGGTATACTGATAGTATAGATAAAAGTGGGGCATTATCTAATTTAAAATATGGTGTATTAGCTACTAATTCTTATTATAAAGATTTAGGTATTAGTGTTAAATATAAATATAACAATAATTTTATATTTAGGGCTGGGTACCATAAAATAAGAGGTAGTTCAGGAATAGCCCCTATAGAAAATGAAAATTTGCTTTTTAAGGCGTTCCCAACAGATAATTTATATAGGTTGTCAGTAACTTATATATTTTAAAAAAAGACCTTGACAATGCTAGAAAGTGTTGTATAATTCATGTAACGAAACGGAGTTCAATATGAAACAAGCAACACAAATGGTTAATATGCAGCGCACATGTGTAGGTAGCTGCGAACATACTGTAACAAGTCGTAAGATTGGTACTGGTTGGAATATCCGTGTTTTCTTGAATGGAATTTTAAATCAAGAGATGCGAGTATATGCTAGAAATCTTATTGGTGCAGCAGCACGTGATATGCTACGTTGGGAAGATAAATGCGGCAATATATCACAATTCTCTAGCCATTCGAGACATCGTGGTTAACTAATACGGGGTTATTAAATGAAAGCAAAAGAATTAGCAGAATTACTATTACAGAATCCAGAAATGGAGGTATCTTATTTTGATTGTGAAGTTGGTCATACTAACATTAACGGTGTCAATTTTGTAAAAATAGTTGGGAATGATTATCGTACTGATAATCAATTACAAAATATGAGAGATGCTATTGCTTCATTTAAAGTAGCTGATTTAGAATCTGAATATAATGAATTAAGTTCTACTTGTGATACAACTGCAACTAATCCAATTGAACTTTGGGGTACTCTAGAAACTTTTATTACTATTCATACGGAAGCGCATATTGAAAGAATTAAAAGATTAGAAGAATTTGATAAGGTTAGATATTCATTAGGGTTGTATAATTAGGAAGTTATTAACGATGTACTGTTATGATTAAAATTGAAAAAGAACAACCAAAGTATAAATCCTTTTTAAATAAACGGGTTAGAATAACTTCGTCTAATTTTGCTAATTATGAAGGTACTGTTTGTGGTTTTCGTGATGGAAAGACTTGTTTAAGTAAGGTTATTATTTTAAATAAAAAAGGTGATTATAAAGCCGTTTCTGGGGGTTATGATATAGTTAGATGGTTTAATAATAGCTCTATAACTTCTATTGAAGTTTGTAATTATGAGTAAATATAAGTTTCTAAAAAAAAGTACTAAATGAAAAAATATAAATACATTGTGATGCTCGATATTGATGGCGTGTTGAATAATCGCACCAGTATGTACCTTTCTATGAAGGGTATTTATCCTTTAAAAAATTCCAGAATTTATACAATGGATACGGGGTGTGTGCAACTTTTTAAACTTTTATTAGAAGAAACAGGGTCTAAGTTTGTAATTTCTTCTAGTTGGAGAAAAGATACTGTATCTAAATGCACAAATGTATTTAATGCTTTAGAATGGTGTGGTTTTCCTAATGCTAAAGATTATTGTGTAGGCGTAACACCTAGATTAGTTGAGGGTCGTGGGTCTGAAATTGACCATTGGTTATCAAAACATGACGTAGATAACTTTGTTATTTTGGATGATGATTCTATGGGTATTACTCAATTTCATAATTTTGTAAGAACAGAACATGACTTAGGGTTAACTGTTCAAAATATTATAACGGCTAAAAAGATATTGGAGTTTACAAATGACGATTCCTTTTGAACGTACAAGGGCTGTAAATGCCACTAGAGAGTTTTTAACTGAGTTAGCCTATACTACTCCTAGATTACCTAAATTAGTAAGGGCTAAAGCTTTAGCTCTTTTAAGGCATTACCCCTCTAAGTCAGATATTGACATGGTTAACACCTATTTTAAGTCTGATTTTATTGAATGTCCTTTTTCTAAATCAGATGCTACTTTTTTAAATTCATAATATGCGTAATCTAAAAAACCCCTCTATGTTTAAACTTAAAAGTAATGTATTAGGAGATGCTTCTTTTTCATCTTTTGATGATTTAAGTGCAGCTTTATCTTTAAAAATTGCTGAACTTAAGGAAAAACCTTATTTAGATGAGGATGGTTATCCTACGGATGCAGCATTAGATATAATTTCATTATGGAATGCTGATGTTGATGACTGGTTTACTTTTATTGAAAAATTATGGTATTTTTCTAGTCATGGTTGGAATAGTGCTATTGAACAAGATGAAAATAATCCTATTAGACAAGTAAAAAGATATTATATATCTACTATAGGGTGGTCTGGTAATGAAAGTATTATTAAAGCGATGGAACAAAATGAGGTTTATTTGTGGGGAACTACTTGGGTATCTTCTCGTAGGGGGGGTCATTATGTTTTTGAATATTCTTTAGATTAATTATGTTGTTAGTAAATTTATTTACATCCTTGAAAGAACTTAAAGAGGATACTCCTTCTGATATTTTAAAAGGGGTACGTGCTCAGTTATATTATGCTTTATTATATTTACATAGGGGTCATCCTATGGTAGTAGAGCATGTTATTCCTTTAGATACACCTAAACATGAGCTTAATAGATTACATAGAATGTTAAAAGATAATTTTTATTGGAGTGATATTGAGAAATTAACCCCCGTAATAGTCCCTGGTACGCATTATCCAAAACCTATTGGACAGCTATTGCTTAAATTAGAATGGGTAAGTCCTACAGAACATATTCATTGGGTTCCAAATTTAAAGTTTTTTAGACTTAACCAAAAAGGAGCTAAGTCCTTGGAAAAAGCTAAAAAATGGTGGGATTCTTTGACATTTCAACAAAAATTATTGCTTAGATTTGTAGAATAGCCTTGACAATTGCTGTTATTGTATTATAATGTAGCTTAAACGGAGTGCTAACATGAAATTTGATACAACTATTGCTACTTTAAAATCAGCTACTTATTTTGCGGGTAAAGATCAAAATGGTTCTTTTTTTGTAATGAAAAAGAATTATAAATGTCAAATCTATCCTGTTCTACCCTGTCCTAATGGGGTTACTGCTGAAATGTTGGGGCGGGCTATGAGTATGATGGAACAAATGTCAACTGATGTAGCTATGCAAGTAATTGCAAAAGCTCGTGCTTAATTTTTAAAAAAGGATTTAATGTGATTAAGATATATACAATATTTGCAATAAAGAATGCTACTGACATCTTTCAACTTGGGTCTAAAGTAGAACGTAATCAAGCATTTATTAAGGCTGCGGGTGATACCAGCTTCGTAGCTACTGATGGGTTTAAGATGTTTATTGTAGGTGAAGTAGAAGCTTTTGAAGGTATTAAAAAATCAGATACAGGCTTCGGTAGTACTTGTGGGGCTACACCAGCTAAGGTACAAGAGTTAGCTATGTCTTTGTGTGGTATGGGTTATAACATAGATGTATCTATTGCTTATGATTTAATTGATAACGTTAAGTCGTATCATATTAACAAAGAAGTAATTGTATCTAAAGATGAAGATATTGAAGGTATGGAGTCTTATTTTGAATTTACAGTCCCTTCTAGTAAAGAGGAAATGATTGAAAAATCTATTTCTTTGGCTATGAAAAAAGCTAACGTGTTTGAGGATTCAGATGCTTTTGTAGCTATTTGCGAATTTTATTTAAAGCAGAATACTTGACAAAATACTGAATATGTACTACAATACAGTCATATTCAAATTAAAGGAGCTAAAGAATGGGTGGTAATGCGTTATCTGTAAAGTCAATTAGACTTGGTAAAGAAAAGTATTCTGAATTGGCTGAAGTAATTTCAGCTAAGTTATCTGGCTACAAGTTTGCTATTATCCCAGCCTATTTTCAAAAGGCAGATTTTGGAGATATGGATATTTTATTTTCTTCAAAAAACTTTAATCCTTTTGAAGTTTCTAAAGTTTTAGGAGCTACTGAGGGTGTCAGAAATGGAGATGTTACTTCTATCGGGGTTTTGGTAGGTGGTGAAGTATTTCAGGTTGATTTAATTACTACCCCTCCTGAATCTTTTGATTTTGCACTTAATTATTTTAGTTTTAATGACCAGGGTAACATCTGTGGTAGAATCGGTCATAAGCAAGGGTTTAAATTTGGTCATAAAGGGTTAATATATGTTCTTCGTGATCCTAATAAACCTACTCAAGTAATTAAAGAAATTACAGTTACTACATCTTATAAAGATGCTTTAGAATTTATGGGGTATTCATACCCTGAGTATTTAGAAGGTGTTAATGGGGGATTTCAGACTCTTAATGACCTTTTTAATTTTATTATTAGGACACCATTTTTTAATAAAGATATTTATTTATTAGATAATAGAAATTCTAAAGCTAGGGTTAGAGATATTAAACGTAAGTCTTATACAGAATTTCTTAAATTTTCAGAACATATCAATGAACCTGCATTTGATTATTCTAATAAATATGATTTTAGAAAAGAAATGCTAATTAAGGCTTTTGATATTTTTCCAGATTTTAAGCATGAATATGCTGTAAACATGTTTAAATATAATATTTCATTAGAAATTTCTAAAAAATTTAATGGGGCTATTATTAATGCTATTACTGGGTTAGAGGGTAAGGCATTAGGTGAATTTATTCAAAGTTTTAAAAATTCTTTTGATACTAAAGAAGAATTTGAACATTTTATTTTAGATACTGAAGATTTAACTTCTGTTTTTAAAGATTATTTAGTTACTTAAAAACCCCCCACAATACAAACGCAATAATATGCTATGATGTGTTTGTGGGGGGTTTTTGTATTTAAAGGGTTAAAATGGGTTATATAATAAGTTGTCTTATAGCAGCTATAGTAATTACTATAGTATTAATTATATTAAACATAAAGAAAATTCAAATACTTATAGGGATTCCTTTATTATCATTTATATTACCTTTATCTATTATAGGTGGTGGCATTTTTTCTGAAACTTATGATACTGAGGTATGGAGTGGTAAAGTATTGAGTAAAGAAAAAGAAAAAGTATCCTGTGAACATTCTTACCCTTGTAATTGTAGGCAAGTTTGTTCTGGCTCTGGTAATTCACAATCTTGTACATCTACATGTGATATTTGCTATGACCATTCATATGACTTTAATTGGAATGTAACTTCATCTATAGGTACTTTCAAAATTAATAGAATTGATAACCAAGGAGTAATCGAACCATCACGATGGTCAATAGTTAAAAATGGTGATCCTGTATCTGATACCCATAGGTTTACTAACTATATAAAAGCAGCTAGGAATAACGTATTAAATCGTCAAGGTACTAAAATAACATATACTATACCTATGTACCCTATAACTATATATGATTATTATAATATTGATAGGGCTATTTCAATAGATAATGCAGTTCCTAATTTAAAAAGATGGAGTATTGAAATTTCAAAAATTTTAAGTGAATTAGGTACTGTTAAACAAGTTAATTTAGTGATGGTATTTACAAAAAACCCTCAAGATTTTTCTGAGCAATTAAATGCTTCATGGTTAGGAGGTAAGAAAAATGATGTTATTATTGTTATTGGGACTAATGATGGATTAACCGCAGATTGGGTAAATGTACTTTCGTGGTCTAAACGTGAAGATTTTAAGGTACAATTACGTGATGCTATTATGGGTGTCGAATTAAATCCAGAAAAGCAATTGCAAGTAATTGCAACGGCTATAAATACTAATTTTGAACGTAGAAAGATGGAAGAATTTGAATATTTAATATATGATATTGAGCCAAGTATAGGTTATATTTGGGGGGCTTTTATTTCTTTTTTTACCCCTAGTCTATTGCTTTTAATATATATTTGGAAAGAACAAAAAATATATTCAAGAAATACTCGTATTAGTTATTTAAGAAATAAATTTCCTAGATGGTATAACTGATTTTTTTAAAAAGGTGTTTTATGGAAACTAGAAAAGTGTTAATGATTGTAGGTGGTGTATTATTGGGGTTAGTAGTATTAATTGGCTCTATTATTGGTTATGGCTTTTCAATTAATAATCAAGCTAATAGCTTTGAAAAAGCATTAAGTGCTGAAAAAGATAATAATAGAAATATACTTTCTAATTATGGTAAAAAAATAGCTGAAGCTGCTCAAGTACCAGACATGCAGAGGGATGATTTTATTAAAGTTGTATCAGCACAAATGCAAGGCCGTTATGGTGCTGATGGGTCTAAAGCCTCATTTCAATGGATTAAAGAACATAACATTGAATTAGATAGTGCTGTTTATACTAAAATGCAACAGATTATTGAAGCTGGCCGTAATGAGTTTCGTACAGGTCAAACTAAATTGATTAGTGTAAAACAAGGGTATGAGACTGTATTAGGCTCTGCCCCTCGTGGGATATTTATGGTTATGATGGGGTATCCTAAAATCAATTTAAAAGACTTTGATATTGTTAGTGATGATCGTACTGAAAAAGCTTTTGAAACTAAAAAAGAAGAAGCTATTGTGATTCGTAAATGAGTACTTTAATTTTGCAGGGGTTTGTGGATGATTTTGGGGTTCTGATACTGCCCTATACCTTGCCATTCGAGACTTACATCTGTAGATACGATTTTTTTCATTCAGATTGAACCTAAAGCTATTGACAATCACATATTTTGTGATATAATAGATTTATTAATTTAACGGAGTGCTTAAAATGGGTAATGAGATTAAAAGTTGTATCGCACATCTTGAAAGGCGTTTAAAAGAGGCTGAAGTTCAAAAAAGTATTGCTATTAAAAATAAACAATGGAGTCAGGTAGCTGGTTATGACGGTATTGCTACTGGAGTAATCATTGCAATTAAAATTGTTAAAGAAGAACTTCTGAATTATAATAGTTGAATAATTTAGAGGTTATTATGAATAGATTAGTTTTAGGCTTGGATCATTCAGGTCATCCAAATACATGGCTTTCTTGGGAAGAAGGCGTAACTGCGATTTATAAAAATGAAGTTAGTTGGAGTATGGGTGATGAAGTTATTTATCATGGGGGTACTTCACGTTTAACAGGGTTAGAATCTACTATTTCTGTTCCTTCTATTATTGCTTTAAAAGGTGTTCATAAAGGTAAGAGAAGAACCCCACCTCTTAATAATCGTAATTTATTTGGTAGGGATAGAAACATTTGTTGCTATTGCGGGGAACACTTCTCTTCTGATAGATTAACAAGAGATCATATTATTCCTATGAGTAGAGGTGGAACTAATACCTGGATGAATGTAACTTCTAGTTGTTGTAGTTGTAATTGCACTAAAGATAATAAATTATTATCAGAATGTAGCATGGAGCTACTATATTTACCTTATGTCCCTGATAGGTGTGAACATTTAATTCTAGCTAATCGAAAAATTTTAGCAGATCAGCTAGAATTTATAATGGCACATTTACCTAAACATTCTAGGCTTTTATCTTTAAAAAAAGGTATAATACACTAAGTATTGTACCCTTAATTAAGTATTATTAATATGTCTGCAAAAATATCTACTGAAAAGTTTATAGCTAAATCTAAGTTAAAATATCCTAATAAATTTACTTATGACTCTACCGTGTATACCCATTCACATGATCCTATAACAGTTACTTGTAATATACATGGTGATCAAGTTTTTGCAAGACCAAACATTCATTTTTCAAGTAGTGGTTGCAAACAATGTAGCTATAAAAATAAGGAGATAGTTAAGAAATTATATTTTCAAGAAAGGTATGGGGAGAATGTTACTTGTTCAATGCATGTTAAGGAAAATTTAGATAAATATAATAGTACTTGTCTAAAAAATTTAGGGGTAACAAACCCGTTCAAGTCAGAACTAATCCAAAAGAAATGTTATGATACTATATTACGTAATAATGGGGGCATTCATACCTTTAGTACTCCTGAATTTTCCATTTATTCAAAGCGACTAAATCTAGAAAGATATGGTGTCGAGTATTATTCACAAACTTTAGAATGGCGTTCTAAAGTTATAGCTACGAGTTTAAATAAATATGGTATTCCTTGGGCATCTAATTTGCCTGAATTTAGGGATAAAATGGTTATATCCTTAAAAGCTACATGGGACTTAAATAAAGATTCTATATTAGAACAACGAAAAAATACTTGTTTAAATAGATACGGTGTGGAACATTTAATACAGCTTCCTGAGTTTTTTGAAAAAGTTAAACTTTCTTTTTCAAAATATTTTACATCTAATAAATATTATAAATTTTTATCTGGTAACACTTATCTTGTTCAAGGATATGAGCCTTTAGCAATAGACTTATTATTAGCTAAAGGTTATCTTGAAACAGATTTAATACTTAAGAATAGACCTTCCATAAAGTATTTTTGGAGCTATTTAGATGGCTATGGTGATAATAAATGGCATTGCTATCATCCTGATATATTTATATTAAAAGATAATAAGATTATAGAAGTTAAATCTAAATATTTTTTTGATAAAACCCCTTTAGTATTAGCACAAAATATAGCAAAACGTAAAGGTTGTGAAGCCCAAGGATTAAACCATGAGTTTTGGATTTTTGATAAAGGTGAATTATCTATAAGATGAATGTAGTAGGAGCTTGCAAATCGTGTAATTGTTCTAAAGATAATATGCTAGTATCTGAATGGGGAAAAGATTTATTATTTCTACCTTATATACCTGATAGATGTGAGCATCTAATACTTGCTAATAGAAAAATTTTGGCAGATCAATTAGAGTTTATTTCTGCACATTTACCAAAGCATTCTAGGCTTTTATCATAATTATTATGAAAAATATAAAATGTGAAGATTGCATTAATAAAAAACCCTCTAAATTAGAGGGTTTTTTTCGTTGTGTTCATTTTCCAAATTGGATTAATTTTTCAAGTTGCTATTTACGGGAATGTCCTAAGTATATTGTTAATACTATACCTATTAACCCATTAGTTAATACCTTAAATACTCCATTAAATAATTTATTTATTGCTACTAAAATAACTATTGGAGTTCCAGTAAAGAAGGTAAAAAAATCTGATACAATGTCGAATCAATTCAATCCATTTAAAGGAAAATTATGACAACTGTTGATAAGTATGCAAACATGACTGATTCTGAAAAATGCGAAGCTTTAGAAAAAGCTGTTTATGAACAAGGATTATATTTAAAAGCTATTCAAGACTCTATGAAAGTACTTAATCGTAGGAATACTTTAGCTGTTATTGAGTTACAAATGTTAGTTCGTGACGCAGAAATTAGGCATCCTGATTTACAAGATATCATTACTCCTGTAATGAATAAAGTTTCAGATATTTTAAATTTCAAAAAAGCGTATGAAGTTTAATAATACTTATTGACAATGCTTTAATATGTGCTATAATGCTTCAATTAGGAGTTAAAAATGGCATATACATCACAAGATTTTAATAACAGCATGAATCATAAGTTTATGTTGCATAGCACTATTCCACAAGGGCGTAGTGTTACAAAGCTTATCGCTACAGGTTATAACTTTAGTCAGTATTTTTTAAATGAAGATACTAAAAAGGCTGTTGCTGTATTAGAGAATACATTAGGGGTTGTAGTAGTGTACCCTGATGATTATAAAGATTTTAGGTCTGATAAATCCATTGAACTTATTAAGGATTTTTAATTTTTTAAAAAAATATATTTTAGGTGGTAATAATACTGATATAATCTCTAGTAATAGACCCTACACAGTAGGGCGTTTATAAACTTTATAGGATTTATTATTATTATGAGAACTGAAAAAATTTATTATAGTGTTTCCACTCAAAATGAAAAGGTATGGATACATGCTGATTCATGTCAAATTATAGATGGCTGTTTAGCTTTTTATGACATTGAAGGTGATACTAAAGTACTTATTGCAGCATTCCCCGCTGGTTATTGGAAATTTATTTTTGAAGCCGATGAAGATACGGGAGAATCTATTAATGCTCAAATTCCATTTTGGAAACGCCATGTAAAATATGACGTGGATAATAAACCTGAATTTAGAACAGAGTATAGACCTAAGAAACCTTATATGCCTAAAACTGTATAACACTTGTGAATTACTCCGCGCTAAAGCACGGAGCTTCTAGGGTATTATCTACATAATAATTTAACTTAATATGTAGATTTTTCGACTTTAACTTATCTTTCCTAAATTCGATATATTCTCATATACCTTAGTATCTTTTCCAGATACTAATTTCCATTTATTAATTAGGTAACTGCTATGAATATCTCTATCATTAACATATTCACAATGTAAACAATAATATACTCGGTCTTTTAAACCTATATTATTATTTACATTTCCGCAGATACACGTCTTTGTAGTCTTTTCTGACTTCCCTAACATATTAAATGTACCACCATTTAATACTCTTAGCTTAGTATATACTCGTCCTAATATACCTTTTTGAATATATTTACTAAATCCAAAACCACTATTATGTTGCCACGATTTAATATTTTCATCCTGAAATGTAACTTGTTTACATTCCTTTAATATAGAT
>JFJP01039812.1_pt1 | contig 13271 bp, 10 predicted proteins | sample 431651 | NCBI WGS metagenome assembly JFJP01 (sample SAMN02602958, study PRJNA72255) | Microbial mat metagenome, whole genome shotgun sequencing project. | biome: fresh water; feature: sink hole; material: water; isolation source: purple microbial (photo- and chemosynthetic) mats found in...
AAGAACCCCCTGTAATCCCCCTTGAAGGGGGATAAGAATGTGGAGGGAAGAGGGATTGGGGTGGGGAGAAAGAACCCCCTGTAATCCCCCTTGAAGGGGGATAAGAATGTGGAGGGAAGAGGGATTGGGGCGGGGAGAAAGGACCCCCTGTAATCCCCCTTGAAGGGGGATAAGAATGTGGAGGGAAGAGGGATTGGGGTGGGGAAAAAGGACCCCCTGTAATCCCCCTTGAAGGGGGATAAGATGCTGGAGATTAGATAAATAGACTATGAAGAATTATGGTGACAAAGAGCAGGTTAAAAGGGCCAGAGAATTAAGAAATAATATGACTAAAGCTGAGATTATTCTTTGGTCAAGGATAAGATCGAAGCAGATTGACGGTTATAAATTCAGGAGACAACAACCGCTATTCAATTATATCGTTGATTTTTATTGTAATGACCTGAAACTTATTATCGAAGTTGATGGCCCAGTTCATTCGACCAATGAAACTCACAGATATGATTCAAAACGCGATAACATTTTAAAAATTAACGGATATCATATTTTAAGACTAACAAATTTTGAAGTCGAAACAAGCATAGATTCTGCAACAAGTAAGATAAAATTAATAATTGCCAGAATTATGGGGTCAGATGAAAGCATCCAAAGTACACCAAATTCGTCCCCCTCAAAAGTAACCCACATGGGGTCAGATGAAAGCATCCAAAATACATCAAATTTGTCCCCCTCAAAAGTAACCCACATGGGGTCAGATGAAAGCATCCAAAATACATCAAATTTGTCCCCCTTCAAGGGGGACCACAGGGGGTTTCCTTATATTTCCAGGCCAATCTACATCGGCTCCACCCCCCTTGGCGGTACTAACCCGATCCGTATCCAATCGATGACCAACACCGATACAATGGATACAGCTTCATCTGTTGCTCAATGCATCAGGATAATTGAGGCTGGCGCTGATTATGTGCGACTTACTGCACAGGGGATCAAAGAAGCCGAAAACCTTGCAAACATTAAGAAAGAACTGCTGAAAGCAGGTTTCTCAACCCCTCTTATTGCCGATATCCACTTTAATCCCGCAGCCGCAGAGACAGCAGCCCGGCTTGTTGAAAAAGTGAGAATCAATCCGGGTAACTATGCCGATAAGAGAGCTTCTTTCGGGAAACAGGAGCTGACAGAAAAAGAATATGAAGAGGGACTTGAAAGAACTCATATCAAACTTCTTCCTCTGATAAATATATGCCGTGAAAACAAAACCGTTATACGTGTCGGCATAAATCATGGCTCTCTCTCTGATCGTATAATGACACGCTATGGAAATACCCCTCTGGGGATGGTTCAGTCTGCTCTTGAGTTTATCAGGATCTTCAGGGCTGAGAATTTTAGCAACCTGGTCCTGTCCATGAAATCTTCCGATACCTCTATTATGATAGAAGCAACCCGGATGCTTGCCTTTATGCTGCATGATGAAGGTATATCTTATCCTCTTCACCTGGGAGTTACTGAAGCAGGAGAGGGAGAGGACGGAAGGATAAGATCGGCAGCAGGTATAGGGACACTGCTTTCCGAAGGTATAGGTGATACAATCAGGGTCTCTCTGTCGGAAGATCCTGAAAAAGAGATTCCTGTGGCAAAAAAAATTGCTGAGTACTACCCAAGAGGAATTTCTGATTCAAAACCTGAAAATACCTCCACTTATAAAAATCCTTCTTCCAAACCTGAAATATTAAGAAGTATTAAGGGGCCGATTGTAATTGCAAACATGGCATCAAGTCCAAAAATTGATGCAGAGAAATACAATGAGGCCGGCTTTATTGTGAATAAATTAACAGGTGAAATAAAAAGAACGGACCACTCCGCTGACCTGATAATAGCGTCAGCCTGTCCCGAGAATATCCCTGATGATGTGCTGATGGTGCTGCCTTATAAGATCTGGTTCAATAACAGAAAAAATGAACGTCTTTTCCCTCTCTTCTCCCCTGAGACATATCACGAAAGAACCTATCAGTCAGATAAGCTGAATCTGCTTCTTACAGGCTCACATTTCAATATTGAATATCTTAAAAACCCCGACCCTGCCACAACTCTCATCATCTTCACTTTTAATCCATCTAAAGAAAGATATGCTGCAGAAAATTTTCTGAGTGTTCTCTCCGGGAATAATCTCAACTTCAATATTATCCTCAACCCGGTCTTTCACGAGAACAATATTGAGGATCTGCAGATAAAAGCTGCATCACTGCTTGGGGGTTATGTCACTGATAAAAAAGTTGCCGGCATTTCCCTGACAAATACCGGGGAAATAAGTTTAAAAGAAGTTACCGCCACTGCATTTTCTATACTGCAATGTACTGAGACGAGAATAACCAGAACACTATACCTGTCGTGTCCGACATGCGGACGGACAAAGTTCAATCTGCAGGCATCTGTAAAGAAAGTAAAAGAGGCGACCAGTCACCTCAAAGGATTAAAAATAGCCGTTATGGGATGCATTGTAAACGGTCCGGGAGAAATGGCAGGATCTGACTATGGGTATGTTGGAGCGGCAAGTGGTAAGGTACATATATACAGAGGTACAGAACCAGTACTGAAAAATATTCCCGAGGAAGATGCTGCAGGAGAGTTATTAAAACTTATTGAAAGAGATCAGACTAACCTGTAATCGAGTTGTTTTTTCTGCAGATCAGCTTTCACCACCTCAATATTAACTCTATCGCCAAGGGTGTATACTTTCCCTGTTGACCGTCCCCTGATGCAATAGTTTTCCTCATCATACTCATAAAAGTCGTCATCGAGCTCCCTTATGTGAATCATCCCCTCACATTGATTTTCAATGATCTCAACGTAGATACCCCATTCGGTAACTCCGGAAATAACTCCTTCAAATGGTCTGCCCGTTTTATCACTCATATATTCAACCTGCTTATACTTGACCGATGCCCTTTCAGCTTCAGCAGATAACCTTTCCATCTTAGAAGAATGGTTGCATAATTTTTCATACTTATCCTGGGTGCCGGGATTGTCCCCGGCGAGATAAGCAGAAAGAAGTCTGTGAACCATCATATCGGGGTAACGACGTATTGGTGATGTGAAATGGGTGTAATACTTGAATGACAATCCGTAGTGGCCAATATTATCAGTTGAATAGACTGCCTTGGCCATCGATCGCAGTGCCAGTGTTTCAATGATGTTCTGCTCTTTTTTGCCGGCTACAGAGCTAAGTAACTTATTCATTGCCTTAGGAAGCGATGTCCTGTCATCTTCTATCAGCTTATAACCAAACCGGGTGATAAAATGGCTGAAGTTGCTTATCTTTTCTGGATCAGGAGTATCATGAATACGGTACACAAATGTTTTCCCCTTAATCTTTTTCCCAACATACTCTGCAACACGTTTGTTTGCCAGAAGCATGAACTCCTCAACAAGCTGGTTTGCTGTTCCCATCTCCCTGAATTTAATCCCTAAAGGTTTTCCCGTTTCATCAAGATCGAACCTCACCTCCACTTTTTCAAAAGCAAACGCTCCTGTAGAGAATCTTTTTGTACGTAACTGCTGTGCCATTTTGTGCAGTAACAGCACCTCCTGCTTCATGTCGCCCTCCTCAGTGTCAATTACCTGCTGAGCCTCATTATATGAGAACCGTCTGTCGGAATTAATTATCGTTCTTCCGAACCATTCATTAATAACCTCCGATTTATCATTGAGTTCAAAAACTGCCGAATAGGTCAGTTTATCTTCAGCCGGATTAAGTGAGCAGATATGGTTCGACAGCCGCTCCGGAAGCATCGGAACAACTCTGTCAACAAGATAAATAGAGGTGGCCCTTTGTTTTGCTTCTTCTTCAACAAGCGACCCAATTCTAACATAATGGGTAACATCAGCAATATGAACCCCTACCTCCCAGTTACCGTTTTCGAGCTGAAGAAGTGAAAGAGCATCATCAAAGTCCTTGGCATCGGCAGGATCGATGGTAAAAGTGGGTATCTGCCTGAAATCGCGACGTTCTTTAATATCATTCTCAGTTATCGTTCCTGATATTCTTTCAGCATCAGTCTCCACCTCTTCTGTAAAATGATATGGCAGCTCAAACTCAGCAAGAATTGCATGCATCTCTGTTTCGTGAAGACCAGGGTCACCAAGCACATTAATGATCTCGGCAACAGGATTTTTTGATTTAGGGTCCCAGTCAACAACCCTGGCAACAGCTTTCTGACCCTGCTTTGCTCCATTAAGCTTGGAGGTCGGTATAAAAAGGTCGAAAGGCATGTTCTTATTATCGGGAATCAGAAACGCATAATTGGGCATTATCTCAATTGTCCCGACAAATGAACTTCTCCACCTCTCAATGATCTCAACTACCTCTCCTTCCGGACGTGCTCCTTTTCGTTTGGCATAGAGCCATACCTTCACCGTATCGCCATGAAGCGCTGTTTTTAGATTTTTTGCCGTTACAAATACATCATCTTCAATATCATCCGTTGAGATGAAACCATAACCGTTGCGGGTCATATCGACAGTACCCGTGATATACCCTCTGGATACCTTCACCTTATATTTTCCATGGTAAACCTCCTGCAGCTCTCCTTTTTTTGTCAGTTCCCTTAATATATCCGAAACCATCTGCCTTCCGGGAGAGTCAGTTACATTAATCCGCTTTGCAATCTGTTTATAATTAAATCCCTGGTCAGGGCTTTTAGTCAATGTTGCTACTATTTGCGAGGTAAGAGTCTCCCTTGATATGCCGGAACCCTGATTACCTTTTCCCTTCTTGCTCATAATTAAGTTTTTGCGAAGGTACGAAAATGAACCATATGAATTATTACATTTTTTTTACAATAAGATACCAATTTTATATCTACGAATCATAATATATTGTTAATCAGATACTTTACTGACTCCTGTACCGCCTGCAGTGAGGTGTAACGAGGAGAATAATTTATAAGCCTCCTGGCCTTTTCAATGCTGCAATCAGGACTATGAGCTATATGGTCCCATGTTGCATTTGCATCTGCTTCGCTAACTGTAAGCTTCCACTCCTCCCATGGTAAAAAACGGAGATTGGCTTCCCTGCCAAACCATTCAGCCATTGCCATAGCGTAACCTCTCAGGGTAAGAGCCTGGGGCGATACAACATGGAAACTCTCACCCACAGCACAACTCCTGTTATTCATAGCCTTTATAAAAGACTGAGCCACGTCGTCGGCATGAACATGATGCACGGTCTCCATTCCTAAGTTTGGCAGCAGAACCTCTTCTCCTGCAGAAAGTCTTTTGTAGATATCCGGGTTAAAATTGCCAGCCGGGTTTAATGGGATCCAACCGGGGCCAACAATATGACCAGGGTGCAGAATTGTTACAGGGAAACCTGTTTGCCTGGAGTATGAAAGAAGGAAAGATTCAACGGCCGCCTTTTTGATCCCATATTCGCCAAATGGTCTCCGTAGTTGCGTCTCATCAGTAGGAACCTGCTCACTGTAACCATGTACCCAGATCGTCCCGCACAACAAAAGATGCTGGATCTTCCCATTAAGCGCCTCCACCAGGCTTTTTGCACTCTCCGGGGTAAAGCATATTAAATCAATCACCACCTCTGGCGAAAGGCGGCAGATCTGATCGCCAAAGGTTCCTTGTTTATCGGCCTCCACCCTGTCAATATTAATCTGTTTAACCGACTTCCAGGCAGAATGATCGCTATATGGGCTCCGTTGCTGCCGGCTCACAACGATAACTTCGTGTCCTGCCATAACAAGGCGGGGAACCAGATAGGTACCCACATGCCCTGAACCACCAATAATTACAATTCTCATTGATTAGCTTATATTAATAATCTATAATCAAAAATAGTATTTCATCACTTACTACGGCACTAAAAAAACACTAAAATTTAATACATTTGATTCATATTAATGTATCATGACCGATTTAAAATCAATCCTTTCCCATTCTCCTGCTGTAGTCACCAGAAAAACAGGAAATGAATATGTGCTGGTCCCTGTTGCAAATAACATTGCAGATATGGATAGTGTTTATACTATGAACGAAACAGGGGCATTTATATGGGACCTTATTGATGGAAAAAGAACTGTTGAGGATTTAATAGATGCGTTAACGAATGAATACGACATAGATAGCAAAACGGCTAAGGAAGATGTCTTTAGTTTTATACATACAATGAGCATATATCTGATTATCAGGTAATCTGCTTATTTTTATCCCGCAGAGACTGCACCTGTTGACCTGCAACATCATACTGACCAGTGCAGTAATCGGGACATAAGAAAGAAAAAGGAGTACCTTTATATTAAATGCGTAATTACAATTTAAATATTGCAGGCTATATAATCCGGTTAGAAAGCACGGGTAGTGGTCCCGACCTGGCACCTTCTCCCCGGTTCATGAGAAATATCGTCCAGGGTAACGAGCCTGATGTTGTTATTCGTATACACTCCGGCAATTTCCCTCTTCACGAAAATGCGGAAAGAGTTTTTCATGCCCCCTTTGTTGAAGAGATGAACGGAATAACTGTAAGACATAAGTCAAATTTCTGGAGTATCTGGAAACATGAATCTGATCTTTATATAAAAACAATCTTCCCGCTTTGTCCCACTGAAAAAAATGCAATTCTAAGATTCTCACTTGCTTCGGGGATTTGGGACCTCTGGATTGATTGTCCGGAAAAAGAAGCCGATCCCCTTGAATACCCGCTCGATGGACTCATCCTCTATTATCTGACTGTTATACATAGCGATATAATGATCCACGCATCGGGAATAAATATTGCAGGAAAAGGATTTCTGTTCAGCGGAATATCCGGTAAAGGCAAGTCAACAATAGCCACATTATGGGAGAGCTCGGGAGCAAAAGTGATACACGACGACAGACTTATCCTCAAAAAAACTGCCGGCGGTTATCGTATGTACAACACCCCTGTATATAATGATGATGAGCCAAGGGACTCACCTCTGCACAAGGTCTTCATCATTGAACATGGCGCCACGAACAAACTGTTTCATTTAAAAGATGCCAACGCAGTAAGCCTTGTTATGGCAAATTGTATTCAGCACAACTGGGGAGCTGATATCATTACAGGACTCCTTGAATCAGTATCACTATTATGCGGAAGTTTACCCATTATTAAACTAAGCTTTATTCCTGACAGAAGTATAATTGACCAGATCCTTGCAGATGAATAAAAACCTGAGCAGACAGACAATCGTAAAAGATATCAGCCTCGATCTTCTTTCAGAGGGGAAGACTATACGTATCAAAGCCCATGGATATAGTATGTATCCTAATATAAAACCAGGATCGTTGATACTTATTGAACCGTTGCACTTAAAGGGGATGCCTGTTCCTGGTGAGATAATTGCAATAAGGAGGAATAATGGTCTGATAGTACACAGGCTCATAAAAATTACCATTAAGAACGGTATTACGCACTTTATTGCAAGGGGCGACAGTAACCCTTATCCCGATAATCCGGTTACTCTCGATAAAATTGCAGGAAGGATAACAGGCGCAGCAACATCTGGTGAAAACCAGGTTGTCGCCGACATTAAAAATAATAACAGGATTAATCATTTCATGAACAGGATAAGGGTAATTGGGATATTTTTGTGGAAGAAAATCCATTGACCTTCTGAAACAACTCATTAACAAAAAGATTGCCGGTACAGAGATGAAGGAAAAAATTACATTATTCAGAGAATCACTGAAACATGTCTGGAAGAGTGCTCCGGGATGGACATTGGCAAATGTATTGATTTCTGTTCTCAGAAGCTTCCTGCCCCTGCTGCTTCTATGGCTGTTTAAGACCCTGATAGACAATATAACTCTTGCGGCAACAACCGGTTCAGGAGAAGGATCTGACAGCATTATCGTGATGATAATAATGGTTGTGGCAGTCTATTTCCTTGATGAAGCATCTTCCGACTTCAGTAACTATATCCGCAAAAAACAGTCGTTGAACCTTGAGGTACACATGTACGGACTTCTGCATGCCAAATCAATCAGGCTCGATCTAATCAATTTTGAGCGACCTGAATATTTCGATTGTCTCTCAAGGGCATCAAGGGAAGCGCCATGGCGTCCGAACAGCATTCTGAATAACCTTATTGCAATGCTTAGAGGGGCTCTTTCACTTCTCCTGATGGCCGGACTCATTGCTTCATTAAACTGGTCGCTTGCCCTCCTGCTCATTATTGCAAATATTCCTGGCATATGGCTCAGGCTCCACTACGCAGACATTCTTTATAATTTCCAGCGCCAGCAGACACCCGAAGCAAGAAAATCTTCCTATTTTAACTGGCTGCTGACAGGTGACAGACCCTCAAGAGAATTACGCCTGTTCGGACTGGGAAATTATTTTATTTCACTTTTTAAGAAATCATTCCTAAAACAAAAGGAAGCGGAGATAAACATTATCAGGAAAAGAACAACAATTGAATTTGTCTCAAACCTTTTTAAAGCATCGGCCCTTCTCATTACATTGCTCTTTATAGCAAAAAAAACAATAGGAGGGAATCTGTCTCTCGGCCAGATGGCCATGTACCTGCTTGCTTTCAGACAAGGCATGTTATATATTAAAGACCTTTTCATCTCAATGGGAGGTTTATATGAAGACAGCCTCTTTATTGGCGATACTTTTGAATTTCTAAACCTGGCGGAAAATGTTACAGCCACAGAACCGGTTATTCCCATTTCACCACTTAAGGAAAAAATAGTTGTCGGGAATCTCTCCTTCACATATCCCGGAAATGAACAAAAGACAATAAATAACATCTCTTTTGAAATAAACAAGGGGGAGATCGTTGCACTGGTAGGTCCAAACGGAGCGGGAAAAAGCACATTGGTCAGGCTTCTGTGCCGGCTATACGATCCCGACTCCGGAGCAATAAGATACGATGGAAATAATATCAGAAATATTGATCCGGAAGCATACAGAAAACAGTTCTCAGTTGTATTCCAGGACTTTATGCTTTACAACCTCACTGCAGGAGAGAATATCCGGATGGGTAATATCTCTGCAGAAAATAGTGACCCGGGAATAAAATCATCTGCTACCAACACCGGCATTAATGACATGATAACAGCTCTTCCAAAAGGATATGATACCGTTATTGGTAACCTCTTTGACGACAGCAGGGAGCTGAGCTGGGGAGAGTGGCAGAAGCTGGCACTGGCGAGAGCACTGTTTCGCGATGCCCCGGTGCTGATCCTCGATGAACCATCAAGTTCACTTGATGCAGACACAGAATTTGAAATCTTCAGCCGGTTCAGGGAAATAGTAAAAGGTCGTACCTCCATTCTTATCAGTCACCGCTTTACAAATGTCTCTCTGGCCGATAAAATAATTGTACTCGATAAGGGAGCCATTGCTGAAACCGGTACACATGATGAGCTTATAAAAAGCGGAGGAATGTACTCCACAATGTACAATAAACAGAGTAGCAGATTTAACAGATGATACCTGAGCCGGCAATAATGAATGAAGAGAACCTTCTGTTGCGACTATGCCGCCTGGAATTAAGAGAACAGCAGGTTAATGAGATCCGAATAAAACTTTCAGATGTCAGAAACTGGAGTTATTTTACTTCACTGGCAAATGAACATGGTATTGCTGCACTTGTGTATCATAATCTTGAAAGATATAAACTACTTGGTGATCTTCCTGAAGAGGAGAAAACTTTCCTCAGGGTAGCATTAATGAAGAGCCTGAGCAGAAATACATTTAACACTGAGTCAATGGGTGAGGTACTGAGACTGCTAAATGCAGAAAACATTCAGACAGTACTTCTAAAAGGATTGGCCCTTGAACTGACTGAGTATGGTAATGCAGGGCTTCGTCAGATGAATGATATTGATGTTCTTATAGCCAGGGATCAATGCATGACTGCCAGAAAGATCCTCATAAATAACGGTTTCGTATCGCTCCCCGTAAAATCTCCCCTTCATAAACTAATTATTGCCGACCTTGGAAAACATCTGCCCTCTCTCAGGAAAAATGGTACTTCAGTTGAAATACATCATTCTCTTTTCGGGGGAAGAAATGATTTGCTGACCAAAAAAGTGTTTGAGACATGCTCTGAAATCAAAATAAAAGGAGAAAATACATCTGTCCCCGAACCACAGATCTTCTTTCTCTACCTTGTCAGACATCTGAATATGCACGAGATAAGTAATGAATCGCAACTAAGACTATACACTGATCTTGTCGTCCTTTTAGACAAACACTTTGAATCCATAATCAATCAGGATCTTCTGAACCTGGCTTCTCAGGCAGGAATCTCTGAGATACTGGCCTCAAAACTAAAAGTTTTAAGCGAGATGTGGAACATAACCTTTCCGGAATGGATAACACATTTTATTGAAAAATGGAATGATCCCTTATCAATACAAAAATTTTACTTCTTTCTGAAGAGTCCTAAAAATAATCCTCCTCTGGGCAAGGACAAGTTATACCGTCAGATTTACAATGATATACCCGGAATAACCAGGAAAGTCCTCTTCCTGGCAGGTGACCTGCTTCCTTCAATAAGCTTTATGAAAAAACGACACAGGTGCAACAGTACTCTGAAAGTCTTGTTTTATTACCCCCGCAGGGCAGGTAAAATCTTCTGGCTCCTAAAAAAATAGAGGCAAACTGTTTTTTACTTAAATGCAAAGCCTATTCGGGAGTTTGCAGCAATTTCCTAAAGTTTTTCTAAAAATCAGAATATTCTAATTTGTGTGAAATAAATTCGAAAATCATTTGGTGAATTTCAGGATTTTTATTTAAATTTATACTGAAAGTCAACTGCATATACATTTTAATACTGGCAATAATGAACAAGTTTCAGAGAGAGACTCTAAAAGTCCGCCTGTTAAGGCTTGCTACATTAAAAAGTACCGGAACCCCTGCAGATCTTGCCATGAGGCTGGAGATAAGCGAGCGTAGTGTAAAACGGTTTGTCAAGCAGATGAGAGACGAGGGAAAAGACATACATTTCTGTCAATCAAGGAGATCGTATGTCACAGGAGAAGAATATCAATAAAAAATAAAAAAATGATATTTTTTCATTTTTTTGGCCCCGGGGCTTTTTAAATTGCAGTGTAGAGTTAATGTCAGCAATAAAAAACCAGGTTTTAGCTTAAAAGAACTTATCGTGGATACGATTTTACAGGGCACCTGACAAAAGTTACTGTCAGAAAAAATTAAAGATCTAACACGTACATCTCGCTGCTGTGTTTGACTAATGTCAATTTCTCCGTGAAAAGTTGGTCGCCCGACCATCATCCCCCGGGCCCCGGAAGATCACTGATTATCTTCCGGGGCATTTTTTTGATCACAGTCTGTTAAACATGAGTAAATCCAATACACAATTAAGAAGGCGATACTGAATCTGACTTTCAGCATAACAGAATTGTGATCAGGCAACATTGGGTTGTTGAAGGAAAAACAGAATAATGAACAGCCTTTTCAGGCAGGTTTACAGGAATTTCTGTAATGCTTTTTAATCAGGGACCCATTATGGATTGTGAAAGCAATTGCAAAAATTGTAAAGACGACCTCAAGAATGACAAAAAAGTATGGGTGCATAGATAATTCAACGTTAATATACCATTGCGAAAGAGCTGTAAAAATATTTTCAATTTTTTCTATATAGATATAGCTCAGATAATTGCTCAAAACAATATACATGGTATAGAACAGGTGCTTATAAAAATATCCGTTATTGCATGCAGCGGGAACACAATCAATATTTCCCGCCACCCCATATTAAAAAACCGGATGAATATGTTTCCTTCATAGGTCAGATCAGGTGATGCCAGATATGTACTGAAAAGGTCAAGTGAAATAAGCAGAAAGTAGCTGATTAAGATATAAGCCGGAACGAACCGGGCTCCATACCTGATCTGCCTGATAACATTTATAAATGGTGACGATTTTTTTCTGTTGACAGTGTTCATTGTTTCACTATTGTCCTGATAATTATTTCTGAAAATCTCCATATCGACAGGTTTTATTAATAATTATAATGAGTATCTGTTTGCGGAACACATCTTTTCGCTAACGCCAAAAATAACTCCCGGTTGCACCCTAATCTTTATACACATCTTTTTTATTAAGTTCCTGCTGTGAGAAGGAGATCCCGCTTCAGCGGGAGAAGGATCTCCCAATCTCTTAACGAGAATAGTTATAAGCTCATAATGTGTTAGTTACAAAATGTTGTCAAAAGCAGTCCCGGGCTCCCGGGGGAAAAGTGGGTCCAGCTCTTCGGGACGCCATCACTACTTTGATGTTTTGATTTAATCCCAATTCTCTTAATCTTCAATCCGCATACTCATTATAATTATTATCGGCCCTGAAGGGGAGGCATTACAACCCTTCTCTCATACAGCCCCAAAGGAATTACATTACTTTTAAACAAGTCCAACACCTTTATGCCACCCCTTCGGGGTTAGCATTAATAGCATGAGCTCTAAATTTATTCCACATTCTCTTTACTATTATAGAAGAATATATGAATCCTAAGATTCCCAATATTGTTTGTGTATATAAATAATAGTATGGTAAAAACATGGATTCAAATTTCACATAATAGAATGAAATAGAATAAAATGGATTCTGATCTCCTTCTAAATAACAGTAATTCAATAGATTATTTAGCGTAACAAAGAAAGAAATAAAGTAATGTGAATAGAAACAACTAATAACTATCAAACAAACAATAGATCCTCTCAGATTAAGCAAACTATTAAAAAAAGAATAATTTCTAATCAAATTCACCCTATCCTTAAATAAAGAATAAATGCAATGCATTGAATACAAGAACCACATACTCAATGCTATACATCCAATTGAGGCAAATAAAACTATTTGAGCCCAATTAAGGTTGAATAATCGTATTATCCAATTAGCCTCAAATTTAAGATCTGGAGTTACAAGAAAAGTTGAGTAAATATCCAGAAAAACTAAAAAATAATAAGTCGGTATTACAAAAGCAGGTGCAATCTTAGCACCCGCTTTTATTTGATTAAAAATATTCATCAATGCTCTAGTGGAACACTCAGAGAATTCCCATTTAAGACACTATCAGCTGCCTGAGTAGGTTGATTAATAGCATTATTAGCACCCCCAACTTGTATGTTTATTTGACTTTGACAACCAGCCAGGAATACGCAAGCAGCTATTACAAGAAACCAGATTATTCCACCGTCGGTTTCCTGCATTTCAGTGGTGCTCATCTCATGAACACCAAATGAATTAAGATCTAAGTTTTTCATATTAG
>JFJP01036274.1_pt1 | contig 13270 bp, 11 predicted proteins | sample 431651 | NCBI WGS metagenome assembly JFJP01 (sample SAMN02602958, study PRJNA72255) | Microbial mat metagenome, whole genome shotgun sequencing project. | biome: fresh water; feature: sink hole; material: water; isolation source: purple microbial (photo- and chemosynthetic) mats found in...
CGGGCGATGTATAGGAATTGTTGTTTCCTATGTCTTCATCGTCCGGAGGAGCCTGGTCAAGCGGGACAAAAACCGTGAGATTCGGCTCCTTACCTGCCAACAGCATGGGTATCGACAGGAGCATCATGTCGGACATGAGGGGCAGCCTGATTTTCGTTTCCAGGACGGTTCCGTCCTCGAAGGATTCGATCCTGACCGTATGGGTTTGGCCCTTCACCTTTTCCATGTCCCGGTCCCCGGAATAGAGTTCGAGCTCCTCGCGGCCGTCGACCGAAACGAGTACGCCGTCGATCGCAAGGACGGAGCCGTCGGCCGAATCCTTGTTGTCGATGAGGATCGAATGGCCCTTGCCGGTCAGGAAGGTGAGGGCGAGCAGGGCGAAGAAGACGGCGATCAGCGCCGAACGTACCAGAATCGTTTTTGAGGGTTTGTTCATTTTGTTTCCTCGTTTGTTCCTGCGGCGCCGCGAAGGCCGTCGCGGGAACGGATCGCGTCGTTACGGGTCCGCCAGGCGTACAGCACGAGCGAAAGGGCGATGACGCCGTAGCCGATGAACTGGCGGAAATATTCGCCGATCATAGCCGAGCCGAACAGGTTCTGGCCCGCCCGCGGGGATACGACGAAGAGGAGATGCAGCAGGATGACGCCGATGAATACGTTGGGAAGGGTCGCCTTCTTGACCGAAGCCCCGCCGACAAGGATCGCGGCTATGGCGAAAAAGCTCGTCTGGTCGTGCGCGTTGTAGGTGGCCATGTTCCCCATGTTCTGGAGGAATATGATCTGGCCGAAGCAGGCGAGAACGGTCGAAATGATGATTGCGATTATTCGTGTGCGGTCGACGGGGATTCCCGAAGCCTCGGCTACCGACATGTCGTTTCCGACGGCGCGCATGTCCTGCCCGAGCTTGGTCTTCTTGAACCATTCGATGAACACGCAGAGGACGGCGATCACGATGAAGGTCGCTGTCGGAATGATGAACGGCCCGATTTTCAGCTTGAGGAGGATGTCGAGCGCCTGGCGGACGCCTTCAAGATTGAGGGTGTTCCGGATGCCGTAGCCCCGCGAGAGGACGATGGCCGGCGAGCTTATCGGGATGATCGACCCCATCATGTACAGGACGACCAACTGGTAGATACCGTTGATGAAGAAGGCGAGGATGTAGCCGGTCACCATTTCGCGCCCTTTCGCCTTGTTGAGCACCGAACCGCAGACCCATCCCATGAAGATCGAGATCGGCGTGCCCAGGAGGGCCGCGAAGACGAGGCCCTCGACGCCGCAGATGTTCCAGTTGATGGCGAGTATGAGTCCGATCTGGCCGGACATCGCACCGAGGGTCATGCCGAAGTTGAGGCCCATCCCCGCGAAGATGGGCAACAGGAGCGCAAGCACGAGGAACGAGTTGCGTCCCAGGCGCGTTATCATTTCCTGCACGATGTAGTTGATCGACAAACCTGAAAAGGGCGTCGCCGCCACGGTGACGAGGAGGAATACGATGATCACCGCGTTGTCGATGAAGAACCTGCCGACGCTCTGCCGGCCTTTCTGCTGTGTGTTTGTCATTTTGTCACCTTCGTTTTCCGCGTCAGGGCGTAGATGATGATGCCCTGCGAGATGATGATGCGCACGACCTCCGAAATATCCGTCTGGAGGGCGGAGTTGATGACCGAGGGGGTCATGGTGAGTATTCCCTGGAAGAGGAATGTGCCTATCAGCACGTTGAGCATGCTGGCCTTGTTGACCGAGGCACCGCCGATGAGGATTGCCGCGACGGCCGCGAAAGGCATCTGGAGCGGGGCGGTATACAGCTGGATGAAGCCGTAGCTTTGCTGGTATACGAGGATGCCCGCGGCGCCGAGGACGGTCGAGATGATCACCGAGATGATGCGCATCCGGTCGGAGCTGATGCCCGAAGCCCGGGCATAGTCTGGATTCGAGCCGACGGCCGTCATCGCGGTTCCCGTCTTGGTGCGGAAAAAGAGCCAGACGAGAAAGGCCGAAAAAAGCACGAAGAGGATTTCGCCCGTCGGGAAGACGAAGGAATCGCCGAGCCTGAGCGCGAGGAAATTGTTGAGGACCCGGTCGTAGAAGCCTTCGACGGTTATCGTCGTTCGCAGTCCCTTTCCGGCATAGGCCCAGATCATGGTGGGCGAGTCGAAGGGAAGGACCAGCCACATGATGCACATGAACATGACGCCGGCGAAACCGACATACATTGCGATGGTCATTTCCTCGCCCTTGACCTTGTTGAGCAGCTTGCCGTAGAGCCAGCCGAACATGATCGCGAAGGGCAGCGCGAGGCCGAGGGCGCCGAAGAAACCGAAGGCCCCGGCGATGCCGAGCTGGACCGAAAGGGTAGCCCCGATAAGGCCGGCAATGATGCCTATCGAAAGGCCGAAGTTGAGCCCGCAGCCCGACTGGATCATCGGGACCATCGCGAGCACGAACAGGCCGTTCTGTCCGAACCGGTTGATCACGTCGCTGAGGGACGCGTCTATCCTGACTCCGACGAAAGGAGCCGCGAGAAAAAGGGAAACGAGAAAAAAGAAGATTATGATGCGCGGCCAGCCGAAGTCGGTCACGAACTGCTTGAATGTATCCTTATCCACGGTTTTGCTCCTTGTCGGCTTTATCCCCGGAATTTTTCGCCGCACCCGACATGAGGAATCCGAATTCCGTCACTTTCGCCGTGGGCGGAAGAATTCCCGCTATCCTTCCCTCGTCGACGATCGCGATACGGTCGCAGATGGACCGCAGTTCCTCGAGCTCGCTCGAGATCATGATGATCGTCGTTCCGTATTCCCTGTTGTACCGATGGAGCGTTTCGAGTACGAGCTTTTTCGCGCCGACGTCGATGCCCCGCGTCGGTTCGGATACGAAAAGGACATCCGGCTTTACGGCGAAGGCTTTCGCGAGGCAGATTTTCTGCTGGTTGCCGCCCGAGAGTTCCTTCGCTTTTTGGGAGGTGCTCGTGCACTTGATGTCGAGCATCGAAATATAGTCTTCCGTGAGGGCGCGCATGGATTCCTCGTCCCGGATCTTGAAGATACCGCCGAGGACGGGCTTGAGATACTTGCCCTGGATCTGCATCGCGGTGAAGGCGATGTTCCAGGAAAGGCTTTCGTCGAGCAGGAGGCCTACGCCCCGCCGGTCTTCCGAAACGAAGGCCATGCCGAGTTCGAGCACCTTGCGCGGTTCGTTCAAGGGCGAATTTTTTCCGTGGAGCCTTACCGTTCCGCCCGAGGGAAAGAGCCCCATGATTCCGTTCGGAATGCCGAGCTTGCCCTGTCCCGCGAGGCCGCCGAAACCGAAAATCTCGCCTTTACGGACCGCGAACGATACATCCCGCACCGTTTCGCCCGGCATGTCGACCCAAAGGTTTTCCACGGCGAGAATTTCGGGACCGAATGTTCGGGCCTCCGCGTCGGCGACGCGTTCGGTCGCGATGTTCCGGCCGACCATCCAGCCCGCGATATCGCGTACGGTCACGCCTTCGATGGCCGTATCCTTAACGGCGAGTCCGTCGCGGAGAACCACAATGCGGTCAGCCACCTCGACGACCTCGTGGAGGCGATGCGAGATGAATATGATGCCGATTCCCTGTTTTGCGAGATTACGGAGGGCGAGGATGAGTACGTCCGCCTCGGTTTCGGTAAGCACGGCGGTCGGTTCGTCAAGGATCAGTATTTTTGTTTTTTCGCGGTTTATCTCGCGAGCGATCTCGGTAAACTGTTTGTGTCCGACCGGCATCTCCGAGATGAGCATGTCCGGATCCAGCTTGATTCCGAGCTTTCCGATGGCGGTTTCCGCGCGTTCGCGCATCGCGGGCCGGTCGAGGCGGCTCATGCGCTCGCCGAATACGTCGTTGAGGAAGGTCGACTTCATCGGCTCGCGGTTGAGCACTATGTTTTCGGTGGTGGTAAATCCCGGCAGCAGGCTGAACTCCTGATGCACCATGCCGAGCCCCGCGTCGAGCGCGTCGAAGGGGCTGGCGAAATGGACTTCCGCGCCGTTCAGGGAAACTTTTCCCTTGTAACCGCCGGTTTCGGCTATTACCGGCTTGCCGAACAGGATTCCCATGAGGGTGGTCTTGCCGGCACCGTTCTCGCCGACGAGACCGAGGATCTCTCCGGCCCGTAAATCGAATGAAACGTCATGCAATACGACATTTCCGTAAAATTCCTTCGAAACGTGTTCGACGGAAAGAAGTGGACTGTCTTGACCCATATTAACTCCCGGATTTGTGATATGTATGTCGGGTGAACTGTAATTCCATAAATCAATCCTCCGCCCAGAGTCCGGATCCGGTGATGAATGCCGTGGAAATGAGGGCGAGCGAATCGCGGCCGAACCATGTCACCGAACCGTCGTGATTGAGCGAAACGAAGAATTGTTCCATCGAGGCGGCCTTCTGTGGTAGTGCGTAACCGCGGACAAACCGCGCCTGTTTTCCGTTCGCATCGATCGACACGAGAGACCCCTTGCCTAGATTCGTAATGATGCGGTCCCCGGCTCCGAGCACCGAAGCCGAAAGATCCTCGTCGGCATACACCGCTTCGATTTTTACCGAAGTGGCCGCGAGGTAATCGGGATCGAGACTGACTGTTATCAATTCCGTCGATGACGAGACTGTTCCCTGTTTTATGAGGAATCCGGTAAAAGTCCCGGACTTGTCCGGTTCCTGCCTGATGCCGAAACAAAGATCTCCCGAAACGGGGAGGGGAACCGTCTCTCCTGTTTTTATCGTGATGAGGAGCAGCGGATTCGGCGACCGGACGGTAGACGATTTGGATACGATGATGCGTTCGGCGGAGAGGGGTATCACGTCCTGCAGTCCGGCACCCGAATACGTGAATGCGGGTTGCGCGGACGCGGTGTCGATCACCGTAGCCTGGCTGTTGCCCTCGATGAATGCGATTACGGAACCGTTGACCGCGAGCGAGCGTATGCCCTCCTTCGGCAACCAGAGTTCCGTTCTGTTCTGTCCGTCAAAGTCCTGTTTCAACACCGGATTTGCCTGTGCGGCAGACCAGAAAACCAGACTGTTTTCCATCAAGGCGAGGCGGTCGGCCAAGATGCCGTCGAAAGCGAAAACCGGAGCCCTGCCGGGTCCGGAGGATATGAAAAGGGATCCCGCATACAGGATGAAGAGGCGCGAACCGTCTGAAGCGATATCGTCGATACTGGCCGGTGTGCTGTCGACAAGAAGCGACGGTTCCGGCGCTTCCATGTCTCCGGCTCCGGGATCGATTGCGAATACGAGACCTGTCGTAGTTCCGAAAATGATGCGCGTATCGAGGTGGAGGGCTGTGGTTATGGAAGAACCCGCCGGCAGCGTAAACGGGAGCGATGCGGAGGGCCCGCTGCGGAGGCACCAGATTCCGTCTTCTTTTTCCTCGAACCATTGCGGCTCTGCCGACGGTTGATTGACGGCCATGACCGGCTTGCCTGTCGGCCAGGAGGCGACGGTTTTGCCCGACGTGGTATCGACTACCCTGATTTCGCCGTCCCGGTAACCCGCGAGGCGGAGGTTGTTGGCGAAGAGGGCCGGAGCCGACAGATCGCTTTCGCCTGTGTAGCTTGCACGCTCTTTTTTCGTGACCATGTCCGTATACAGTATGCGTCCCGATGGTCCGTAGGTTATCATGCTCGTCTCCGTGGCGCCGGTGACGCCGAGCGATACGATCCCCGGCGGGGAGGCGAAAAGACTGCGGTTTTCCCCGGTTTCGCCGTCGAGAATCGTCATTCCCTCGAGCGACGTATTGCCGATCATCAGATAGGTTCCCCGTGCGGACCAGTCGAGCGAGAGAATCGAATCCCGGAACCGTTTTGCGTAGATGCGGATACGCCTGTTCCAGTCCCAGACCGAAATCCGGTAAATGCTGAATCCGTCCGATTCGTAGACGGCAACGAGGTTGCCGTCCGGGTGTACCGCCAGGTTTCGCACCGGTATGTCGGAAATCTGCCAGGTTTCGTCATTCCCGTCCGTTTTATGCAGGGAGATGAATCCGTCCTTGCCTCCAGAGAAAAAATCCCCGGTTCCGGGAATACGCGCCAGTGCATGGACGGGTCCGAGGTGTTGACGCGCTTTGCCCCCGGATGCGGAATACGAACCGCCGCTTCCCGCATGGACGGGCGTAAATCCCGCGATTTCTTCGAGCGTTGCGGGCTGTTTCGCGTTGACCGTGGCGCATGACATGAGCGAAAGGCCCGCTATGCAGGCAAATACGGTTCGTTCAATCATTCGGGCCGTCCTCGATGAGGATGTTCTGTATCGAGAGGTAGGAGCCGTTTCGCAGGGATGCGTACGGCTCGCCGTCCGGATGCTCGCCGATGTCCTTTACGATGCCGTCATAGACGCGCGGCGGTATGACGGTTACGGCCACCTCATCCGTCTTGAGTCCGTGTATATGAAATTCGAGATCCCCATTTTCGCGCTTTCTCTCATAAAGGATGGTCAGCTGCGAAGAGGGACTCGTCGAGCGTGCTTTCGTCGCCAGATGGTATTTGACTGCTTCGACGGCCAGCGGTTCGAGTCCGTCCTTGAGGGCGGAAACCCGGTCCGCCAATTCGGCGAAACCGATGACCGTTTCCGCATCGGGGTCGGTTTCGAGATTGCCCGAAAGAAAGGCAATCCGTTCCATCTCCGGAATCAGGAGGATATTCGTCTTTTTGGAAGGCCATTCGAAACGGGTCCGGAGATCGGTGTGGAGCACCGAATTGCAGGAAGGGCAGACACAGGACAGGAAAGAACCGTTTTCGATCCTGGCGATCGTTTCCTCGGAGGAGTCGAGATTGACCGTTTCCGGAATATCGACGCTGAAAACTTGGTCACAGGGACAGGTTATTTTTCTCACCGGTTTCTCCTTGCAGGGATCATTTCATCAGAAAACGTATGTCGCCGAACAATGAAAACATGAAAACGAACAATATGAATCCTACCCCGATGAATTGAACGTAATACAGGGTTTTCGGCTTGATCTGCCGGCGGCTGATCCATTCGATGATGGAGAACAGAATGAGACCGCCGTCCAAAATCGGAATCGGAAGCAGGTTCATTATGAACAGGGAAACGCATATGATGCTCAGGAATTCGGCCAGTCCCGAAAGCCCTGTCTGCGCTACCTCGCCGAGCATCATGGTTATCCGTACCGGCCCCGAAACCGCTTCGGTCAGGTCCACCCCGCGAAACAGGAGTCCGATGCTCTTGACCGTAAGTACCATGGTTTTCCACGTTTCGGTAAAGCCGTGCACGACGCTCCCGATGAAGCCGGTTCCCTTTACGACGACGGGAACCGTTTCCCATTCGATGCCCGTTTCCATCGTACCGTCCGCTCCATACAGGAGGACGAGATTGTAGGAAAGCGCTATGCCGTTACGGTCGACGGAGACGGCTGCCTGTTCGGGTTTTGTGTCGAGCCGGGAGGAAAATTGCAGGTAGTGGGAGACGGGAAATCCATTGACGGCTTTAATCATGTCTCCTGCCTTCAATCCCGTGCTTTCGGCGGCCGAACCCGGTTTGACGGCGCCTATGACGAGCGGAATGTACGGATACACGCCTATTTTACCGGCACCGGTTTTTTTGTCGAGAACAGGGGTTATGGCTGTCGAAACGACCTGTCCGTTCCGCTCGTACGCGAGCGTCAGCGTTTCTCCCGGATGGGTCGCGATGAATTGCTGTATGTCGGTGTACGTTTTGACGGGCTGACCGTCAAGAGAAACGATGCGGTCCCCCTCGACGAGACCCGCGAAGTCCGCAGGCCCGCTTCCGGATCCATACAGGGATGCGGGTACTATACGGCTGTCGTAGGAGCGGTAGGAAAAGCCTCCCGCGCTTACGAGTGCGAGGGCGAGCACGGCGAACAGCAGATTCGCCGCAGGGCCAGCGAAGGCTATCATGATCCGTTTCAGCGGATGGACACCGTACAAACTGCCTTCCTCGACAGGAATCGCATCCAGATTCTCGTCAAGCGCCTTGCGGAAGGCGTGTTCGCCCTTCATGCCGCAATAACCGCCGAGCGGCAGGGCCGAGAGACGGTATTCGGTGTCGCCCCGCTTCTTTTTCAGGAGAACCGGGCCCCAGCCGAGGGAAAAGGTTTCGACGGTTACGCCGCACAATCGCGCGGCTATGAAATGTCCGAGTTCATGGACGAAAACCACGAGGCCGAGCGCGCACAAACCGGTAATAATCTTGATCATCAATGCATTCCTGTTATTGCCGACCGGGCACAATCGCGTGCTTCACGGTCTGCGGCAAATACCTCTTCAAAACTCTCCGGCTCGCGGGACCAGTCCCGTTCCAGAACTTCCGCCGCGACTTCGGCAAGGGCGGGAAATGATATCCCGCCTTTCAGGAAGGCTTCCACGGCGATTTCGTTTGCCGCATTATACGCTATTGTGTAGCCTCCGGCGAGTCCCGCAGCGCGGTAAGCGAGGCCGAGAAGGGGAAAATCATCGTATCGGGGCGGCTCGAACTGCATGGTGCACAATTGGTCGAAGGTCAGCGCCTCGAGATGGTTCGGACGGTATTCGGGCCAGGTAAGGGCTGAAAGTATCGGATGACGCATGTCCGGCTTTGATATCTGGGCGTACAGGACTCCGTCGTTCGTGCGGATGAAGGAATGGACGAGACTCTGCGGATGCACGACGACCTTTACCCGGTCTGGACTCATGTCGAAGAGCCTGCACGCTTCTATGACCTCGAGCCCCTTGTTGGCGAGAGTAGCCGAATCTATCGTGATCTTGGCGCCCATGGACCAGGTCGGATGCTTCAAGGCGTCCGCGGGGGTGACCTTGGCGATCCGGTCCGTGGTCCAGGTGCGAAAGGGACCACCCGAGGCGGTCAGGATGATCCCGGAAACGGCTTCCCGGCCGTAGGCGTTCATCAAATTGAAGACGGCGGAGTGTTCGGAATCGACCGGCAGGATCCTGCAGCCGTTTTGTTCGGCGAGATTTCGTATGAGCGGGCCCGCCATGACGATGGTTTCCTTGTTGGCGAGGGCAAGGTCCTTGCCCGACTCGAGGGAGGCGATCGAGGGTTCGAGTCCGCTCGCGCCTGAAATGCCGTTCACTACCATATCCGCTTCGGTTTCGCGGATCAACTGAAGAAGTGCAGGGGTACCGGCCTCGGCCGAAAGGACGTTGTTTTTGACGCCGAATTCCGAAACCAGAGCCAGGAGACCGTCCTTGTCCCGGTGCGCGGAAAGGCCGGCAATGCTGAAAAGATCCCGGTTTTGCCTGATTATGTCGATGCAACTGGAGCCTATGGAACCGGTGGCGCCCAATACCAGTATTTTTTTTGTTTTCATACCTTAAAAACCGAACAGGAAATTGCACAGGATGTAATAAACCGGAGCCGCAAGGAGAATCGAATCGATGCTGTCCAGTACACCGCCCCGACCCGGTACGAGCGTGCCCGAATCCTTCACGCCGGCGGAACGCTTCAGTACCGATTCGATGATGTCTCCAACCACGGCAGCGGTCGCGGTCAACACGGCGAGCAGGACCACTTTGAGGAGGGATCCGGAAAATATCCCGGGATACATCCTGTTCGCCACGATGCCGACACCGATGCTTCCGACGTAGCCGCCGATGAAACCCGCGATGCTCTTGTTCGGGCTGGCCTTTACGAAACCGCGGTTGTTCTTTCCGAAGAGCATCCCGAAAAACCAGGCGAGCGAATCGCAACCGAAGACCATGAGAAAAAACACGCTGAGGATTATTCCCGCATCGTCCCAGGCGGTCATGATGGAGAGGTACATCGCAAGGTATCCCGGGTAGATGACCATAACGAAGGACGAAGCCACCCGTTCGAGCGATTTCTCGAATTGTCCCGTAAAGCTGAAAACGAACTCGATGAAAAGGATGAGGACCGCGGCGATTGCTATCGAAAAGGTGATCAATCGGTAGGGCAGGTCGAAGACGGCATAGGAAAAGGAAGCCAGTGGAATCATGAGACCCGTGACCAGCGATATGACCAGCGAAGGTACCGCCAGTTTCCGTGCGAGCAGGTCGCGCATTTCGTAAATGGCGAAACCGGTGAATACGAGCAATTCCATGTGCAGCACCAGATAGTTGTAATAAGGAAGAAAAAGCACCGAGGCGATGATGGCGGGAAGTCCGACGGCGAAAAGCAGGAGCCGTTCGATAATTTTTTTCATTTCGCGTTTCCAAACCTTCGATCCCGTGCCTGATAATCGGAGACGGCTTCGAGAAGCTGCTCTCCGTGCCAGTCCGGCCACAATAGATCGCTGAAATACAATTCAGCATAAGCTGATTGCCAGAGCAGAAAATTGCTGATTCTTTTTTCGCCCGCCGTGCGGATCAAAAGGTCCATCGGAGGCAGGTGGGGTATGTCGAGAAATGCCTTGAAGGAATTTTCATCGATCGCGGCTATTTTGTCACCGGGAATTTTACGGATGGCGCGGACGATTTCGTCTTGGCCTCCGTAATTGATGGCGAGAACCACCGATGTCCTGTCGAAATGCGCGGTTTCCCGGACTATCCATTCGATTTCGGCGACGATGTCTTGAGGAAGCGTTTCAAGGTCACCGGCATGAAGGACCCGGATGCCGTTTTCCGCATAAAACGCAAGTTCTGCCCGTAGATGCGTCTTGATGAGGTTCATCAAAAAACCGACTTCGTCCGCGGCGCGTTTCCAGTTCTCGGTGGAAAAGGTATACAGCGTTATGAATTTGACGCCCAGATCAGCCGCGGTCCTGACGATTTCCTTGGCCGTCTCGAGACCCTGTTTGTGGCCCTGCGTTCTTGAAAGTCCGCGCATCTTTGCCCATCTGCCGTTACCGTCCATGATGACGCCGATGTGTGCGGGCAGACGGTCAGGATCGATGGTTGATTTGGAAACGGACCCGGGCGATATTTTCATCAGCCTTCCATGATTTCTTTTTCTTTGTCGTCAAGGATCTTGTTGATGTCCTGTATGAATTTATCAGTGGATTTCTGGAGGTCGTCTTCGGTGGTCTTGAGGTCGTCCTCGGTGATCAGTCCGTCCTTTTGCATTTTCTTGAGTTCGTCGTTGCCGTCGCGTCTGATGTTTCGGATGGCGACGCGGCTCTGTTCCGCCTGCGCTTTCGCCTGCTTGGCCAGGTCCTTGCGGCGTTCCTCGGTGAGCGGCGGAATGGCTATGCGTATGACCTTGCCGTCATTGGACGGGTTGAGGGAAAGTTCGGATTTTTGGATGGCTTTTTCGATTTCGCCGATGAGCGCCTTGTCCCAGGGCTGGATGACCACGAGGCGGGCTTCGGGTATGGAAATGGTGGCGACCTGGCTCAAGGGAGACTTGTCGCCGTAATAGTCGACGCGGATCTTGTCGAAAAGGGATGCGGAAGCGCGTCCGGTCCGTATCGTATTGAGTTCGTCCCTGAGGGCCTGTATGGATTTTTTCATCCGCTCGATATGCGGGGTATTGATTTCGGACATTACCATCACTCCTTGAAAAAGGGGGTTCCCCCCAGAGGGCGTCCCCTGGCGGGGAGGTCCCGAAGTAAAACAGAAAACCGGCTTTCCGAAGAAAGCCGGTCTTGCATGCGAACTTGAAAGGATTGCGCTTACTTTGCTCCAAGCTGGAACAGGATCATTTTGGAGAGTGAAAGCTTGCCGCCGGCTGCCTTTCCGATCTCTTCCATTTTTTTGGCGACGGAAACCTTGTCGTCCTTGACGAAAGCCTGCTCCATGAAGCAGATGTCCGCAAGGTGCTTCTTGACCTTTCCCTGGACGATTCCCGCTTTTACATTTGCCGGTTTGTCGAGTTCCTCCACCTGTTTGGTGAAAATCCCCGTCTGTTCTTCGATGTAGGCTTTTTCCACGGCCAAGCTGTCGGCATAGAGGGGAGTGAATGCCGCGATATGCAGGCAGCAATCGTAGGCGAATTCCTGTACGGCTTTCGTAGCGAAGATTTCGGCTTTGTCCGCCTTGAGCATCACGAGTACGCCGGTCTTCTTGTCGGAGTGGATGTACTTCGCGATATATTCGTCGGCACCCGCATTGAGGCTGACGAGACGTGAAAGAGCCATGTTTTCGCGAACCTTGGTGGCGAGATCGAGGACCATCGCCGACAGGTCTGCCGTTACTTCGGTATAACCCTTGGAGAACGCCGTTTCGATGACCTTGTCCCCGAGGGCGATGAACTCCACGTTGCGGGACACGAAGTCTGTTTCGCAGGTCAGTTCGGCCATGACGGCTTTCTTGCCTTCGACCTTGATCAGGACAAGGCCTTCGCTGGTGGCGCGGCCGGCGCGTTTTTCGACGGCGGCCAGACCTTTTTCCTTGAGGTGCTTTTCGGCTGCCGCGGCATCACCGTTGCATTCGGCAAGTGCGTTCTTGCATTCCATCATTCCTGCACCGGTCTTGTCGCGCAGTGCCTTGACGTCAGAAGCTTTTATTTCCATGATGGACATATCTCCTTATTTTTCTTCGTAGAGTTTGTCTTCGTCGACGAGTACTTCCTGATCTTCGGCGGGCGCGTCGGCTTTTTTCTCGGCGGGGGTGTAGTTGCTGTAATCCACGATTTCTTCTTCTTCGCGGGCCTTCGCTGCATCCTGCTCTGCGGCTTCTTCGTCTTCGTCCTGGAGGTTTTCGATGATCTTCAGGCCGTTCTCGTTGTCGGCTTCGACGACCGCGTTCGCGATGATCTGGGTGAACAGGGAGATGGCGCGGATCGCGTCGTCGTTTCCGGGGATGGGATAGTCGATGCCTTCGGGATTGCAGTTGGTGTCGACGACGGCGACGATCGGGATGCCCATGCGGCGCGCTTCGGCGACGGCTATGGTTTCCTTGCGGGTGTCGATGACGAAGATGATTCCGGGAAGCTCTTTCATTTCCTTGATGCCGCCGAGATTCTTCTCGAGTTTCGCCTTTTCCTTGTTGAGGGCGGCGATTTCTTTCTTGGTCAGGCTTTCGAAGGTTCCGTCGATTTCCATCTTTTCGATCTTCTTCAGGCGAAGGAGGCTTTTCTTGATGGTGGTGAAATTGGTAAGCATGCCGCCGAGCCAGCGGTTGTTCACGAAGAACATGCCGCAACGTTCGGCTTCCTTGGCGATGGTCTGCTGTGCCTGTTTCTTGGTACCGACGAAGAGCACTGTCTTTCCGGAAGAGGTGACCTTGCGGACGGCTTCATACGCTTCCTTGATGGAAAGAATGGTCTTCTGCAGATCGATGATATGGATACCATTGCGTTCTGCGAAGATATACTTCTTCATGCGGGGATCCCAACGCTTGACCTGGTGCCCGAAGTGCACGCCGGATTCAAGCAGAC
>JFJP01039526.1_pt1 | contig 13269 bp, 7 predicted proteins | sample 431651 | NCBI WGS metagenome assembly JFJP01 (sample SAMN02602958, study PRJNA72255) | Microbial mat metagenome, whole genome shotgun sequencing project. | biome: fresh water; feature: sink hole; material: water; isolation source: purple microbial (photo- and chemosynthetic) mats found in...
TGTGAGGTATGTTATCAATCTCTATAATTTTAGCCGACATAATAGACGGGATAAGAGCTCCGTTTTTAGTTCGAAAAATGGTTTCTAAATTTTCGACTATCCCATTTTTACTTAATCCTTCAATAAGTCTAAACCGGTCCTCAGGTATGGCCCAAATATTTATTTCAGAAGATAGTTTGCCCATCACTTCATCTTCGGAGTATCCGGTTAATCGGGTAAATCCCTCATTAATTTCAATAAATTCACCGCTAAACTTATTAATATTTACAGAATCGGGGCTTGTATAGAAAGCTGATTTATATTTTAATTCACTTAAAAAAAGTTCTTGTTGTGCAATCATCTTATCTGTTATATCGCGCGCAACTCCGATTAACGAAACAAATTTACCCTCTTTATCTTTTAAAGGAGTTGCATTGGAACTATGCCAACGCCATTTACCATTTTTATGTTTTACGCGGTATTCAACCCCACTTAGTTTTTTGCCACTATTTAAAACTTTATTTAGAAAATCAATACAACTTGACAAATCATCAAGATGAATAAATTCGTCAATATTTGAACCAATAACTTCATTCAATTGATAACCTAATATCTCCGTCCAGTTAGGCGATACATAAGTAAAAATACCCTGGGGATTTATTTGATAAATTATATCGTTTGCACTTTCAACAAAAGTTCTGAATTTTTCTTCGCTTTCATGAATTAATTGATCGGATTTTTTGCGTTCGCTTATGTCTGTTGCAATGCTTAACATGGCTGTTTTTCCTTTCCAGTCGACTAGCTTTACATATACTTCCAAGGGTATTACGCTTCCATCTTTTTTAAAGTGTTCTACTTCAAAAGTAGCACTTCCGTTTTCATTTATGATTCTTATTCGCTCTTCAATTAGATCAGCACTTCTGGGAACATCAAGCTTAAATAAATTAAGTGCCATAAATTCGTCACTGGTATACCCATGAATTTCAAACGATTTTTGATTTGCATAAAGAAAGGTTCCCTTATGGTCGTGAATAGTTATAGAACTTGGGGCGATATTAAGCATTTCAGCTAATAAACCTGTAATTTCTGAATCCATAAAACATACTTTACTTAATTGATTGGTACAAATATCAATAAAATATTCAAACAAAACAAGCTAAATCACAATTAGTCAATATCTTGCTTTTATAAATAAAATCTTTAAAATGCATATTATGAATGTGTTTCATCCAATTAATATAAGCAAAGGAATGAGGATCAATATAATGTATCTAATCAATTTATCAGTAAATAATTTAAATAGAAATTTCCCATTAAATCGTTAATCTTTGTAAGATTTTAAATTCCTGCGAATCGTGTAATTTTTAATAAATATTATATAAGAACATAATATTTATTACTATGTACTTTTGTCCCTATACAGAAATTAAAGAAATATAATCATTATATATTTAATCATTAATAGTTAAAGCTTGTGAAGTTTTCATTCCAAAAATCATTCTATATATTGGTCTTCATATTTGGCCTCTTTGCCCTCTTAGTATTTGCCAAAGCAGTTCTTATTCCATTAAGTATGGCATTATTACTTTCTTTCGTTTTACTACCAATTGTTAAAAAATTAGAAAACTGGGGAATAAATAAATTGCTATCCGCATTTATTTCCATATTGATATTTTTTTTAATTGTAAGTGGTACAATTACCTTATTTTCAAACGAAATAATGAATCTTTCAGGACAATTAAATGACTTTTCAGGAAAAATAATAAAAACTTTATCAGAAGCTTTGCGCTATATTAATAGCCATATAAAATTTATTGATCACATAAAAACTTCTGAAGTATTAAAAAATGGAAAAAACTGGATTCAACACTCATCCGGATCATTAATACAGAATGCTTTTAGCAGTTCAGCAACATTTATTGCTGGCTTAGCAACAACAATAATATTCACTTTTTTATTACTAATTTATAGAGAAGGATTAACCCACGCCTTTGTAGCATTTGGGAATGAAGAAAACAAAAGTAAAATTTTTCAAATGCTGAAAAATATAAAGAATGTAGGAAAAAAATATCTTTCAGGTATGTTCCTTATGATAATAATTTTGGGCTTTGCCAACAGTATAGGATTGTGGATTATTGGAATAGATAGTCCTTTTCTTTTTGGATTTTTCGCAGCTTTTTTATCTATTGTTCCATACATAGGTACAACATTAGGAGCAACAATACCAGTGTTGTATGCGTTTATGTCCACAGATTCCTTATGGACACCGCTAGTAGTAATGATTATGTTTTGGGGAATTCAAGTTGTTCAAGATAACTATTTAAGTCCTAAAATTGTAGGAAGCAGTGTTAATGTAAATGCGTTAGCTGCTATTTTAAGTTTATTAATAGGCGCCGCAGTTTGGGGAATTGCAGGCATGGTATTATTTCTGCCTTTTGCTGCCATGCTTAAAGTATTTTGCGAAGAGTTCGATCCATTGAGACCTTTAGCACTGTTAATTAGCAACGACATTTCAGGTGGTTCTATACAAGTAGGACGAAAGTATAAATGGATAGAAATAATAAAAGCTAAGTTTAGGATAAAAAAGTAGGATTTACTTCTCAATTAAATTTATTTTAACATACTCATTCACATCAAATTTATTTCTACAACCCCTCTCGTTCATAAACCTAATTTTTCCAAAAACAGGTCTTTCACCCCAAGCCCTATCATGCACCCCACCTATTGACCATGCAATACCGGCATAGCCATTTGGGTCACGACCATCCAATTCATATTTATCATTTAAATAAATAGCTATTTCCATTGCCTCTTGAGGTGATTTTGTCCATTCTAATATTTTTTTTGCCCAGTACATACGCATATAATTGTGCATAAATCCCGTTTTCCTCATTTGACTCTGAGCTGCATTCCATAATGAATCATGAGTGCGGGATTCTTCAAATTCACATAAAGAATATAAATAATCCCTTTTATCATCCATGTGATCCATAAGTGTTTTTTTTGCCCAAGAAGGAAAAACATCAGGAGAATCGTAATTTTTATTGTAATAACAAAAATTATCCGACAGTTCTTTCCTGATAATGATTTGTTCTAAATAGGACTTCCGGTTCTCATCATCAGGATAATGCTCCAATACTTCCAATGCAACCCGCTGTGATGATACTTGTCCGAAATGCAATAAAGCTGATATTCGAGATGTAATATCCATAACGGGATTGTTAGCATACTCGTTGTATAATTTCAAATTATTATTAATAAAATGATCAATCGGATCGAGCGGATTGTCAATTACAACAACCTCTTTTAAAAGATCAGGAATACCATTAGCATCTTCTTGATTTTTCATAACATCCACTTCAGGAAAAGGAATGAAAAAATCATTAAGAACCTTATTTATTTTTGGTCGCAAGGTATACGCTCCATATTCAGCCTTACCGGATGCTATGGTACAAGGAACAATATTATGGGCATCAACCACATGATAAGGAATTTTTAACACATCAATAAGGGTATTTAACCATTGCTGCTTGATGCGCAAAGGATCAAAATCACCTACCAAAAAGCCTACTTTATAGCGAATAATATAATCTGGAATAAGAGCAACCGGATCGCCTTCCAACAAGTCAAATGGGATCCTCAAGTTGGTCAAATCATTTGCTACACGCCGCAATCCTTGCATCATATAACTAAGATGAGATTCAATGGCGCCCGGATAATTTTTAACCACACAAAAACAAACTCTTAATGGCACTTTATGTTGTAACGAATGGAAATAAGCATATAAAAATGCCCAGTTATCATTTACCCGTTGGTCTCGACTCATCCAGTAGATTACTTGACCCGATTCATACCGCAATTGATTGCTAGCAACAAGGCGATCATATAATCTTGGAATATTCATAAAAAAATGTACATTTGCTTCAAATGTAATCAAAAATGGCATCGTTATCTAAAAATGATTTAAAAAACTATCTATACATACTCATAGGCTCTATAATCATGGCCGTTGGTTATGTATTTTTCATCACCCCATATAAGATTGTACCGGGAGGAATTTACGGATTTGGTATTATTGTATATCACCTAACTAAAGAAATGTGGGGAACTGGGATGGGTTTTCCTATTGGTATTTTCGGATTTATAGTGAACATACCCCTCTTCTTCATTGGATTAAAATATTTGGGCAAACGATTTGGTATAGGAACCCTAATTGGATTTGTTTTATCATCTATTTTTATAGATTTGTTCACTTATTTATGGGGCGACTTGCCATTAGTTGAAAATGATGCCTTGCTATCGTCAATTTTCGGAGGGATATTGGCAGGTGTGGGACTGGGAATGATTTTTAAAGCAAAGGCAACCACCGGCGGAACAGATATTATAGTTATGTTATTGGCAAAATGGACCAAGCACCCCATCGGATTTTTATTTATTATTGTGGATGCGGTGATCGTTTTATTTGCACTGCTGGCATTTGGTGATTGGAAAATACCTTTATATTCATGGATCAATATATATATTACCGGTAAAGTAATTGATTATATTTTAGAAGGAGCAAATTATAGTCGTACGGTACTTATTATTTCGGATAAATACGATGAAATAAAAGAAAAAATTCTTTTTCAATTGAATCGAGGGGCTACATGGATCAAAGCCGAAGGCATGTATACTGGTACAGAAAGAAAACTAATTTTCACCAATGTGAGTCGCCGCGAATTATCAATATTGCGGGATTATATTCACAATATAGATCCTAAAGCTTTTGTAACAGTAATAAGCACCAGCGAAATTTATGGTGAAGGATTTAAAAAGCTAAGCGATGAAGAATAATTATAATTTATATTACATCCTTTGCGGCATTGCAATACCCAAAAGGTTCATTCCTCGTTCGATTATGTCGGCTATCATAGCTGACAATTGAATGCGAAATGTTCTTTTTGCGGCATCTTCTTCCTTTAAAATAGTGAAGTCATGATAAAATTGATTGTACTCTTTCACCAATTCATAGCAATAATTGGCAAGGAGTGCGGGACTCTTATCTTTACCAGCTTCTGCAATTACTTCGGGGAATTGATATATAATTTTTATTAGTTCTTTTTCTTTCTGCTCCAGGTGTAATGTCATCGATACCTTATCTCCAAATACATTATTAAGTTCTGACTTACTAATCAATGAACGGATGCGGGCATATGTGTACTGAATAAACGGACCCGTATTACCATTAAAATCAATTGATTCTTTGGGATCAAAAGTCATTGTTTTCTTAGGGTCAACTTTCAGAATAAAATACTTTAAAGCACCTAATCCTACAGCCTTATAAATTGCTTCTTTTTCAGTATCAGAAAAGCCTTCCAGCTTACCCAGTTCAACCGACATATCTTCGGCAGTTTTAACCATGCCATCAATTAAATCATCGGCATCAACTACAGTTCCTTCTCTCGATTTCATTTTTCCTTCCGGTAATTCAACCATACCATACGATAAATGAAAAAGATTTTTCGCCCAAGTGTGGCCTAACTTTTCAAGTACCTTTGAAAGGACCTGAAAATGATAATTTTGTTCATTACCCACTACATAAATCAATTCATCAATATGATATTCTTCACATCGTTGAACAGCAGTTCCTAAGTCTTGGGTCATATATACCGATGTACCATCGCCCCTTAACAACAATTTCTGATCCAGGCCATCAGCAGTTAAATCAATCCACACCGAAGCATCTTCCTTTTTAAAAAACACTGATTTACTCAAGCCTTCCTGTACAATTTCTTTTCCTAACAAATAGGTTTCCGACTCATAATAAATACGGTCAAAATCAACACCCATTTTTTTATACGTTTCATCAAAGCCTTTATACACCCAGCCATTCATGGCTTTCCATAACTCAACTACCTCTTTATCCCCTGCTTCCCAAAGCCTTAACATATCTTGAGCTTCTTTGATTAAAGGCGCTTCTTTTTTTGCTGCATCCTCGTTCATATTATTTGAAGCCATCAATTCAGCAATTTGCTTCTTGTACTCTTTATCAAAACGCACATAATAATCGCCTACCAAATGATCACCTTTAATACCAGTTGATGCAGGAGTTTCTCCATTTCCGAATTTTTTCCAGGCCAACATCGACTTACAGATATGAATCCCTCTATCGTTTACCAGGTTTACCTTTTTTACATCATGTCCATTGGCCTTCAAAATATTGGCAACGGCAAAACCCAACAAATTATTTCTGATATGTCCCAAATGCAATGGTTTATTGGTATTGGGAGATGAATATTCAACCATTACTTTTTTGGAACTTGCATTTTGGCTTGCGAAACCAAAAGTAGTATTTCCAGCTGCTTGATTAAAAAATTCAATAAAATAGCTAGCGTTTACCACCAGATTAAGAAAACCCTTTATAACATTATAAGATTCCAATTCTTGCAAGTTATCAACCAGCCACTTACCTATCTCATTAGCGGTAAGTTCAGGGCTTTTACCTGAAAGCTTAAGTAATGGAAATACCACCAAAGTAAAATCACCAATAAATTCTTTTTTGGTTTTATTAATTTGAATGGTTGAAGCGTCTGGTTCAATCTGGTAAAGAGATTTGAGTGCTTTTATTACTCCATCTTTGATCAATTGCTCAATTGATTGCATAAACATATTTTTTAACCCGGCAAAGATAATAATTCTTAATTAAATCGAGTCAATGAAAAAAAAGAAAGCAAGACCGGGGAGACCTTGCTTTCTATACTTAGTAAAAACCTTATTAGCTATGAAAAAGTACTATAATAACAATGTAACTTGGAAAATGTTTAATATATATAGAATATTTTTTTGGTTGGAGATCGGAAGGTCTTAAAGTCTGAAGGTCAAAAGTCTTAAAGTCGAAGGACATGTTGCCTTTTTACAAAAACATTGGTTTCAAAATTTTCTCTTCATTCTCCCAGCAAAGCTCCTCAGAAGCGAGCTTAAGTCCCTGAATATAAAGCGATTTATTATCTGTCACTCTTCTAATTATGTTTGCCAACTCCTCACAATCGGTGGTGTTGGTAACTTCGCCAATTTTGAAATTATTAATAATAGTCGAGGTTTCGGGAAAATTACTGCAAACAACAGGAATTTGACATTGAATATAATCAAAAAGTTTATTAGGCAATGAATAATAATAATTCAAGCCTACATGCTCCTCTAATGAAACTCCAACATCAGCAGAAAGTGTATATTGAATTAATTCGGAATAAGGCTTTCTGTCAATAAATGTTACGCAATCCTCTAAATGCATTTTTCTTACGAGTGTTTTCAACTCCATTTCAATATCGCCATTCCCTATGATTAGAAATTTAAACCCTTCGAGATAGGGCATGGCTCTGATTACCCTTTCTATACCGCGGTGAATATTTAAGGCTCCTTGGTAAATAATGGTTTTATGAGAGTTCTTTTGAATCTTTGAATTTAATTCCAGTAATTTAAAAGGCACATTTCTAACCACCAACATTTCTATAGCGTATCTTTTATGATAATACGCAGCTATTGAATCACATACGGTGTAGGCATATTTAACCTTAGGCAAAAAAAGATGTTCCATAAAAAGCCAAGTCTTTCTAATCAAAGCCCTGTGAACCAATTCAGGAGCTTCGGTATATAATTCGTGGCTATCATAAACTAATTTTTTTCGCCTTATACGCGAAGCCAAATAATTGGCAGGCAAAGTATCTAAATCGTTTGAAAGAAAAACATCGGCTTTAACCCACAGTAAAAACCAAAACAATCGGATGTTATAATTGGCATAAAATAAAATGCTTTTATTAAACCACAATTGAAATCGCTTATGAGGAAACGGAATGGTATCGGCAGGTATTTTAGGATTTAATAATCTACCTACCAAGGTAACATTAAATCCCAATTTAACTAAAGAAGAAGCAACCTTATGAATCCTTTGATCGGTAATAAGGTCGTTAGTAACAGAAACAATGATGTGTTGATGCCCGCCCATTAAAAAGGCCAAAAATTATTGTCGAACCAAATTTTTTCCTTTAGTTCCTGATCTAATTTATGTAATAATTTATGATGTTCTTTTTCCCAATCAGCCAGCCATTGGTAAAACTTCTTTTCCTCAGGATCTGTTGCTATATTGGCCTGTTCGGAATAAACCGCAATAGCCCTATTCTCCATATCAATTGCCGAAGATATAGCAGCGGCTTCGAAACCTGCAGCTGAAAGGCTTTTCTTTATTTCTTCTGTAAGTATTTGATCAACAGTAATAGAATCTTTAGGTAAATCAATGGCTGCGAAATGATTGTTTTTCTTAATTTCCTTGTATTGTTCTGAAAGAAACTTAATATGAGCATCTTCTTCCATAGCCAAGGTTTCAAAAATGCCCTTTACGGCAATATTCTCAGAATTTTTAGCACAAGTTGAATAAAATGCTTTTCCTCTAGTTTCGAGCAAAATAGCCATTTTTAAAATCTCAATACTTCTGTTTTGATCCATAATGATTTATTTAGGATTCAAAGATACATTTATTTTTACATTTGTCAATAAAAAAATAGAGGGGATGATGGTCCCCTCTACTAATATTTCAACAGTAATTACTACTGCTTAATAAGCTTTACTACAAAGGTTGTATTCTCATTTTTTATTTTAAGTAAATACAAGCCTGGAGGTGTATTCAAATCTATTTCAATTATTCCTTGCTGAGTAATTGTTTTCTGAATAATTGGACCAGATAATTCAGAAATCGTAATTTCTGATAAGGCATTATTCATATTCAAAATATTGAATTTTCCGGTATTTGGATTAGGATAAACCTGATATTGATTGGCTATATTATCAATAATTGAAATGGGGCAATTTGTACCTTGCTTCGAAATATCTATCAGCATTTCATCATATAATGTGGTATCATCTACTGCTGTAGCTCTAACAATAATTTGCGCATTTCCATCGCAATATCCAGAACCTCTAAGTCTATTGGTAAGTCCAGTTGAATTCGAAAAAGTATTACTGCTTTTACCTATTATTGACCAACGCACATTTTTGTTAAAGGCATCGCTAGGTTCTACAGTTGCTGTAAAATCTAAGCTTCCTCTATTTACATTAATTACTGTTACATCATTTTTTGAAGCAAGCGAAACTTTGGTAATCTTTTTATATTCATAATAACCTAAAGGTAAAGACTGGTTCAAATCCGTTCCTGTAAATACAACAAATACAATACTGTGCTTAGGAACAGAAATCAACATACCTTCTGCTACAGTGATGTCAGAAGAATCGATGGTTGTAATAATAGTACTGTAATCACTTCCCGAAATAACATATTTTTTTCCCATTGCAGCAGGATTAGTCCCTACAGGTAAATTAATGCGTACGGTATAATCATTGGCAAAATCGCGACTCGACAGCATCAAGGCATAATTTTCGCCCTTATTATACAAGTAATATCCAATTGGAGAAGCATTCATTTTCTCATTACTGCTATTAACTATAAATCCTGTTGTATTTACAGAGCCTTTTAAGGCAACACCTTTAGCGAAGCGGTTGTAGAATTTCATACCATGAAACAAAGGCAATTTGAAATAATTTTCACCTGGTCTTACAATTTTCCATTCTCCGCCTGTAAGATGGAAAACAGTGGGCAACATAGATCCATTTTCAATAGCACCTGCACAATAATCAATCATAGTGACTGCTTGACCTAATCGACCATTGTAAGCAGGTGTTGTCATATTTGATTCATAAAAATAAGTTGGTCTGATCAATCCAGTACTATTCATATCTGCAATCATTTGAAGACGCATACCTTCGAAATTTCTAATCATGCGAGAGAAACCATCTTTGTAGTATTCAGCCTCTGAAAGTCCAGGCGCTATGGCAGGATCATAATTCATATTTCCGCCCAAATAGCCTGAAATTGAAAGTATTTCAAGTTCACCTTTATCACCATTTAGCAACTTGGTATGCAAACCATATGAATCAGATGGATGCGGGTTTCTTCCACTATATTTCAAATAAACTTTATCTTTCTCATAATAAGGTGATGCTTTCATGATAAGTGCCATTTCTCTGCACCATTTGCCATAGGCCTCGTAATCTGCACCAATTTCGGCGTTATGTAATCCTGCACCTCCCCACACTTCGCAACCCAATTCAATTAACAAGCCTTTAGATTTTTCGAACAAGGGCTCCGTAATACCTTCGGCTGCCCTTTTAGCACCATAAGTAGAAGTGGCTGGTCCGTTAAGATATTCGATAAAATGAGCAAATGTTTGCGGGTCTTTTCTCCAATCAGTTGCATCGGCAATACCTGTAGTTATAGCACAACTAATACCTCTGTCGTTACAATGCTTTAAAAATTGAGCATACGTAAGTTTTCCACTAACAACGCCCGAATAATCGGCGAAATTGAGAGGATTAGCGCCTAAGGTTCCCCAACGTAATAATTCGGGCTTTAAATCATCTAGAATTTTTTGCAATTCAACATCAAAAAGTCCCAAACCATAATCGCAATTTATACCAAGTCCACTTGCATTAGCAATAGCCTTTGATGTAAACGTTACATCAGCTTTTTTAACTCCCAATTCAGGGGCATTAAAATCAAATGCAATGCTTGTAAAACTATGAATACTACTTTTCTCTGATTTATTACCTGAAGCATCAACGGCTTCAATTTGAATCTGATAAGTTTGCTGTGGATGAATATTTTTTATAGTGATACTATCGGCGTATACAAGACCCATTGTATTATATAAAACATTATCAACATAAACATTATAACCCACTACAGCTGTTTGTAAATCGCTTGCGCCACTCCAAGCTATTCTAGCTGCTAAGTCTGAAATTGTTAAATCAGTAATAGAAGTGGGTGCACTTGGAGGTATAGCATCGCTAGCATATGTTTTTATATTTAAAATATTAGAAGGAAAAGATAGATTATTCATTTCGTCAACCGCAACAACAAAAACCGAATATTCAGTTTCATTTGTAAGACCGGTAATTGCTATTTCTAAACCTTCAGTTGAAGCATAATAAACCCCATTTAAAAATACATGGTACGATTTTAACTTTGCATTATCTGTAGCTTCATTCCATTTTACTCGAACATAATCTGATGCAATGGTTTGCGCATGTAAATTTGCTGGAGCAGTAGGTTTAATTGGGTCATAAACAGGCATCAGTTGAGCACCCTTAATATTTTGTTTAACGATACCGGGGCCTTGCCATTGAATACTTGAAGCATAACTATGAATTGTCCAATGTGTTGCATACATTGCATATATATTATCTTTTACTAAATCAATTTCTGCCGACTCAATAACATTGCCATTAACTATTCCGGCATTAATATTATTGCTAACAACCGCTATGGGTTTTGCATTGCCTATATTTGCATCGGTACTCAACCACAGACCTTTACTATCGCTACCATCAATAAAGAATGTGAACTTTCCGCTTGCGGGTGCAACGATATAGCCACGATAAAACCCTGTAAAAAAATCGTGTCCGGTGCAAGGAGGAACAGTAACACATTCTTGATTTACAGTAGTAGGAATAACTGAAAAATCTAGTTCGTTACCCTGAATGCTAGACTCCTGCAATACCCTAGAATAAACCGGTGTTAAATTAACTGGCGATACTTGTTGCCAGAAAACGGCATCATGTACTTCGTATTTAATACCAGGCAAATCATAGAAGCTTACCAACACATTCATGGTAGCATTGGTTGCACCATCGGCATCGCTTACGCTGACATTAATGGTTACCGAACCTTTTAATCCTTTCTCACTTACTTTTACCACAGCCAATTTATCGCCCTGTTGGTACGTAACTTCAGTTACTTCAAGAATGGCATTATTAGAAGATACTGCTGTAATGGTTAAAGGCTGATCTGCGGCGGCATCACCATCATCTACCTGCGGTAAAATAAGATAATCAGTACCAGAAAAGACAATAACAGTATCATTGGGCAAACTACCAATCGTTGGTTTGTTCTGACCGTTTACCTGAACACAGATAAACATAAAGAAAAATAAAAAAATACATAAATTCTTCATAATTAGTTGTATAAGTTAGATATTTCAATTTCAGTAAATAACAAAGTTAATAGAATTTATATAAATTAAAAATCTACGACAAGTAATTCATTTTTATATTTTGATGCTAATTCCTAACATATAATGTCTTCCTGCCTGCGGAAACATACCATCTTCCTTACCATAAGCACCAGAATAATAATAACGATACACCCAAGCGTTGGAGATATAATTCTTATTAAGTAAATTATTAATCATGAAGGTAAAACGTACATCTTTCCATAAACGATTCGATAATTTATACTGCATTACCAAATTAGATACATAATACGATGGCAACATGCGGTCGGAAGAGGCAGTATTATCAAGATATTGTGTCCCCACTAATTTATGTTGCCATACTAACTCAAGCGGATTAATAGGCATATAATTAATTTGAGCACCCGATATAATGGCCGGAGAGAAAGCAATATCTGTTTTTTCATATTGAGTAATCATTTGTAGGGGTTGTGTCATTGGATCATCCCAATAATTCCAATTGTCAACATATTCAGTAAAATCAAGAATTTTATTTTCCGATAAAGTAATATTGGCATCCAATTTCCATTTTTTATTTATCTTCCATTCCGCTACCTGTTCAATACCTACACGATAACTTTTTTTAGCGTTTGTCATCATAGGAGCTCCCACATCATTTATCTCACCCGTTAAAACCAATTGGTTTTTATAATGCATGTAGTATAGATTGAGTTGATAAGCAAAACTATTTCCCGAATAAGAATAACCTGTTTCTACGTTGTATAAAGTCTCATTTACCGGTGCGGGTTTATTAGGATCTGCATCAACATAATTACTGCGATTGGGTTCGCGGTTGGCAATACCCATGGTCAAATAACATTGATTACCCTGCATAAAATTATAGAATATGCCTGCTTTGGGATTAAAAAATAAAAAGGTATGATCTTGAGTAATATCTCTACGATCCTTATCGGTACCACTAATAGCATAATCGATATAGCGAACTTGTAAATCGACATATGCATTTAATAACTGATTGGGAACATTAGAAAAACGCAGATACGAAGAAGCATCGGTCTTATTACCTGTACCATTATACCATTCATAATCTATTGGCATAGCATTATTATACTTGCTCCACAAAAGATTTCCATGATGGAGTCCATTATAATTATTTACCGCACCACCCCAAGTAGAATGAATAAAACTATTTCGAATATTAAGAGAATACACCAAACCATAAAAATAATTATCG
>JFJP01049133.1_pt1 | contig 13268 bp, 11 predicted proteins | sample 431651 | NCBI WGS metagenome assembly JFJP01 (sample SAMN02602958, study PRJNA72255) | Microbial mat metagenome, whole genome shotgun sequencing project. | biome: fresh water; feature: sink hole; material: water; isolation source: purple microbial (photo- and chemosynthetic) mats found in...
CCTGTGACATGTCTATGAAATCTATAGTTCGGAAACAACTCAAATTGAGCAAGTGCTCTGTTCTTCGGATTCTTTTTAAGTTCATATGTTCTTTCCAAGGTTAGAATGACGTCCGATTCCGTGCCTGGAGTCAAATCTAATTTTGCCCCATAGCGTTGAATTCTGTCATAGCGTTCCTTGCTCATGTTATCCGGCATGATGACGATGGCATCATACTTCATCAGATTGCAGATATAGGAAACTCCAATTCCAAAGTTACCTGTGGATGGTCCCAAGATGGTGTGTTCACCGGGAATGATTTCACGGTCTACACACCCTTCAATCAATGTGGAGTACGCAGGTCCTACCTTATGGGATCCTGATGGAAAGTATTTTCCAAGAAGAACAACGATGTTGGCATCTACGCCTGTCATCTGTTTCGGCAAGACAATCTTGTTCACTTCATTCTTTTCATTTCTCCAGTTGATGTTGAATAAATTGACTGGATCTAATTCGTGATCTTTCGCTTCAAGCGCGGCCTTTCTGATTTTTGGGTCGATGGTGTTTGGATGAAGCATTTCATTGTAAGTTGGTCCAAATGGTACCTTAGGCATGATCTATATCTCCTTTTTCTTTCAAATAACTGATTAATGATGTAAGTTTGGGTTGAAGGATGACGATTTGATCAATAGCTTTTTGGGCATTATTGGGATCCTTTAATCCATTACCTGTCATGATGACTGTCACTGTTTCATCATGCTTGATGATTTGGTCTACCAAAGCTTGTTCCACACCGGATAATGCAGTGACTCCGGCAGGTTCTCCAAAGATGCCTTCAAGACTTCCCAGCATCTTCATACTTCTTAAAATATGGGAATCTGATACTTCAATCCATGCACCTTTTGAATCTTTGACTGCACGCATGGCTTTGACTGGATTTCTGGGGATGCCGACAGATATGCTATCAGCAATCGTTAATTCTTCCGCTTCTTCAAGTGGCTTGTTCAATCTAGCTGCTTTCACGAATGGCGAACATCCTGAACTTTGAACACCTAGTAACTTGGGAATCTTAGAAATCAATCCAAGTTGAACCAAGTCATAAAATCCTTTATAAACACCAGCGATGGTGCATCCATCTCCAACAGATACTGCTACCCAGTCCGTCAGTCTAAAGTCCAGCTGTTCAGCAATTTCTAAAGCAACCGTCTTCTTTCCTTCAACAAGATGCGGATTGATTGCTGCATTCCGGTTATACCATCCATAGTGATCAATTGCTTCTTTGGATAAATTGAAGGCGGACTTATAGTCCCCATCCACACAAATCAAATTGGATCCATAAATCATCAATTGCGTAAGCTTTCCGATAGGTGCTCTTTTTGGTACGAAGATGACTGTTTTTAATCCCATCCTTGCTGCACTGGCAGCGAGACTTGAAGCTGCATTTCCTGTAGAACTGCATGAGATGATGGTTGCTTTTTCTTCAATGGCTTTCAATACTGCCACTCCGCTTGCTCTATCCTTTAAGGAAGCGCTTGGGTTCAACCCTTCATCCTTGATATATAAAGATTTGAGTCCTATTTTTTTTGCAATTTGATTGGATTGATATAATGGCGTCCATCCAATCTTAAGCATATCATGGATATGTGTGGTATCGATGGTCATCATCGGTGCGTAACGCCACATGGAATAATCATGGTTATCCTTGAAGTATGAACGTGTCACAATCTTTTTCATCGCTTCATAATCATACTCCACATCTAAAATACCTTTTTCTCCACAATTTGGACATGTATATTTGATGGTTTCTGGTGAAAATGTCTGATTGCATAACGTACAGCGATATTGTTTGACAAATGCGTTCATTGATTCACCTCAGCCCTATTTTCTATAGGGACAATTTTGAACAGATCAACATCAAACAATCCTCGGTCTGTCAGTTTGAGTGATGGAATAACCGGGAGTGCAAGAAAGGCAAGTGAGATGAACGGGTCATCGATATCTGCATGGAGTCCCATGTCTTTAATTTCTAATTTCATCTTTTTTAATGATTCAGAAACAACAATTCCTTCCATATTGGTCATGATGCCACCAACTTCCAGTTTCAAAAAGTGTGTGACTTCCCCATTCCTGACCAAAACGATTCCACCTTGGATTTCATTGATTTTTTCTGTAGCTATTCTCATATCTTGATCTGAAGAACCTACAACAATCAAATTATGCGAATCATGCGCGATGGTCATCGCGAGCGCACCATTCTTGAACCCGAATCCTTCAACCAAACCAAGTCCGATCAAATGCTTGTTGTGATGTCTTTCCATGACAGCCAGCTTCAAGATATCAACATGTTCATCATAAACAAATTGCTGATTGATAACATTCACAGTTCGATTCAAATGGTGTGTCGTGATATTGTTTTTGATTAATCCAATCACTTTGACCTGATTACTCTTTAAAGGAAGAATAAAGGATAATTCATTTAAGTCCAGATGTACAGTGTTTAATACAGATTCAGGAACTTCAGTCGATGCTTCAAATAATGCTTTTCCATGAGAAGCGACCAAAACACCTTTCTTATACACATAAATGGGGTCAACCTTCTTCAGACTATCGAAGATGATCAAATCTGCATCTTTTCCGGGAGCGATCGCTCCTAGATGTGGAAGATGATAGCATGTTGCGGCATTGATGGTTGCCATACGTATGGCATCTATCGGATCTATTCCATCATTGATCGCCAAATTGACATTATAATTGATGTGCCCCTCATTTTTGATATCTTCAGGATGTTTGTCATCTGTACAAAAGAGGACACGATGCATATTATTTTTATTCAAGCCTTTCAGAAGTGTCTTCGTATTTCTGGTTGCTGATCCTTCTCTTAAATGCACATACATGCCACGCTTGATGCGTTCTTGCATGGATAAAACCATCGTGCATTCATGATCAGTCATCACACCAGCTGTGATATACGCATTCAAATCATTTCCGATGACATCAGGCGCATGGCCATCAATCACATGATTGCGCATCGCGTTGATTTTCTCAAAGATCATCGAGTTACCTTGAATGACCGAAGGATAATCCATGACTTCTCCAAGTCCTAAAACACGCGGATGTTTTTTAAGTTTTTTAATGTCATGTGCGGTAATCATCGCTCCAGCGTTTTCATCAATCGTTGCCGGAACACAAGATGGAATCATCATGTAGACGGTTAAAGGAATACGCTCACTGCTTTTGAGCATGAATTCAATTCCAGGAACTCCGGAAACATTGGCAATTTCATGTGGATCAGCAATGATTGTTGTCGTTCCTTTCGGTAGGACAATCTTCGCGAATTGGGGAGGGGTGAGCATGGATGATTCGATATGCACGTGTCCATCAATCAAACCAGGAGCTACATATAACCCCTTCAAATCAATTTCTTTAACACCCTTATATATACCAATCCCGATGATCTTTCCATCTTCAATGGCAATATCCAACTCTTCGATTTCACCGCTGAAGACATTGATGATCTTCCCATTTTTAAAAACAAGACTTGCCTTCTGATCTCCTCTTGCTTTTTTCATTATTGACTTATAATTCATACGTCACCTTCTTCAATTTGATATGTCATTTATCCATTTCTCGATGATATTTAATGCAACTTTCTTGCGGTAAATTCTGGTTGATCGCTGATCGTCAATCGGTTGAATAAGTCCTTCATAAAGCGATAATACAGTGTTCTTATGATTGATTAATTCATTTACTTTCATACCTTTATATCTTGACTCAATCTCTTTAGATCTGATGACTGTCTTGTAGATTGCTCCAAGAGCAATTCTGAAATCAACGATGATTCCATCCTTGATGTTCACTGCACTTAAACAAGATATTTTCGAAATCGCATCCGCTTTTCTGCCTCCGACTTTTGTCCACAGAAATTTAGAAAACTTCGGATTTTCAATGATGATTTCTTTGATGATTTCATCCTTTGCAATCAAGGTTTGTCTGGGTCCTGTGATCACATGTTCAATCGGTAACACTCTTGTTCCATTCACGCTTTCTAATAGAATTTTCGCATTGAGCAAATAGAGTACGACCAGACTGTCTCCAGCTGGAGATGCATTGGCGATATTTCCTGAAAGGGTTGCAACATGACGTATTGCAGGCGATGCCATCTCTCCAATGACTTTTTTCATGATGTCAGGGATATCCTTGTGATGTAGCAGGGTTTCTAATGGCGTCATCGATCCGATTTTAATATAATCTCCGTCTCGTTTCACAACATTCAATTCTTTCAGATTAAAGCAGAAAAGCATGTTGGACTCAAACTTGGGAGGTGTTTCTCTGGTCCCTCTTTTTTGAATCATCAAATCAGTTCCACCTGCAATCACTTGATAAGTTCCATCGGACAAATATCTTAAAGCTTCCTCATAATTTTTGGGTATGATATGATTTACCATATGCCTTCCCCCTTTTTGGATGCTCTTAAGACTGCTTTAACAATCATGTTATATCCTGTGCATCGACAAAGATTTCCAGAGATGCCAATTCTGACTTCTTCTTCAGTTGGATGAGAATTTTGAGATAACAAACTTTCTGCAGCAATCATCATGCCTGGTGTACAAATTCCACATTGGAATCCGCCTTCAAACTCCATCGCTTCTTTTAAAATCTCATAGCGTTTCGTTTCCCGGTATCCTTCAATGGAAATGACTTCTTTCATGTGCACATTCGCCAGGGGCGTGATACAGCTATTGACGATTTTTCCATCCAAAAGGACGGCGCATGCTCCGCACTCGCCTTCTCCACATCCTTCTTTAGGACCGGTCAGTTTGAAATGATTGCGTAAAACATCAAGCAATCTCAAGCTTGGATTGGATTCAAATTCGACATCGACTCCATTGAGTCTGAATTTAATTGTGCTCATGATTCATCAGCTCCATGATATATTCTGGTGTTGCTGGTATTTTATGTACATTTTTTTGAATCGCTTGTTCGATTGCCAATGCGACTGCAGGAGCTCCGCCAACCAGTGTAAGTTCGCCAATTCCTTTAGCCCCATAAGGTCAATCTGTCATATTTTTCTGTCTGATCCGACCATTTTTATGTTCCATCACTTCAAGATATCCATAAGCGACACCTTGAGCAATACCACCGTCCGCTTGTCCTAAAGCCATGCGTTCATCAATTGTTTTACCAATGTCATAAACACTCCATATGCCTTTGATTGTGACTTGATACGTGATTGGAGAGACTTCAACTTCTACAATGTTCACACCCCATGAGTAGGCAGGATATGCATCTCCATGTAGCGTATCTTCATCCCAGATGATATAGTCTGGTTGTTCATACTTCTCTATGACAATCATTTCTTCATGAGGTTTCCAAGTATCTTTCATTTTTTTAGCTGCTCTCGCGAGCAAACCACCAACAATCATCGTTGTTCTGGATGCTACGGTAGGACCTGAATCCAGAATAAAATCTGTATCTGGGTTATCGAAACTGACATCTGAAATTGGGAGTTCCAAAGTGGATGCGACAATCTTAGCAAGAGAAGTCTTTGCTCCCTGTCCCATATCAACTGCAGCGACAAGAAGGTAGACATGATCATGTTCATCTTTTCTGAGCTTGACTTTGGCATTGATATGCTTGCTTTCACCGCTTCCAGTAAATCCGCATCCATGTAAGAACCAGCTCATGCCGATGCCTTTATGATTCATATGGTGTTCATACTTCTCATATTTATCTTGATACCCTGAAATCTCGACTGCTTTTTCAATCATTTGTTTCATCAGGATTGGATCCCTGAAGATACCGCTTGTCGATGTCAAATCACCTTGTTTAGCCAAGTGCTCCAATCTGAAGGCATAGGGATTGAGATTCAGTTTTTTAGCGATGTGGTTCATGAACATTTCCATCGCGAAAATCATTTGTGGGGCTCCAAATCCTCTAAAAGCTCCATTGGGAACCGTATTGGTTTCATAAACATCCCCTGTGATATCCAAATGATGGATGGTATAAGCATCTGTGACTGCAATCATCGCTCTAGATAAAACGACGCCGGATAAACCGATATACGCTCCACTGTCCAATGCGACATGTGCTTTGATTCCTGTAATATGATGAAGCATGTCTAAAGATGCTTTCATAATGATTTTTGATGGATGCCTTTTTGTAGTCACCAACATATCTTCTTCTCGTTCATAAATCATCTTGACTGGATGCTTGATTTTCTTGACAGCAACTGCCAACTGGCAAGCCATGACGGATGGAAACTCTTCTTTTCCTCCAAAAGCTCCCCCGACAGCAGGCTGAATCACTCTGACTTCATGATCTTGGCATCCAAGAGTTTGAATGACTGCGTTTTTGACGTAATATGGACACTGCATTGAACCGATCAGTGTCACCTTTCCATCATCTTCTAAATATGCGACAAAACCTTGAGGTTCAATATAAGCTTGTTCCTGATATCCCGTCTCATACGTATATTCAATCGTTTGACTGGCTTCTAAAAATGCTTTTTTAGGATCACCTTTGACAAAACTTTTATGAATCACACTTTTTACATAACTAAAAATAGGTTCTAATTCCTCGTATTCGACAATGATCTGGGTTAATATCAAATCAATGATCGTTTTATCTCTGCCGCAAACAATCAAGATGGGTTCCCCGATATAGTTCACGATGTCATTGGCAAACACTGGCCAATCTTCAAAGATCATCTTCACGACATTCGAATGGGGAACGTCAAACCGATCCACGACAAAGTAATCTTCTGGTAATTCCGGAAGATGAATATTCTTGATTTTAGCCTTCGCTTTCGTCGATCTTAATGTTTTCGCATGATAAAGATCATCGAATGGATAATCATCGACATAAAGTGCACGACCTGAAATTTTATCATCCGCATCCATCTTTGGAATAGATGTGCTGATATCCTTCATAAAATCACTTCCTATCTTTACATTTCAATGGCATCTGTTGGACACTTCACAACACATAATCCACATTCAAAACATTTTTTAGGATCAAATTCAATACGTTCTTTAAATGAGATTGCAAAATATGGACATATCTTCACACAAAGCATGCACTTGATGCACTTGTCTTCAATTAAATGCGGCACATTCGCTTTATAGCTGACATGATTGGAAAGTGTCGTTTGAATCACCTCTTCAACACTTTTGAATCCATAAAGTTCTAATCTTTTTGGTAACTCTTCAATTATCTTCTTATAAAGCTGCTTTCCTTTTAAGAGTGCGGCAGATAGCATTTGGACGCCGCTTGCTCCCGCAAGCAAAAATTCAATGACATCATCCGCATTTTGGATGCCACCAACACCAATCACGGTGAGGGAAGGTTCAGCTTGTTTGATTTGATATACCGTAGCAAGTGCCAGATTCTTAATGACAGGTCCAGAAGTCCAGACAAAACCTTTTTCATTTCCATATAGGATGGAGCGGGTTTCAATATCAATCTTCATCGTAGGTCCTAAAGAGTTGATGGCAACAATACCGTTGGCTCCATTTTCTTTGATGACTCTTGCAAATTCTGCAGGATTTGGAATATGTGGACTAATTTTCATGTAGATTGGTTTTTTTGTGTGGCTTCTAATAGTTTTTACTGTATCAGCTATGACAGAAAGATTCGTACCAACATAGTGTGTGGATACCTCAAAAGCATCTGCGAAAGGATCTAGAAGAGGAATTAAGATTTCCATATCTTCTTTGGAATAACCGACACTGATGATTAAAGGACGATCATTTGTTTTTTTATATTCAGGGAGGATCTGTTCAATCCAAATTTCTTTTGAATACTCACTCCACAGTTCACTATTCATGACATAATCGCGATCACCATAAATACAAGGTTTTGGAATCATCGGTTCCTTGGTTGAGATGGTCTTGGTTATAACGGCACCGCAACCAGCTTCCTTCATAAAGATTAATTTTTCTAAGTCACCTACCAAAGGACCTGCTGCTGGCATTAAAGGGTTATCCAGATGTAAACCGTCAAACGATGTTTTCAGATTCATTTATTTCACCTCTTGTTCTATATTTTTCCAAAGTTGTGCTGTGGGTTTAAAACTATGATACATTCCAAAGAAGAGATGACCAAATGCGTTATTTTGATTCATGGGTGTCGGAGCGATATAAGGAATCATCAAGAGGTCTGATGCATAACCTTGTTCAATCTTGCCAAGTTGAACACCTAAAATGTCTGATGCATATTGATAGGTATCGTTGATCATCTGTTGAAGATCTCCAAGTCCGAATGCTGTCGGTGTTTTGTCTATTAAGTGTGTTGCATAATAAAGATAGAGATATTCGGGTGTCATGGCTTGCGAGATGCCATCATTACCAATAATGACTTTGATTCCTTTTTCGATGAACCTGTGAATCGGAGGCACTCCGACACTGTTGTTCATATTGGATGTGAAATTGACTGCAATGACACATTCTCTTTTTTTAATCAAATCGAGCTCATCATCTGTGACATCAATCGCGTGCGCGATGATGCTGTTTTTATTCAGTAAACCATGACGATCCAATCGGTGGATGATCCGTTCGTGGTATTTTTTTAATGAATCTTTTTGATCGAGCTCTGATTCTCCAACGTGAATATGGATTGGAGCATCTCCTAAATGCATTTTTACTTTTCTTAATGTTTTCTCTGATAAACTCATGGATGCATGAAGACCAAATAATCCATGCACGAAGGGCGAACGATTCTTTCTGATGAATGTTTCGTTCTCCTCTATTGCCAAATCCACTTTAAAACGATCACTCGTTTCAAATGCAAAAATGCCTCTTAAATGTGCAATTTCACAGACTGCCCTCTTCAATTCTTCTAAAGAACCGATGATATCAACACCGCTTGCATGATGGTCAATCAATGTAGTGACTCCATTTTTAAGAAAGTCAGCAGCAAATACGATACCGCTTGAATGAATCATTTCCAAATCCAAATGACCATCGAGCTTCCACCATAATTGATCTAAAATATCTTGAAAGTTTTTAGGATTAAATGGTGTGCTCCAACCTCTGGCGAATGCTGAATAGATATGTGTATGCCCACAGACAAAATTAGGCAGTACCATATGATCTTTTCCATCTATTTCTTCGTATCCCAGATTGATGTAATCCTTCATCTCACCGACATGAAGAATGGTTTCATCAAAGATAACAAATGCATGTTGGTGAAATGTCTTATAATCATAGATTGAAACATTGATGATTGCTTTAGTCATGATGTTTTTCCTTCCGTCCATTTTCCTTTTCCACCGATGAATTTCCCATTTTTCAAAATGAATTTTCCTCTGAGCATCGTGGAGATGACTCTACCCGATGAAGGGAGAAGTTCATAGACTGAGTAATCACAAGCTCCATGATTTCCATGAATCGTTGAACCTTCCAAAGGTTTATAAAAGACGAAGTCAGCATCAAAACCTTCTTTGATTTCACCTTTATGTTTCAAATATTGAGTTTGGGCAACATGTTTCGTCATTTTCATGATCGTTTCATCTTTGAGATGATATCGCATGATTTCTAAAGAATGCTCAATACCTCCGATACCGAGAGGTGTTTCCTTGAGTGTTTTTTTCTTTTTATCTGCCATCATGAAGGCGCAATGATCGGTGCCAATCGTATAAATATATTTGGATAACTCGTGCATCAATTTCATCTCAGGTTTCGTCCTTAAAGGGGGAGCGAAGGTATATAAGTAACCGTGTTCCTTCTTCAAAACATCATTGGTAAATGTAAAGTACTGCGGGCAGCTTTCAACAAAGAAATTCTTATTCAAAATATCTGAATAATTTTCGACGAGGCTTTTCAAGGTTTCTCCGCTGGAAAGATGCACCATGTACATGTTTCCTCCGGTTTCTTTTGTATAGTTGGCAATCTTTAACGCTTCTGTGGTTTCACTTTCTGATGGTCTGCTGATTGGCAGATCTTTATATGTGAATTTAGGATTCAAATCAATCAGTTCATCGTTTTCGATATGTGCCATGATTAAAAAATCGTATTTTTTGGAGAGTTTGAGCAATTCGATGATGGCTTCGTCATAAGTTCTACGATTGGAATCAGAATACGTTGTAAATAGTTTCAATGTATTCATGCCGAGTGATTTCATTCTAATGACAAAAGACTCCAAATTACCTTTTGGATTTTTAATGGTCGCGTGCATCTGATAATCAACAACACTTTTTTTAGCCAGATCCATACGTTCATAAAATGCACGTTCCAAATCAATTTCGTTATCGACAGGTGCTAAAAAATCAACAATCGTGGTTACTCCGCCATATGCAGCGCATACAGAACCCTTATAAAAGTCATCAACAGATTTAATAAATCCCAAATCCAGTTCGAAATGGACATGTGGATCTATCAAACCAGGAAGAATTTCCATATTTTTCGCATCGATGGTTTCAATTGCAGGATAAAAATCATTGCTGATTTTAGCAATTTTTTCTCCTTGAATATAAATGTTGGTTTGTTTCCACTGATTGTCTATGAATACTTTTCCATAAACAATAGCTTGATCATACATAGGGCTACCCCCTAGATTGAAGATTCTATGATGGTGACATCCTTTAATTGATAATGCTTAACAACCAGATCAATCATATCCTGGCGGACAACAATCACCAAATCAAGATTGGATGCAACCATTTTTTTAAAAATGGCATCGAATCCCATACCGCCCAGTTCCAAAGCTCCGATTTCATCCAAATAAATGGGTTGAATTTTATTTTTAATCATTTTTTCGATTTCTTGTTCGACCCACTGCTTGACAGAAGGGTGAATCAGGTATGGTCCTATTTTTTCAATGCAGAAAAATTCACTCAAATAAAAATCTTTATGAATCATCAGCAATCTTTTCTCTCTTGATGAAAGTTTCATGGCGTGATAGCCATAAACCTTTTGGTCATTCATGATTTTTTGAGAGATGAATCCATCTCCTTTTCGATCTTGAAGATATAAATTGAGCATGCGTGTTGTTTTTTGACTATTGATTTTACCAGTAACGATCTTGATCATGGATAAGCTCCCTCATATGTTTTTGTTTTTTATTGTAATTGATGGCAAGAATCTCAGAGACGATGGATATCGCAATTTCTTCAGGTGATCCACCACCTAAATCCAGCCCGATTGGAGAATAAAAATTCTTTAAATTGACGTCTTTGCCGAATTGCTCGTAGGTTTTATTCAAATAATCTTTAAGTTTCTCAATCGAGCAAAGCATACCGATATATTTCAAAGAAAGTTTCATTTCTATAACCTTGTTGATAACATGATAATCATGGGTATGTGATGGTGTGCACACGATCACATAAGATTGATCTTTCAAAGGATGTTCTTCTATATATTGAGTGAATGGAGAATGGATGACAACATCCCCGCCAACAAAGCGTTCAACGATTTCTTTTCTCTCATCAATCACTGTCACATGGAAGTTCAGAGGCTTGAGCACATGCACCAAAGCTTGACCCACATGACCTCCTCCAAAAATATAGACAAACCCTTTAACTCCTAAAAACTCATAAAACAAAGTCACTGTTCCCCCACAAACCATCGGTAACGTCTTCGCCTCAGGTGTTACTTTACCTTTATCCAATAAATACTTTTCCGTCAGATGTGTTCTCTTCTTGATTAAATCTTTACACTTTTCTCTGGCATAATGCTCTAAAGCACCACCGCCAACCGTACCAAATGCTTCATCAAATTCTGAAACCAACATCTTTTTACCAATTTCTACAGGTCCTTCTCCAGTTTTTTCAACCGCAGTCACCAATACTGCATCAATTCCTTGATTTTTATAAAATACAATTTTCTCATAGATGTCGTTCATTTCATCATCTCACTTTTCTGTTTTTAATGTAATGATTTTTATAAAAGCACATTCAGCACTATAGCGAAAACGAGCATGGATAGAGATAATGCCCAATGAGGTTTGATACTGAACTGAATCTTATTTTTTGTTAACTGTCTGATCGTAGATAAGCCAATCAAGATTGCCATTTCAATCAATCCAGAAATAACAATAAAGGAAATGATGGTTGTCGAACTCGCCAATTGATTGAACATGAATCCAGTTAAAGCGTTATTGATTGCGATATTGATGATGAAAAGTGTTCTCCAACTTAAACTCACAATCCCTAATCCAAGCATTTGAACTGCGAAACTCTTCTTTTCAACCATTGGAAGCACTGCATAAACAACCAAAGACTGAAGCATGATCGATATCATCGGATTATATGTCTTGATCGGCAATAAACCAGGCATGAAGAAATTAACAGATTTGATGGATGCTGCGATCAATGCGACATAAATCATCGCGCTTCTTGATTTCGTTTGATGAAATGTCATCACCATGATGGTTGCTGCAATTGGAAACATGATACTTCCAGAAATCAGTACAGGGAGGAAATGCAATGCATATCCGAGCGTTGCCTCCATAATCCCCCAAATAGATCCAAAGAAAATCACTGAAATTAAAATAGACTGTTGTTTTGTTTTCATTTTTTATTCTCCTTGAGTTGTTGCATGCCTTTCCATACTTTTTCAGGTGTGATCGGTAGTTTTGTAATTCTGACACCTACAGCATTATAAATCGCATTCGATAATGCGGCTGGAGGTGTATCAATACCGATTTCTCCTACAGATTTCGCTCCAAAAGGTCCAGATTCTTCATAACTTTCTGCAAATTCAGTTGTTAATTTTTGAATATCTAAAGCAGTTGGAATCTTATAAGAGAGAAAATCATTGGAAATCAGATTTCCTTTCTTTCCATATTTGACTTCTTCAAAGGTTGCCATGCCAAGTCCTTGGACAATTCCCCCTTCAACTTGTCCTTGAGCTCCCTTTAGATTGATTGGTGTTCCACAATCCACGACACTCACATAATGGACAATGTCAAATTCACCTGTTTCCTGATCCACATCCACTTCAATGAATCCTGCCATGAATGGAGGAGGTGATTTATGCCCTACATAAGAATTGGTTGCAGTCAATTGTTTTTGATCATGATTATAAGTAATTCGATTGGATAGATCAGGCAATGTGATCTTCTTTTCATTCGCTTCAAAGGTATATCCATCAAATGCTACATCTTGCAGATCAGATTCAAGTATTTTTGAAGCTTCTAATAAAAGCATTTCTTTCATGTTGACAGCTGCTTTGAGTACAGCATTTCCTGAAACGAAGGTTGTTGAAGATGCATAAGCACCTGTATCAAACGGTGTTAAATCTGTATCTGAGGAGTAGACAATGATTTTATCAACGGTCGTCATCAATTCTTCA
>JFJP01039529.1_pt1 | contig 13267 bp, 8 predicted proteins | sample 431651 | NCBI WGS metagenome assembly JFJP01 (sample SAMN02602958, study PRJNA72255) | Microbial mat metagenome, whole genome shotgun sequencing project. | biome: fresh water; feature: sink hole; material: water; isolation source: purple microbial (photo- and chemosynthetic) mats found in...
TGAATATTTTACAGATGCTTATTTAAAAACAAGATATGAATATGATTATCCAAATAAAAGCGTAGCGTTACTTCAACTTTTAACATATTCTGCGGCTAAAGAGTTAAATGATGTTACCATTGGCGGTGTTGACTTATTAAATACATCGATATTGGAATTTGAGGACATTAATGATATTTTCGAGCATACCATCTTCGCCGATTTTGAAAGTTTAAATTTAAATGGATTGACAGATGATCAAAAGAGGGCGATTGTAGCAGATCAAGTTGCGGTTCTATTCACTTCTCAACATCCAGTTGTAACGGCAGACTATTACCCTTCAAAAATACTGGGATATGGCATGACAAATGGAGTGAAATCTGAAACTGTCATTAATAAATCGTCAACATATGCAGAAAGATATCCTGAAGTGTATAGTTTGGCAGAAGATAGACTATTCGGCATGTTAGCTTCGGTAGAGAAATTCAATTTTACGCATGACATAATGGATATGTTTGACGACATTACTCAATCCAATCAGACTTTAAAAGATCCAGCTAGAATACTTTTGTCTAATAATGGAATAATGTCAGATGATATAGGCGTAAATGGAATATTGTTTAATCCATACGTTTTAGAAACAAATGGCGTTGAAATTATAAGTAATGTTCAACCAGAGTCTCAATTAACATACGAATTGTCTCTAAAACAGGGTAAAATAAGCATCGATAATATTAATGCTTCAAGAGTAGATGGTTCGCCGTTAGTTGATGGTGACACTAGTGTAATGGTTTCATTTAGGGTTTTGAGTGGAGAAGAAGAGATAAAAAGGATTAGGTATTCTATTTGGACTAAAAACAATTTATCTAATTTAGAGTGGGTTGATAATAGTGGATTATCTAGACATAAGACTTTTAATTTATCAACTCAAGATGGAATAATCTATGACATTAATTTGCCAGAACCGATAGGCGATATAATATTTATTCGTTTAGATTTTGAAAACTTAGATGGATTTGTTCAAAGTTTTTATGGCGAACAGTTTATACCTTCCGATTTGCAAAAACCTGGACTGACAGTTGTTGGAGCGTTTCAACGTCAAGATGGAAGCGGGATGGTTGATATAAGCTATGATTATTTTGGCAGTTCAGAGATAAATAATTCAGAAGTTATTCTTACTTATTCTTTGGACGGAAATAGTTATATTGAAGTTCCTGTCGAATCTTTAAGGGGGGATTTTGGTATTGGTGTTATGCCGGGGAGAAACAATATCGTTTGGTATCCATCTGTAATTTTTGACGAGGAATCTTCATCAGATGGAGACATTTTATTCTCTGTAATATTGAAAATCACATTAGTTGACGTAGATCTTTCAGAAAATGCAGGAGTTAACAGTAATATTGTAATTTTAGATTTAGGGAAACCTGAAGTGGCAATAAGGAAAATAAGCTTAAAAGATGAAGCAAAATATTGGGAAACATCATCTAGCTCATCAAGTAGTTCTGATGAATATTCAACTAGTTCGAGTTCTTCAAGCAGTTCTTAATTTTCCGTTTCGTTTAGAACAATATTCATATAAAAAGTGTATAATAATTAATATGGGAAAATTATCAATCATTATGCCTTTTTTAAACGAATTGGATGAACCTCAAAATACAATCGATAGTATTTATGAAACTACAAATCCGTCAAAATTTGAAATTATTGTAATAGACGATTGTTCTGACAAAAAATCTGAAATAAAAGAACGAAAAGAAATCAGAATAATCAGGAATAAAACCAGAATCGGCGTTGATGCATGCCGCCAATTAGGTTCTGAATTAGCCACTTACGACAATTTATGCTTTTTTGACGCCCATATGAGATTCCCTTTAGGTTGGTCATCTCGAATGTTAGAAAACATACAATCAGAGCCAGAAACTTTATGGTGTACAATGTGTATGGGACTTGGATATGGGAATATGGATCTAAATAAGTCTAGAGATCGTTATAGAGCCGCCGATATAGTCCTTTTAAACAGCTCACGTGAGGTTTTAGAGCCTAAATGGAGAAATAGCAATAAGGAAGGGAAGTATGAAGTCCCATGCGTTTTAGGGGCTAATTATGGCGTAAATAAGAAATGGTTTGAACGCATACATGGACTGAAAGGCTTACAGATGTGGGGATGTTCAGAAATGTTCATGAGTTTAAAGACTTGGTTTGCTGGCGGGACATGTAAAATTGATACAGATATAAAAATCGGGCATAAATTCAGAGATAACGCTCCATATTCAACAAATGTATGGAATCTTATTTATAACAAGATTTATATGATTAAAACCATTTTACCAGAAGATTTAGGTAATTACTTAATCGAATCTATGCCCAAAACATCAAATTATAAAAGGGCAATTAAAGAGATCCAGAACAATTCAGAGATTATAGAGTCTGAAAGGAATTATTACTCAAGTATTTTTACCAAAGACATATTTGATGTTGGTGGTGCATTTAATATTCCAATACATTTATTTGTCAAGCAAGGGAATAACGAAAATATTATTGAATAATTAAATAATCATCAACTACCCAACGATTAAAAACCATTGGGTTTGCGAGACCTTATCTCACAATTAGCCAGTTGATGTGGCTTGCCTATAAGGTTTAATGCACCGTCAATAGGTATATTAAACGAAACAGGGAGTTCTACGCCTTTCACTTTCTTTCTCATGGCGTAACGATTAGCAATGTTTATTGATGCATTCCAATCAGCATCAAAAACCTTGTTATCGCTTGTGTAATACCTACATCCCTGTCTTTTTCCTTTTTTAATACCTCTATAGTCATTCTTTGAGGTATAGGCAGGGTCAACCGTTACCACTATTTTTCCTTGTAGTGGTGCCTTGTAGGTTAGTATTCTTCTTAAATCATAATATGGAACTTGCGATTGTTTGTTATTAAATTTCTTTCCTCTATCTTTATCTTTTATCTTTGTCAAATCTTCCATTACTATAACATTTGATTTTGTTTCTAATATCTTATTCGCAATTGAATGAGATTGATTCTTGTTCTTATTGCTTTCTTTTCTTTTGAGTGTTTTTAGTTTTCTTTTTGACGACCGAGAGAAAGTTGTTTTAGATTTTGACTTTAATATGCTTTTCAGATAACGAATTTTGCGTTTCTCTTTTAAGAATTGTTTGTTTGTAATTGCAATGCCTTCAGACGTAGTAGCTAATCTTTTAATTCCTAAATCAACTCCAATGCAACTATTTTCAATTAAGGTTGGAGTATTTGCTTCAAAAGAAACCGACAACCATATTTGATTATCTCTGGCAAATATAAGCGGGTCACAAACGGAATATTTTGAAAACATTTCTTTGAATTTGTCATATGGAGAGTATAGGCATATAATTCTTTTGCCAGTTGTAGTTAGTTTTATTTTGTTATTCGGAATAAAAGTGTATAGTCTTGTGTCTAGTCTAATTGATAGATTTTCTTGTTTAGCTGATTTAGTAATGTTTTGATGATTGGATTGAATTGTTTTATATGTTGCATAGACGGAATCTTTTGCTCTAATGAGAACTTGCGAAGGACATTCCGGAAATAGTTTTCTACATTGGTGGTAATTTTTATCATGGATTAATTTCTTGTCCAAGACTTTTGAATTGAAAACATATTCTGACATATGATTCCACACTTTTTGGTGTTCTAGAAGAAGATTAATTAGAGATGCTTTATCTTTTTCGCATTGGAATTGTAGTTTAATATTATATGTCAATACGTTCATAATTATGTAATTCTGTATTTGTAGAAAAATACCTTTAATTATTTTATTAATTATTTAAAAAAGATTAATGTGAAGGTATAATATAATAAATTAAAGAAAATATATAAAAAGGAGATTGAGAGCAAATTTATTTTAAATAGTTCAAAAAACACATATAAATTTAAAATGTTAACGTTCTCGAATCCACAATCATGAAATTTACCCCATTAAATAATCAACCAAATATATCTAATCGTGGCTTTGAATCGGTTTCTCCGTCAATGCAATTAGATTCTCGTGGTTTTCCGCATATATCATGGCTTGACAAGAAACAAGGGCATAATACAATTAATTATAGGTTTTGGGATGGATTGAAATGGTCTGAATTAGAAGATTCAATTATTGATCGTTCTGAAGAAGAGATAATTCATTCTCATAACGGTATAGTATTAGAAAATGAAAGTCCGATTGTAGCATACTCAAAGAGAGATGCAACTGGAAGTTTGTTAACGATGGCGTATCCGTTTGAAGGAGATTGGTTTAAAAGTGAATTGTCCGTAAGTTACGATACAAAATGGATAGGAATTGTGCCGGTAATTGAGGGTTTGGTGTTTTCAAGTTCTTCATCTTCAAGCAGCTCAAGTTCCAGTAGTTCAAGCTCAAGTTCATCTAGTTCCGAATTATATTCGACAAGCTCTTCTAGCTCTAGTAGTTCCAAGTTATATTCAACAAGCAGCTCTAGTAGTTCTGAAGGCGAGTCTACAAGTAGCTCCAGTAGCTCCGAAGGTAAATCGACGAGTTCTAGTAGCTCAAGCAATGGGAACTCTACAAGCTCTTCAAGTATTTCATCTGGGGATTCATCATCCACTAGTTCAAACGGTCATTCAACCAGTAGCAGTTCGAGTAGTTTTGTTTATTCTACTAGTTCAATCAGTTCAAATGGATATTCTACGAGTTCTTCAAGTTCCAGTAGCTTAGGTTATTCGACATCTAGTAGCTCATCGTCAAGTTCGTCATCTTCGTCAAGTCTTGGCAATTCATCCAGCAGTAGTATGGGTTATTCGACATCTAGCGATTCTAGTAGCTTTATGTATTCTACAAGTTCGTCATCTTCTAGCGGTTCAAATAGCAGTTCCAGTAGTTCTTCGATTGATAATGGGAATATAATAGTTTGTACATTAGATGCAGATGGAGAATTAAGGATTTATAAATGGTCAACATCAAGAGAATGGAGTTATATATCAAATGCCAGTTCTCAAATCTTAGATTATTCTGAAATTAAAATTGCCGCCGTCAATGATATAGTTGGAATTACATATTTAAAAAACGATTCTATATATTATAATTTCTTTAATGCCAGTAGCGAATCGTGGAGTTTGATTGACTTTAATTCGGTTTCAACTATCAATGAATCAATTATAGATTTTGATATTGATGCGTATAACAACGAACATGTTGGAGTTCTGTCTTTAGCGTGGTTGTCTGATGGGGTTGATAATTTTTATGTAAGACATATTAATGTTGATAGTGAAGGAGCACAAGGCGTTGATGGAAGTTCAGATACAATTGTTCATGAAAGAGCGAAAACGGTTCAGTCAAGTTCGTATATTGTAAATGGATTTAATATAATTGGGGTTTTTAATGACGAGTTGAAAAACCCGAATATATTGGCTTGTGGAGCGGAAACAACATTTTACTATAAAGATTCTATTTGGAATATTGATGAAGTTGACATTAATGGTTCTTGCGACGGTTTTGTTCAATCCGAATGCAAAATGAAGATGGATGACGAACACAATGTTAAGTTTTCATTTAGCAGTAATGGGGGTATTTATTATTTTGAGAATAGCGAAGATGAAGGATTTGACATTTCGAGTCCCAGTCTGGTTATTTTAAATGTAAAAAACCTTTTCTTAACCGAGTGGGAATGTGGTAATTTAGCGGGGGATGAATTAAGCTGCATCTATAACAATAAAAATGGAGACATATTAAGAGAAAGTTTAAAGAAAGTTGCAGTAGTTGTTAATGAAAATTACGATCTGGTTTGTGAATCAAGTTCAAGTTCCATTGACAGCAGTAGTTCAAGTACGGACGGAATATAATAATGAGCATATTGATAAACAGTATTAATTTAAAAAATGAAGAGGCAATAACTTACCGTCAGGTTTTGTTAAACGCTATCGTTCGCTCTATAAACATTAATCAAATTGACGGCACATTTATAACAACAGAGCCTATTAATGAAGGTGGTAAAATAGTTGTATATCCGCAATCTCCAAATAATCCAAAGTATAGCATTAATTCATATAGTCAATTAACTGGATATGGGACGCTTAATATTCCAACCGATGCTAGATTTAACTATATTAATGGAACTATTTGGGTTGCTGATACTGGAAATTCAAAAGTGATTAGGATAAACGTTTCTGATTATTCAGTCTCTAAAATAATTAAAGATATTATTTTACCTCATGCAGTTATACCAGATGTGAATAGTGGGGGTGTTTTTGTAAAAGCTTTTTCGGATATAAATACTGGTGTTTTATATTATTATGACAAGAATGGATCGTTGATAGAGTCGTTAGAGTATCCTTGTGCTTTAGGAAGGTTGTCTACTGATGTTGAGGAATCTGAGTCTTTCGTTGACGATTTGCCGTTATCTAGTTCTATGGCATATGATCATGTTTGCTCTAGACTATGGTGGGTTTCTGGAAGTTATGTTTATATGTTAGATGTGAAAAATAAACAGGTGGTTGAAAATAATTTATCAACAGATTATATAGACACTAGAAGCGTAGATATTGAGTTTTCAAGCGGCAATGCGTTTGTGGTTGCCAAGGATTCTTCTCATTATTGGAATGTTGTTCAAATTTTCAGAGATAACAATTTGGTTTTTTGTAACGGGTATATATTGGATTAAAAATGGCTAAAAGAGAATTATATTTATCACTTATACAACAGGGTAATCACAATTTATTGCCTTTTTCTTGCATTATTGAACGAGGGCAATCCAGTGGCAATTTGATTAACTTTGAACTAGAAGCTGATCAAAGTTATTTTGACTCTTCTATTTTAATCGATAATTTGACTGAAAAAATTACAACACAAGAATCTGAAACGTATATTCCTCAAGAAGATTTAAATATTGATCATAATAATATATTTCACGTTGAATTGATTGCCAAAGATTCGAGCGGAATAAGCAAATATAATGTTAGGTCGCAAGAGGAATTATACGAATATGAAGATTTTAAAAATTCATTCAATATACCTAAATTTTCTTGGTCTAACGAACTTTTTTCAAACTTAGAAACGGCTGAAATTCAAGAAAATAGCGGTTCCGTTTGGATTGGAGATTCAAATTATAAATTGCGACACTTACAGTACACTTCGGATTCTGTTCAAGAAATTTGTTCCATAGATACAGTAACTGAACCACATACTATAATTTTTGAAAAGAATAAAAGCAGTACCTTTTTAACAACCAGAGATGCTCTTACTAATTTGTCTGTAGATGATTTTTGGGGGACAGAAACACTTGAAAGTCAAGTTGTAACAAATTTATCTATAGAAAACAGTAATCAAGACGTAATCGAATTAATAGAAAATGATAAATTATGGTCATTACAATCTTATTATGGCAAAGTAATTGAACGAGATCCAGTAACATTAGAAATTATAGAAGAATATACTGGATTTGACGCTCCGCATAAGATAATATGGTCAAAATATCATCAAGCTTATTTTGTTGCTGGAACGAATGTCTTATGGAAGTTCGTAGACGGAAATAAAACGGCTATTTATGAAGTAAAAGGGTATAAAATAGCAGATATAGACGTTGCTACTTCTGGTCATATATGTTTGATATTGGACAGTGACAATGACGATATAATACGAATTTTGAAGCCAAATCTTTATGGAATAGCATTAAGCCAAACAATAAGTGATGGTACGGCTAGATTTTGTAAATATTGTGATCAAGGGATTTTTTATATTCTTGTTGAATCATATAGCGTATCGACATACGTGTTTTCTAGTTATTTATTTAATACAAAAAACAATACATTGGAAGTTATAGAAGAAACAGCGGAAATATCTACTACAACCACAACCACTACTCCAGCCATTACTGCCAATAAAGTAGCGGTGATTTATCCAATCTTAGACGATTATGTGAATCTAGGCGAAGAGATTGAGATTTTATGGAATTCTTCTGAATCGGCAACAGACAAGGTAAAAATAGAACTTTACAAAGGAGGTTCTCTTTATTCAACAATTATTAATGAAACGAATAACAGTGGCATTTATAAATGGGATGTTCCTAAATCGGTTGTCGAAGGTAGCGATTATCAAGTAAGAATAACTTGGAAGGCTGCTACAGAATTTCCGGAAAATAGCGATATCGGTGGTAATTTCATAATATCTTCTGCCGTTACGACTACAACTACAACGACGAAATCAAATTATCATTCAATTGGGATTGGATTTAACTCTAATAGAAGACATGTCGTAAATGTTTTGAATAATGGATTGGTTGGATATATGGATTTGAATGACAAAATGTTTTATGGATTGTATCAAGTTGATGGATCGGATATGTCAGACGCAACGTGTATGGCGGTTAGAGATGATTTATTTAAAAATGTTTTAAATGTTTCTGCCATAAGAGTTTTCGTAGGAAGTGAAGAATATTTAAGCGATAAGTGGGATTCTGGTGTGGTAGAAACAGATAAGAATTCAATTTATTATGGTGGTGGCGATAATTTGACACCTGGAGCAACGTATTTTGTGAATATACAGGTTAGAGATGAAAATGGGTGGAGTGGCGTCCAAACCAGAGAATGGATAATGCCGAAATGAGGAGGTTAACATGCCGAACATTTGTGTAAGGGAATATAATCCGGAAAGTGGAGCTTTATTAGGTAATATAACTACGTTGAAATTTGGTCGGGTTTCTGCCGGTACAAATACAAGAGTTAAAGTAATTGACATTGCCTTTGATGGTGTAACTTCTGTTGGGAATATACAACTAGGGTTAATATCTGCTGGTGGCGTTGTAGTGAATGCCGATCCACAAGAAAAAGCTGATGACAATAGTACTTCCAATGGTAATTTCGGTATAGAGAACACTTTTGCATTTGATTCTTCTAAGGCTTCGCAACCATTGACGAGGCATTTTGCAGGATTGAATAGTACTGCTTCTTCGTCTAGTGAGAATAATGTTCTAATAGGGAACGACAGATCGCCAGTTGTTAGTAATTATATTTATTTAGACATTAAAGTCAGTTCAACTTTGGCGGGTGCAGTAAATGGGGCATATAAAGTGTTTTTTGATTATTCATAAGAGGTAGAATGAGTATTGGATTTAAAACAGGTGTTACATATCATAGTGATTTTCAGAATATGAAATCAATCACTACACCTGTAATTGACAATGATGTAAGAATGGGATATAAAGGGCATTTTGAAAAAGATTGGGATTTATATGAGGTTGATTTTGATAGTTTTGGTTATGGGTTGAAGAAAAACCGTCATAATAGCGGAACTATTTTTTGCAATGATTCGTCTAAATTATTTTCAATGGGACTAGGTTATGTTGGCATGGTTTTGTCGTTCCCAAAATCTTTTGTGAATGGAGTCTATAGTGGATTGTTAAATGACGTTACGATTAATGAACATTTTTTATGGGGAGTCAATCCGGGCAAAACAAAAAGTTATATGCCTTGTTTATATGCATCTTTGACAAATAATGGGATTGAATTTACTGTGTGGTCTTCGGCATGTAAATATAGTGTAATTGACCAATATTCTAATTTTGATGCCAATACTGATATTTTCATGGAGTTTTTATGGGACAAGGATGGAATTATTGAATATTCTGAAATAGGATATTTGCCGACAATGTTAATTAGGATGAATGGTATTGATATAGTTTGTTGTGATTCGCCTATTTTCAATGATAGTATAAGTAATTTGTCATGTTATATATTGGATACTCCCTTTTTGTATAGTAATTTAGAGTGTACGATAAGAAGTTTGGTTATGGCAAATGAGTTGCCTCAAAGAATTGAAGATGAGTGGTATTCTAGTTCAAGTAGCGAAAGCAGTTCAAGTAGTTATGGACATTCAACGAGTTCTAGTAGTTCGTTGATGTATTCTACCAGTTCAAGCAGTTTTGGATATTCTACCAGCTCTAGCTCCAGTTTAAGTAGTGCATTATATTCAACGAGTTCTAGTTCTAGTCCAAGTAGTTTTGGATATTCTACCAGCTCTAGCTCCTCATATGGTGTTTTTATTTCATTAGATAGGACAAAAAATGACGTTCATGCATTAGATGCTACAATGTTTTATGGGGGGGGGATTTTTTATAGTGCGTTAAGTGGGGGCGGCGCATTTGGACTGTTTAGTTTTAACGGTTCGTCATTTAGTAATGAGAATGAAGATTACCTAAGTTTATATGGCGGGAATATCCCTTCTGGAATTGGTAATTTTAGAGGCACAACGGTTGCGACAGATAACGGATTTGCATCTGGATATTTTGATGGTGGCGGCAATTGGGTTGAAACAGACAGCGAGGTGGTAGGCGGAGGATATGTGTATACGCTACGTCCAGATGATGGCAGAGTCTTTGTGGCTTACGACAGCACTTTGCGAGCTTATGACACTTCATACGTTCTGCAAGGATCGATAGCAACGAATCAAATTTTTAGAATTTTCATTGACGGTTGGAGTACTGGATCTTACATATATATGGCGAATAGAGACAATGGAATGTCAATTTGCACTTATAATGGATCTACTTTTTCAAATTTGAATTCAATCGATAGCGGCGGACGTGCGTATGAAGTTTGGTCAGACGGAACTTACATCTATTTGGCTAACGGAAGTGACGGTTTGCGTATTTATGAATATGATGGAATAACTATATCAGAGAAATCTCATTACGCTGGCGACGGCTCTGTCCTTTTCACTAGCGTTTGGTCAGATGGGACATATATATATGTGATTGATAACGACAGTAACTCAATTAACATATATGAATTTGATGGAATAAACATTTCGTTGATTACCTCAATTAGTGCGGTTGATCCTTGGCATATGTGTGGCAATACAATTGGTTCATTTACTTATTTGTATATAAGTTCGCGAATCACAAATTCTATTTATATTTATAAGGTTCAATATTAACATGATAAACAAACAAACATATATACCTGAAGACGTGGAAAATTCAAATATTCCATTCACCATAACTATTTTAGACAAACACGTTCCATATATCAACCAAGAGGAATTCATGGTTGCCATACGAGAAAGAATAGATGTTACCGCCAGAGGACCACAAGGAACCACCATTAATAATTTAGGGGATGATATAGGTAAAGAGAATTACAATAAAAAAGTTCCATATCGTCCATTGGAATTACCACCAGGTTTTCAAGAATTAAAAGGCAATAATTAATCATGTCAAGTTCATCATTAGAGTATAGTTCAAGCAGCTCAGTTGAATTTTGCTGCGTCAATCCAGACTGCATTGGAACCAATTGTACACATTTTTACAATTGGACATTAAATGGATTAAACAATCATAATTCAAATGATTGTGAGATTTATGCCGTTTTTGACTATAACGCTTCTTATCAAACAATATTTCTGTATAAAGGCGATTTAATAGAAGATTTAGTTGCAATAGGATACGGCAATTCGTCCCCGATATCAATAGAACAAAGAAATTTAAGTGGATTAAGCGGCTCTGTAGAATGGGATTTAACGCCAGTTTATTATCCAAATGAATTGCTATTAACATGCGAAGAGAGTTCCAGCAGCTCGTCAAGTCATAGTAGTGAAATGTATTCAACAAGCTCAAGTAGTTCGTTCGCATTTAGTACTTCAAGTAGTTCAAGTTCGGATTCATCTTTGTTATACAGTACGAGTTCTTCAACAAGTTCCAAAAGGAATTCAACAAGTTCAAGTAGTTCAAAAGAATATAGTTCTTCAAGTAGTTCTAGTTTATGCTGCGATTCGCCATATTGTCACGGAACAGATTGCGTTAAATTTTCTTCATGGGCATTAAATGGATTCAATCAGCGTAATGGGAATAATTGTCAGTTGTATGTTCAATTTGATGCAATTAATACAATTCAACAAGTTCGTCTATATAAGGACAATACCTATTTAAATCTTGTTGCATTAGGTCAAAAAGATGGAGTTGCCGGTACAATTAATTTCACTCAAAGAAATGGTAGTGGACTTTCCGGTAGCGTAGAATGGAATGGCGATTTAGTAACGTCTGAAGCAACATTAGATTGTTTTGAAAGCAGTAGTTCAAGCAGTTCATCTAGCAGTAATAGATATTCATCATCAAGCAGTTCTTCAAGCAGTTCAAGTTCTGAAGGATATTCGACAAGCTCTAGCTCAACAAGTAGCAGTTCTAGTTCTGAAGGGTATTCAACAAGTAGCTCAAGTTCTAGCAATAGTTCGAGTTCAAGTAGCAGCTCAAGCAGTGAGTTGTATTCAACCAGCTCTAGTTCTAGTTCCTTTTTATACAGCACTTCTTCAAGCTCTTCTTTGCATGATAAATCTTCTTCTAGATTAATTCCTTTTACTTTTGAAACCGAAGATGTTCATCCCGCTTTAGATATAGCATATTATGGAGAATATTCTTTCGTTGGAGTTGGCAATAACGGAGAGATATTAAGAAGCTCAAATCGATATCATTGGGGAACCTATTATAAAACAAATGACATAAGTGTTTCTGCCTTATATGCCACAAGTCAATATCTATACGCCGGAACTTCTCCAAATGGTAAAATTTACAGTTTTAATATGGCTAATGATAAAGTTTTATACTATGGCGAGTTTGGAAGTCCTATCGTTGGTTTTATAGAATACAATAACGATTTATTTGTTGCCGCAAAGAATGGCGATATTTACATTTTCAATAAGATCAACAGCAAATGGGAAATAGAATATACGGCTTATGGCGAAATTACTGGAATTGAACTAATTAATGACAAAATTCATTTAGCTATTAAAGGCGAAAATGTTATTACATACGATGGGTCTAATTGGTCATATTTGAATCTAGGTCAATTCAATATATCTTCTGTTAGAAAGATTAATGGAGATTATTCGTTTTATGATTTTTCTGAAATTAACCGAAGTTCAATGACGCAGAATGTAGATACGATGGAAGTATACCCAATCAATAGATCAATCGGATTGTCTTGCATTGAACAAGACGGATCTTCAATAATAATGGGGAGTTACAATAACGGCAGAATTTACAGTTTGTTAAAGAACGAGTTCAAGCTATTATTTGATGTTGGGTTAGATAAAGTCTATGATTTGATAAATGTTGATGTTGGCATAAACCTTGCGTCCATAGGAAACAAATTATATTTGATGAATTCGGGACTTTTGCCATTTGATAGCGAAACTAAAGAAGAGTCATCTGTAGATATAATTAAAGATGAAGTAACTAAAACTGTCGTACTTAATTATCCAAATGGTGGCGAACAATTTGAATTAGGCGAGGATGTAACG
>JFJP01005748.1_pt1 | contig 13266 bp, 12 predicted proteins | sample 431651 | NCBI WGS metagenome assembly JFJP01 (sample SAMN02602958, study PRJNA72255) | Microbial mat metagenome, whole genome shotgun sequencing project. | biome: fresh water; feature: sink hole; material: water; isolation source: purple microbial (photo- and chemosynthetic) mats found in...
CACGAATACGGGCTCCTACCTGATGGGCTACCCGACGGATGCCACTGGCGCATCCACCAGCATCACCCCCGGCAAATTGACATTGCCTACTGGCGCGCCCATCCCGGCCAACGCAACTACCACCATGACGGCGGAGTTCAACCTGGATGCGCGAGCAAAGAATGCCACCCAGGCGGTGGCAGCCGGGCAGGTCGCCTCGCCGCGCTCTACGTATGGCACCTCCATCAGTGTCTACGACGCGCAGGGTGTGGCGTCTTCCGCCAATTTGTACTTTCAGAAGGTGGACGACCCCACGGGCGTTGACCCCACTCTGGTCAACAAGTGGGACGTCTATACCGGTCTGGACGACCCAACTGCGGTGCCGCCTGTTGTATTCGCAGCCATTGGGCGCATCGGCTTCGACGCCTCCGGCAAGGTCAACACACCCCTGGTCGCGGGGAAAGCATCGATCACCATTGCTGGTGGCAGCATTCCATCCAATAACCCTAACGAGACCACCTTCAATGCAGCAGGCCAGCGGGTGTTGCCGGACGATATCGTGGTGGACCTTCAGGGCGTCACCCAATTCGGCGCGAACTTCAGCGTTACCAATCTGTCGCAAGACGGATATACCGCCGGTGAATTCACCAGCCTGGCCATCGATGGCAAAGGTGTCATAAGCACCACCTATTCCAACGGCCAAACCCTCAAAACCGGCGGCATGATTGCACTGGCGGATTTCCGCAACCTGCAGGGGCTGGCCCCGATCGGCGGCGGCGAGTTTCTTGAGACCTTCAAATCCGGCGCCGTTGTGCTGGGCCAACCGGGTGTGGGCAAGTTTGGTGAGCTGCGGGCAGGCTCGGTAGAAGAGTCCAACGTGGACATCACTGCCGAACTGGTCAACATGATGACCGCGCAGCGCAACTACCAGGCCAACGCCCAGACCATCAAAACGCAGGACCAGATCATGTCGACGCTGGTCAACCTGCGTTAACGCTTGAGGTAATCACCCATGGACCGCCTCATCTACACAGCCATGACGGGAGCCACCGCGGCCGCGAACCGCCAGGCGGTCCTGTCCAACAACCTGGCCAACGTTTCGACCAACGGCTTTCGGGCCCAGCTGGCCACCTACCGCGCCGTGCCCCTGCGCGGCGATGGCGCCACCACCCGCGTCTTCGCGCTGGAGGCCAGCGCCGGCTACTCCGATAAACCCGGCCCGGCCATGCGCACAGACCGCAGCATGGACGCCATGGCCAACGGCAACAGCTGGTTTGCAGTGCAGGCCCTGGATGGCACGGAAGCCTATACCCGCACCGGACACTTTGAGGTTGCCGAGGATGGGACCCTCAAAACCGGCGGTGGGTTGACGGTACTTTCCTCGGACGGTGCTCCGATAGCGGTGCCTGCGGGTGCCCAGCTGTCGCTGGGCAGCGACGGCAACATCAGCGCCAAAGTGGGCAACCAGCCTGCCAACACCATCGGCCGCCTGAAGATGGCAACCCCCACCGAAGACGACCCGCTCAAGCGCGGTGACGACGGGCTGTTTCGCACGCTCTCCGGCGACCCGATGGGCAATGACGACACAGCGCGCCTTCAGACCGGCGTGCTTGAAGGCTCCAATGTGAACGCCATCGAAACGATGGTCGGCATGATCCAGACCGCGCGCCAATTTGAAGTGCAAATGCGCCTGTTGCAAACCGCCGAATCGAATGACCGCTCGGCCGGTCAACTGTTGGGCCTGCAAGGCTAAATAAGGACACCACACCATGATCAACTCCCTTTGGATCTCCAAAACCGGCATGGAAGCCCAGCAAATGCAGCTGGACGTTATCTCCAACAACCTGGCCAACGTATCCACCAACGGCTTCAAAAAAGCCCACGCGGTGTTCGAAGACCTGATGTACCAGAACCTGCGCCAGGTCGGCTCCACCGCAACCGAACAATCCACACTGCCCACCGGCCTGCAGATTGGTCTGGGCGTGCGCACCGTAGCCACCAGCCGCACCTTCTCGCAAGGCAATCTGCAACAGTCCAACAACAACCTGGACGTTGCCATCCAGGGCAACGGCTTTTTTCAGATCACTATGCCTGATGGCACCACCGGCTACTCGCGGGACGGCGCGTTCCAGCTCGACAGCCAGGGCCGAATGGTCACGTCATCCGGTCTTCTGGTGCAGGGCGGCATAACCGTGCCCGCCAATGCCACCAACATCTCCATCGCCCAGGACGGCACCGTGTCAGCCACCATTCCCGGCACCACTGCGCCGCAGAGCATTGGCACCATCACCATGGCCAGCTTCATCAACCCGGCCGGCCTGGAGCCCAAGGGCCAGAACATCTATGCAGAAACCATCGCATCGGGTCAGCCCAATGCCGGCACGCCGGGTTCGAATGGCCTGGGCGCATTGATGCAGGGTTTTGTGGAAACTTCCAACGTCAACGTGGTGCAGGAGCTGGTCACCATGATCCAGACCCAGCGCGCCTACGAGATGAATTCCAAGGCCATCCAGACCTCGGACCAGATGTTGCAAAAATTAGGTCAACTCTAGGAAATGCTATGAAAAAAATAGCTGCTTGCGCAAGCAATATAAGGGCTCAGGCCACTATTTGCCTGGTAATTCTGGGCGGGTTAGGTTTGTCAGGCTGTCAGTACATGCCGCCCAAAGCGGTCGTCGATTTCGCTGAGCCTAAGGTCGCCGTCGCTCCTGCGGCCGACGCTTCTGCGCCCCGCAGCGCCAACGGCAGCATTTACCAGTCTGCAAGCTACCGCCCCATGCTGGAAGACAACCGCGCTCGCCACGTGGGTGACATCATCACGATCCAGATCGTGGAGAGCCTGTCTGCCAGCCAGGTGTCCAAGTCCACCGTCAACCGCAACACCTCCAGCGACACGGCCATTACGCCCCCGCTGCCGGGCATGATTGGTGTGGACCTTAAAAACCTGGAAATGGCAGCCAAGACCAACAACGATTTCTCAGGCAAAGGCGGCACTGAAGCAGCCAACACCTTCACCGGCTCCATCTCGACCACCGTTATGGAAGTGCTGCCAAACGGCAACCTGATTGTGGCGGGCGAAAAGCAAATCGGCGTAAACCAAAACGTGGACGTGATGCGCTTCTCCGGCACCATCAACCCACGCATGCTGCAACCCAACAACGTGATTCCATCCACCCAGGTGGCCAATGTGCGCGTGGAGTCCCGTGGCCGCGGAGCACAGGGCGAAGCACAGACAGTTGGCTGGTTATCCCGTGTCTTTTTGAACTTTAACCCTTTCTAAAGTTCTCCAGAATAGTGCCGAGGGGTAATAGATCCAGTCGGATCTCCCCGATTACCGACTCTGCACATGACTACACGCTCAAACCCGAAAAAACGCCCCGGACTGGTTCTGGCGCTTTGTTTCACGGCGATGCTGACCCTGTCTGGCACCGCCGGGGCCGCCCGTATCAAGGAAGTCGCCTCGATCGAAGGCGTGCGCAGCAACCAGCTGACCGGATTCGGCTTGGTCGTCGGCCTGGACGGCACGGGCGACCAGACCACCCAGATGCCCTATGCCACCCAGGGCCTGTCCAATTACATGAAGCAGCTCGGACTCACTCTGGCCCCGGCGCAGTTGGCCCAGCTGCAAATGAAAAACGTGGCTGCCGTCATGGTGACCACGCAGCTACCTGCTTTCGCACGGCCCGGCCAATTGCTGGACATCAACGTATCGTCCCTGGGTAACGCCAAATCGCTCAAAGGCGGCACACTGATCGGTACGCCGCTCAAGGGCGCGGATGGCGAGGTTTACGCCTTTGCACAGGGCAATCTGATCGTGGCCGGCGCAGGCGCCTCTGCCGGTGGCAGCAAGGTCACGGTGAACCACCTCAGCGTGGGGCGCATCCCCGATGGTGCACAGGTGGAGCGCGCCGTGCCTACCGCCCTGCAAGAAGGCAGCACCGTGAGCCTAAGCCTCAATGCGTCCGACTTTCAAACCGCCCGAAAGGTGGCGCAAGCGGTCAACCGCAAGTTCGGCGACGGGACAGCCCAGGCGCTGGACGGCCGCACTGTGCAAGTCAAAGCCCCTACCGACCCCAATGCACGTGTCAGCTTTCTGGCCGACATGGAGGAGCTCTCGGTCGAATCCTCGATCGCGGCTGCCAAGGTCATCATCAACTCGCGCACCGGCTCCATTGTGCTAAACCAGGCTGTCACCTTGGGGCCATGCGCCATTGCACATGGCAACCTGTCCATCAGCATCTCCTCCACGCCCGTGGTAAGCCAGCCCGGGGCCCTCTCAGGCGGGCAAACGGTGGTGACGGAAAAAGCCAACATCGATATCAAGCAGGAACCCGGCAAGCTGATCCAGCTGCCCGCAGCTGCGCAACTTGCAGACGTGGTCAAGGCGCTGAACTCGCTGGGTGCGACGCCCCAGGATTTGCTGGCCATTCTGCAGGCCATCAAGTCTGCAGGTGCCCTCAACGCAGAGCTGGAGGTCATCTGACATGGCTTACGACCCGATCTACGGCCCCTCCTCCATCAGCAACAGCCTGGCAGCCGATGCCCAGTCGCTGGGCCGCCTCAAGATGGAAGCCGGCAAGAGCAGCCCGCAGGCCATCAAGGAAACGGCCAAACAATTTGAGTCCCTCTTCATGCGCGAGTTGATGAAAAGCATGCGTGAGGCCACCATGAAGTCAGGCATGCTGGACAACGCCGGCAGCGATCTAGGCACCGACCTGCTGGACCAGCAATTTGCCGTGCAAATGTCGGGCCAGCCCGGCGGCCTGTCCGACATGATTGCAGAGCAACTCACCCGCCAGATGGCATCGGCCACCGAAGCTGTTGTCAACAAACCTGCGGCCAGCCTGCCGCCTGCTGACCCGGCCCGCAATGTGAGCAAGACCCCGCGTGCACCTGCTGTTCACCAGGTCAACTTTGTCAATAAACACAATGACATCGCCAGCAAGGTAGAAAAGGAAAGCGGAATCCCGGCCAGCTACATGCTGGGGCAGGCCGGACATGAAACCGGCTGGGGCAAACTTGAAATCAAGATGAAGGGTGGAGCCCCCTCGTTTAACCTGTTCGGCATCAAGGCGGGTGCAAGCTGGACCGGAAAAGTCGCCGAAGTCACCACCACCGAATACGTCAACGGCGTTGCACAGAAAAAGGTAGCGAAATTCCGCGCCTATGACTCCTACGAGGCCTCCTTCAAAGACTACGCGAATTTGATTTCGGAAAGCCCACGCTACGCCAAAGTAAAAGCGCAGACCGGCTCGGCCCACGCGTTTGCCAGTGGCTTGCAAAAGGCGGGCTACGCCACTGACCCCGAGTACGCAGCCAAGCTCAGCCGCGCCATCAACACCACGCTGCAATTGCGCCGCGTGCAGGTTTGAGAGGCTAGACCACCATGGGCATTCTCAACATCGGCTCGCAGGCGCTCCAAGCCAACCTGGTGGCGTTGCAAACGGCAGGCAACAACATAGCCAACGTCAACACGGAAGGTTATTCACGCCAGAAGGTAGTGCTTACAACGGTACCCGGCCAATACACCGGCGGCGGCTACATCGGCAAGGGCGTGGCGGTTCAGACCATCCAGCGCAACTACGATGCATTTCTGACGCGGCAATCCACCCTGGCCTCAACCATCCAGGCGTCGGACGTTACGCGCTCTGACTATCTCACCCAACTCGGTGAAATCTTCCAGGGCGGCAGCACCGGCCTGGGCGCCAGCATCAACGACATGATGAATGCGTTTTCGGACGTGGCCAGTGCCCCCACCGATCTGACTGCGCGTACCGTGGTGTTGACCCGGGTGGACGAAACAGCGCGGCGCATGCGCGCCGCATCGCAAAGTCTGGACGATTTGCAAAGTGGCATTTCCCAATCGCTCAAAGAAAAAGTCAACGCGATCAATACCATCGCTACCAATATTGCCGCGGTTAATGAACAGATTGCCCGGGCACAAGGCGGCGGGCAGCCGCCCAATGATTTGCTGGACCGCAGAGAACAGCTGATCCGCGATTTAAACAAGTACATCCAGACCACGTCGATCGCCGCAGACGATGGCACCGTCGGCGTATTCATTGGTGGCAGCCAGGCTCTGGTGCTGGGCACCGAAGCTTCACCGCTGTCGCTGGTGGACGACGAATTCGGGGATCCGCTTAAAAATAAACTTGCCATTACCCGCAACGGCGTTTCCATCACTATGGACGAAAACATTTTGGGCGGCGGCGAGGTCTCCGGGCTCTTGCGTTTTCAGAATACCGACCTGGCCGAGGGACGCAACCTGCTTGGCCGCCTGACCCTTGCAGTCACCACCTCCATGAACGAACAGCACGCCCTGGGCCTGGACCTGGACGGCAATGTGGGCGGCAACCTGTTCACCCCCACCGACCTGAGTACCAGCAGCAACATCTACCAGGTGGTGGGGCAAACCTCGGGTGCCAGCCTGAGCATGTCCATCAGCGATATCACGCAGTTTGTTGCATCAGACTATGAGCTAACCTACACCTCGCCTACCGATATCAGCATTAAGCGCACCAGCGATGGTGTATTCAGAACATTCACGGCAAGCCCCATCACCATTGATGGGTTGACCATCACAGATGCCAGTTTTGGCAGCGCCACCGCGGGCGACCGCTTTCTGCTCAAGCCCTTCTCCACCTCGGCCAGCAACATCGCGCGGGAGTTCTCCACACCCAGGGCCTTGGCGGTGAGCAATCCACTTGCTGCCCGGCTTAGCCCCACCAACACGGGTTCGCTGGCATTGGCCAGCCTGAGCGCCAAAACACTGGCCACCACGGCGGCCACCCTGCCACAACCCAGCTACAGTATTACGTTTACAGTGGCAGCAGGCGTCACCACGTATGACATCGTGGACAACACTGCGGCCACACCCGGACTAACGGGTCAGCCCTATGTGTCGGGGCAGCCGATTGCCTACACACCTGCGGGCTTTCCCGGCTTTTCACTTCTTCTGTCCGGTTCTCCCGCTAACACCGATACCGTGTCCATTACCCAAAACGCCTATGCGGCGCTGGGTGGCGGTAATGCATCGGCAATGATGGAGTTGCGCGATGTGGCCATGTTTGACGGAGCAGCGCTTACCGACGGCTATGCCGGACTGATCTCGCAGCTGGGCATCCGCGCGCAGAGCGCCAATTACTCAGCACAGGTGTCCACCAACATTGCAGTCAACGCCGAGAAGGCACGCACAGGTGTCTCAGGTGTGAACCTGGACGAAGAAGCCGCGAAACTGCTGCAATACCAGCAGGCCTACCAGGCGTCAGCCAAGATGATTCAAATTGCTCAGAATATTTTCGACACCCTGATTCAAGGCCTGGGCCGATAAGGCCTAAGCCACAGGAGACTTCATGTCAACCACCACCTTCTCCCGCCTAGGCTCCGCCAACTCGTACGACAACGCGCTGCGCAACCTGCAGAACCGGCAGACATCGCTGTCCAACCTGCAGGAAAACCTGACCTCCGGCAAAAAAATCACCAGCACCAGCGACGACCCCACCGGCGCAGCCCAGGCAGAGCGGGCCATGAACCGGATTGCCCGCATTGCCACAGACCAGCGGGCGCTGGAGGCGCAGAAAAATTCCATTGCCATGGCAGAAAGCACCCTGGGCGACATCTCCAACGCCCTGCAAAATTTCCGCGAACTGGTCGTAAGCGCCGGCAACGGCACACACACCGCAGCAGAACGCGCGACCATTGCCGTGCAGCTCTCCGGTCTGCGCGACCAGGTACTCAACCTGGCCAATACCAAAGACAGCAACGGTTTGCCTCTGTTTGCCGCTCTGGGCAGCGCACTCAAACCGTTTGTCGGCCCCCAATCGGTGGCTCCGGATTACACGTTTGACGGCTTGCCCGGTCAGTCTGCCAGCAGCCCCTACGCCATCCCTTTTACGCTGGACGGTGAAAGCGCGTTCATGAACCAGCCCTCGCGCGACGCGGCCTTCAACATCGCGGTGGGCAATTCGGCCGCGGCCAACGGTGCCATACCACCCACGCGGGGACTGACCACGGATGCCATGACCGTCACCAGTACGGCCACTGTCGCAGCGACGGCCACCCTCTCGACTGCCACTGTTGGCTCGCCTGCCTACCCGACCTACACGGTTGCGTTCTCCAACGTAACAGCTGACCCCACGACGGGAATGACTTCGGTGGACTACACCATCACGGAGTCCCCTTCGGTGTCCGGCGCGGCCCTCATTTCCCCCGGCTCTGCCACCTACAAAACCGGCGAGACCTCCAAAATTGCCATCACCGGCATCCCCGGTCTGTCATTCAACATCACGGGCACGCCTCCCGTTGCCGACAAATCTGGCGGTGCCGTGATTGTAGGCAGCCCTGCCAATGGCGACACCATCACCATCAGCCCCAGGGCCAGCGTGTTTAGTGTCCTGGATACAGCCATCACCGATATCGGCAAGGCCGCCAACGCCAATGCCGCCACCCAGGCCGTGGCGCAGGCTTTGCACAACATAGACATCGGCATGTCCCGCGTCTCAGCCATTCGCGGCCAGGCCGGTGACCTGCTGGGACGTGCTGACCGCATCACCGCCACCAACGAAAAACGCAATATCGAGCAGGAAGGCAACCGCTCCCGCGCCGAAGATTTGGACATGATCAAGGGCGTCTCGGACTTCCAGAACCAGCAAACCGGCTACCAGGCAGCACTGCAGTCCTACGCCCAAGTGCAGAAGCTGTCCCTGTTCAACTTCATCAGCTAGCTGGCCACAACACCTTAAACTCCGGGGGTTGGAGACAAAGGAACGCCGTGAAAATACTCTTGGTCGAAGATGCACGTTCAGTTGTGCAGGTGATGACATCCCGCCTCAAAAGCTATGGCTACGAAGTGCTCCATGCAGAAAACGGGCAAAAGGCTGTGGACATGTTCCCCACCATCGACTTTGACCTGGTACTCATGGATATTGAAATGCCGGTAATGAACGGGTTTGTGGCGGCAAGCCAGATCCGCGCCTTCGAGGCGACCCAGGAATGGGCCTGGACCCCCATCATTTTTCTCACCTCCTCGGACACAGTCGAGAACCTGACCATGGCCATTGAAGCGGGAGGCGACGACTTTATGTCCAAGTTTGCGCCGGAGCCCGTGCTGCAAGCCAAGATGAAAGCCATGAGCCGCATTGCCCATTTGCGCCAGCGGCTGACGATTGCCAACTCCAAACTGCAAAACATTGCCGACCACGACGGTCTGACCGGGCTGCTCAACCGCCGCTGCATGGACCGCATGGTCGATCAACACTGGGCAACCTGCACACAGGATGGCGCTCCGTTTGCGCTGTTAATGCTCGACATCGACAACTTCAAAAAATACAACGACCATTACGGCCACCAGGCAGGCGACGATTGCCTGCGCAGGGTCGCCAAAGCCATTGAGTCAGCAACCCACGCCACCAACACAAAGGGGATCACCGTCAATGCGTTTCCTGCACGCTACGGTGGCGAAGAATTTGCAGTCACCATACCCAAAGCTAGTAAAGCCGCCTACGAAGATCTGTCGCAAGGCATTGTTGCAGCGGTTTCCACACTGGGCATACCGCATGAAAAAAACAACGAATGGGGCATTACCACCATCTCAGTGGGCGGCAACTGGGTGCAGACGGCGGATGGCGAACTCAAGCACGTGTTCCGTCAGGCTGATGAAAACCTCTATCGCGCTAAAGAGCGGGGCCGCAACCGCGCAGAAGTCTAGCGCTCGTCGCGCAAGCGCACAAACGTTTCCCAGAACTTTGCCTCTTGCGTGGTCGCAAAGTTGATGCGCATCAGGCTGCTCGGCGCGCGGTCGGCGTGGAACAGCGCACCGGGGGCCAACAGGTAGCCCTCATCCAGCATGCGATGGCTTAATGCGTCCGTGTCCACGCCCGTCTCTACCCAGCCAAACAGCCCTGCCGGCTCTGCAGCAAAGCGACATCCGGCTTGCAAAGCCAATTTCACGCTGCGCGCGCGTGCCGCATCCAGTCGGGTGCGGATGCGCTCGGCGTGGCGGCGCAACTGCCCTTGTTCGATGCACCAGGCCAGCGCTTTCTCAAGAAGCGCCGGAGTGGTCAGGGTGGAAAGTAGCTTGGTGTCCAGCAGCTTCTCTGTGAGAGCGTGCGGTGCAGCCAGGTAGCCGACACGCCAGTTGGGCGCCAGAATCTTGGCGAATCCACCCACGTAGATGGTGCGCTGCAATCCGTCAAGCGCGCACAGGCGGGTCGCGTGCTCTGGGGCAAAGTGGCTGTAGGTGTCGTCCTCCACGATATGGAAGTCGTGTTGCTGGGCCAGTTGCAGGATGCGGTACGCGCTGCCAGGGGGCAGGCAAAAGCCTGTGGGGTTGTGAAACACACTCACGCTTACAAAGAGTTTGGGCTGATGGGCTTCGCAGTAGCGCGCCATGACCTCCAGGTCGGGCCCGTCAGCGCGGCGCGGCACGGGCAGGATGCGCATGCCCAGAGCATCGAGCCGAGCAAACTCCACGGCCCAGCCAGGCTCCTCCACCATGACATAGTCGCCCGCACGCAGCAGGGTCCGGCTCACTACATCCAGTGCATGGGTTGCCCCCATGGTGGTGATGATCTGCTCGGGGGCCGCTTGTACCGACAGTCCCGCGAGCTTGGTGCTCAGCGCGCGGCGCAGCCCCAGGTCCCCCGCCGGCTCACCGTATTGCAGTGAGAACGCGTTGAGCGCCTCCACGCTGCAACTGCGCCGCACTGCAGTGGCCAGAAAGGTGGTTTGCAACCAATCCTGCGGCAGCACCCCCATACCCGGCTGGGGCTTGTCGCTGATGCCATGGAACATGCCACGGATCAGCGCGGTGGCGCTGAGCGGTGCATGCTGGTTAATCGCTATATTTTTAGTAGCTGCTTGCGCATAACCGACGGGGGCTAAAGCACTATCTCGCACATAAAAGCCCCTGTTCTTGCGGGCATCCACCAGACCCTGCGCCAGCAGCTGGTCATAGGCCCCCACCACCGTTGACGGGCTCACGCCCTGCTGCTGCGCACACAGGCGCACTGAGGGCAGGCGCGCGCCTGGGGCCAGCAGCCGGTCGCGAATACGCTGGGCAAAGCGCTGGGCAAGTTGCGCAGTCAACGTCTGGGAGGCGGTTTTCATCAGCATAAAGATGCTCCAATCAAGGTGCAGCTAGCCTGTGCTACCCGCAATCACAATACAGTTTAGATATTGTTCAGAAAAACTGTACTGTAACTGTGTTGTTTTAGTTGCTACATTGGACCCATGCTTTTCCCCTTTTCAGCCCCTGAGTTCACCGCACTGCTGGTGCTCACCACCGTGACCAGCTTCACCCCGGGGCCCAACACCACGCTCTCCACCGCGCTGGCGGCCAACCAGGGGCTCAAAGCGGCTCTGCGCTTTGTCGTAGCGGTACCGGTAGGTTGGGGTTTGCTCTTTACGCTGTGCGCGGGAGGATTGGGCGCACTGGTGGTGGCCATTCCCCTCTTGCGCAGCGGCATCCAGTGGGCCGGCATTGTCTACCTGCTGTGGCTGGCCGCCAAGCTGGCGCGCAGTGGCACCCTGGCGCAGGCCGATGCAAAGCAACTGCAGGTGGGCTTCTGGCAAGGCGTGGCGCTGCAGTTTCTCAACATCAAGGCATGGATGCTGGCGCTGACCGTGGTGGCGGGCTGGATGGCCGGGCGGGATGACGCCACAGCCCGCTTTGCCGTGCTGCTACCGCTGATGTTGGCGTTTGGCTTTTTCAGCAACCTGCTCTACGCCTTCATCGGGTCGCTGTTGCGCAACTGGCTGGCTGGCCCCTATGTCAACGGTGTAGGTACCGCTGTGCGCCTGCGCTGGTTCAACCGGGTCATGGCCGCGGTACTGGTGGCCACTGCCGTCTGGATGGCGCAGCTATGAGCGCACATCCCGACGATGACCGTGCGGTCTTTGGAATGTGGCTGGGCTTGCTGGGCGTGGCCATTTTTGCGGTGACGCTGCCCATGACGCGCCTGGCCACCGGCACCGCAGCCGCGCCCCAACTCTCGCCTTGGTTTGTCACCTTTGGCCGTGCTGCGCTGGCCGGCGCTTTGTCCATCCTGTTTCTGCTGGCAACCCGCTCCCGCTGGCCCACGGCCCAGGAGCGCAAGCCACTGGCCCTGGCGGTGCTGGGCAACGCGCTGGGGTTCCCGCTGCTGTTGGGTTTTGCGCTGCGCCAGGTCACCTCCGGCCACGCGGCAGTGATCATCGCACTGCTGCCCCTGGCCACCGCGGCGGTGGCGGCCTGGGTGCTGCACCAGCGCGCCCGCCTGGGTTTCTGGCTAAGCGCCGTGGTGGGCGCAGCCTTGGTCATGGGGTTTTCGCTGTTTCGTGCGTCCCAGCACGGGCCGGGGTTCGGGCTGGAATGGGCAGACCTGCTGCTCTTGGGCGCGGTGTTGTGTGGGGCGCTGGGCTATGTGTACGGCGCCAAGGTGACCCCGGCGCTGGGCGCCGAGCGGGTGATCTGCTGGGTGTGCGTAGCCGCTCTGCCTATTACATTGCCCGGAGCACTGCTGACCTGGCCTGAACACGCTGTCAAGGCTTCGGCCTGGTGGGGCTTCCTGTACGTAGGCGTTTTTTCCATGTGGGCCGGTTTCTTTGCGTGGTACCGCGGCATGGCGCTGGGCGGGGCCATGCGGGTGAGCCAGATTCAGCTGGTGCAACCATTCTTGAGTATCCTTGCGGCTGTGCCTTTGCTGGGTGAACCGCTGGAAACCGTGACCCTGGGCTTTGCCCTGGCAGTCGTGGCAACCGTGTTCGTGGGCAAGCGCTTTGCAATGCCAACACGTCCCGCTGCCCCTGCCACTACCGCACCACCATGACTGCCACAGCCTTTGCATCCCTGCCCGCGCCACCCTACTACGCGGTGATTTTTTCCAGCCTGCGCACAGTAACAGGCACAGACGAGTACGCCCACATGGCCGAGCGCATGGTGGAACTCGCCCAGCACCAGCCCGGGTTCCTTGGCGTGGAAAGCACCCGTGGTGCTGACGGCTTTGGCATCACGGTGTCGTACTGGACGAGCAAAGAAGCCATTGTCCACTGGCGCGCCAACGCCGAACACCGCGTGGCGCAAGAGACTGGCAAAGCCCAGTGGTACGAACATTACGAAATGCGCGTGGCCTTGGTAGAAAAAGCCTACGGCAAACGCCCCTGAGATCTGCCCAACCTGCACCTTCAAGAAGAGAAAAACCATGACGCAAACCCACTGGACCCTGGCCGCACGCGCCGCAAAAATGAACCCCTCGGTGATCCGCGAAATCCTCAAGGTCACAGAGCGGCCCGGAATCATCAGTTTTGCAG
>JFJP01039530.1_pt1 | contig 13265 bp, 11 predicted proteins | sample 431651 | NCBI WGS metagenome assembly JFJP01 (sample SAMN02602958, study PRJNA72255) | Microbial mat metagenome, whole genome shotgun sequencing project. | biome: fresh water; feature: sink hole; material: water; isolation source: purple microbial (photo- and chemosynthetic) mats found in...
TCGCAATTGATAAGACATCCATCATATTCGCTCGGCGTGGCAACGGGTACGGCGAGATCGGCCATCGCCGCAAGGGGGTTGTCATGGCTTGGGGCCATGACGATTTTTTTGCCTTTCAGCAGATTTTTCAGTTCGACCTCTTCCACGCTGCGGTTTAGCTCGTTGTTGAAATTGAGAAAAAGTTGGCCTTCTCCGATTGCCTGGACAAACCCTTCCCGGCGGCAATCAATGTCGAGAAGTCTCAGCCCTGCACGGTTTGCTGATTTATCATCCTGAATGAGGAGATCGTCGCCATCGCCCTCCTGGATATAGCCATCGCTGAAACCGGAGAGGAAACAGCCGAGTTTTACCGCCAGGGCCTTGACGGCAACCATCTGTTCCAGGGAACAGTCGGGTGAGAGGAGAATGACGGTTTTTTCTCCGGCCCGGTCAATTTCCTGTTGTGCGGCGGCAAGGACATCGTCCTGGGAACGGGCTTTGCCGCTTTGCCGCGCTTCAGTCAAACGACCTTCGTTTTCCCCTTTGTAACTGAGCCGTCCCTCGTCACAGATGAAATAGCCGTTGACCTGGAGGTTCATGCGAGGACGAAAACGGTAGATGATGTCGTCTTTATATTTTTCCTGGTTATGGTCAATGGTGATATTGCAGCCTTTGCTGCAGCCATGGCAGATACCCGGAGCCTTTTTCAGAAACCAGACCCGCTGCTGGAAGCGGAAATCCTTGCTGGTCATGGCACCCACCGGGCAGAGATCAACGACATTCAGGGCGTAACGGTTATTCAGGGGCCGGCCGGGGAAGATATTGACCCGGGCGTCATCGGTGCGGTTGATGATGCCCAACTCGCCGGTTTTGGTGATCTGTCGGCAGAAACGCACACAGCGACCGCAGGTGACGCAGCGTTCCTGATCGTGGACAACGCCGCAGCCGAAGTCGAGTTTCTTGTTTTTCTGTACCTGGGGCACGGTCATTCGACTCGGCTGGCCGCCGTAGGTCATATAATAATCCTGCAGCTTGCATTCCCCGGCCTGGTCGCAGATGGGACAGTCGGTGGGATGATTGATGAGTTCGAACTCCATGACATCATGCTGGATCTTCTTGATATGCGCGGCATCAAGCAATACCTTCATCCCGGATTGTGCCGGGGTTTTGCAGGCCGGAACCAGCGGCGGCCGGCCGTCTTCGATACCGACCAGACACATGCGGCAATTACCGTCGGCGCCGAGGGCCGGATGATAGCAGAGGTGGGGAATCTCAATACCGACGGCGCCGATGGCGTCGATCAGGTTCTTCCCCGCTTCGACCTCGACCTCGACTCCGTTTACAAAAAGCTTTATCTTGTCAGCCATGGGGTGCCCTATTCCTGTTTCGCTTGTATTGCCGTCGAGGCCTCTTGCACATATGCCTCGAACTCGTGTCTGAACTTGTCGAGATAGCTGCGTACCGGCATGGTACAGGCCGCAGAGAGTACACAGACGGTTTTCATTTCTATATTGTCGCAGAGTTCGCGGAGGAGGAGAACATCGTCCATACTGCCTTCGCGGCGCAGGATCTTTTTGATGATTTTCAACATCCAGCCAAGGCCCTCACGGCAGGGGGTACATTGACCGCAGGACTCATGGTGGTAAAAATCGATGAGGTTTTTTACCAGGGCGACGATATCGACCGTTTCGTCGAGGACGACGATGCCGCCGGAACCGAACATGGTTTTGTGGGCCGCCATGGATTCGTAGTCGAGCGTCGTGTCCTTCGCCTCCTCCGGCAGGAGAACCGGAGTGGAGCTGCCGCCGGGGATGATGCCCTTCAGGTTCCGTCCCTTCCATACCCCGCCGGCAACCTTGTCGATCACCTCAAGCAGCGGCAGACCGAGGGGCAGTTCATACATACCGGGTTTCTCCACGTGGCCGGAGATGCCGAAGAGATGGGTGCCGGGACTTTTTTCGGTACCGTAGGCCTTATAGGCATCGGCGCCATTTGTGAGGATAAAAGGCAGGGAGGCGATGGTCTGGACATTGTTGATAATCGTTGGACAACCATAGAGCCCGGCAACCGCCGGAAATGGTGGTTTGCTGCGCGGCTGGCCTTTTTTGCCCTCGATGGATTCAAGGAGGGCTGTTTCTTCACCGCAGACATAAGCACCGGCGCCGCGATGGACGGTGACGTCCAATTTGAAGTCGTGACCGGCAACGCTGTCGCCGAGCAGGCCTTCGGCATAGGCCTCGTCGATTGCCTTCTGCAGCGCCTTTACCTGGGTGGTGTATTCACCGCGGATATAGATATACGAATCATGGCAGCCGATGGCATAGCTGCAGATAATAATACCCTCGATGAGCATATGCGGATCTTTGACGAGGATATAGCGGTCCTTGAAGGTTGCCGGTTCCGATTCGTCGGAGTTGACCGTCAGATATATCGGTTTGCCGGTATTCTTCGGGAGGAAACCCCATTTTACCCCCGCCGGAAAACCGGCACCGCCGCGACCGCGCAGGCCACTCTTTTTTACTTCCTCGATAACATCCTCCGGTTTCATGGCAAAGAGTTTGTCGAGGGTTGAGTAGGCCCCGTGTTTTTTGGCAACGGTGATTTTGTGGGCGTTTTTGATATCGAACTTGGCGCTGAGAATTTTCACCTGCATATCGTCCGCCTCCCTATTTCAATGTGGCCAGCAATGCTTTCAGTTTATCCACGTCCATATTCTCGTGGAATTCGCCATTGACCTGAACAACCGGGGCGGTACCGCAGTGACCCAAGCATTCAACCTCTTCCAGACTGAAGCGACCGTCGTCGCTGACCTGTCCGGGAACAATGCCGACTTCGTTTTTCAGATAATCGACGATTTCCTGTTTGCCGCGCAGCCAGCAGGAAAGGGTGCGGCAGACACAGAGGTGATTTCTCCCTGTGGGGCGAAGCTGGTACATGGTGTAAAACGTCACCGCTTCATAGACTTTGCTGGCAAAGGTGCCGATCCGGTCGGCGACATAGGCGATCGCTTCCTGGCTTATCCAGCCCTCCTGCTCCTGAATCAGCCAGAGGGAAGGGAGAATCATCGACTCTCGGGTGGGGTAGCGTTTGATGAGTCTCTCGAATTCGTCATCCCTTTCCTTGTCGTACTGAAAGGGTTTCCCTGTGGAAATCAGTTGTGAACGGTCGCTCATCTGTCCAACTCCCCGCCGATTATATTGATACAACTGAGGTTGATAACGGCGTCTGCTATCATATTACCTTCAACCATTTTATGAAAACCTCCCATAATATAAAAGCATGGTGGTCGCACCTTGAGTTTGTAGGGTTGCCCTGAGCCGTCGGAAACGAAATAAAAGCCCAGCTCACCGTTTGCCGCCTCAAAGGCATCATACCATTCGCCGGCCGGCACCTTCACCCCCTCGAAAATCAGCTTGAAGTGGTTGGCCAATCCTTCGATGTTGCTGTAAACCTGATCCTTGGGCGGCAGACAGACCTGGGAATCCTTGACGTTGACCGGACCCTTGGGGATATGTTTCATGGCCTGGCGAATGATGCGTATCGATTGCGCCATCTCAAAAAAACGAATCATGAACCGGTCGTAGATATCGCCATTGCTGCCGACCGGAACTTCGAAATCGAAGGATTGGTAATTGTAGTAGGGGGCGTCTTTTCGCAGGTCGTAGGGGACACCGCTTGCCCTGAGGACCGGGCCGGTAAAACCGTAGCTGAGAGCGGTTTCCGCCGAGACGACACAGACGCCCTGGGTCCGGTCATGGACGATACGGTTGGTTTCGACCAGTTTCAGCGCGTCGCCGATACCCTTTTCTATGCCGAGGAGTTGCAACTCCAGGTCTTTCTCCCAGCCCTCGTAGAAATCACGGTACATGCCGCCTATTCTGGTAAAAGAACTGGTGAGGCGGGCGCCGGTGAGACGGCTGATAAGGTCATAGGAAGCCTCTTTCTCATTGTAGAGGTACCAGTAGTTGGTCAAGCCGCCCATATCGACCAGGGCGGCAGCCAGACAGACGAGATGATCCAGCACCCGGTAAAACTCGGTGAGGACCACCCGCATAAATTGCGCCCGCTCGGTGATTGTCACCCCCATCCATGACTCCACCGCCTTGGCATAGGCGATATTGTTGATCATCGAAGAGCAGTAATTGAGCCGGTCGGTCAGCGGGATGATCTGGTTGTAGGTCCTGTTTTCAGAAGTTTTTTCAAAGCCCCGGTGCAGGTAGCCGATTTCGTTAACGTTGGCCAGGATGGTCTCGCCGTCAAGGGCGGTGAGAATGCGGATTGCCCCGTGGGTGGCGGGATGGGATGGGCCGAGATTGAGAAACATGATCTCGGTATTAATGTCCTTCAGCGTGGTTTCATCGATACCGTTTTCCAGGAGTCGGTTCTTTATCTCTTTTTCCAGGCTATCCGATTCGTAACAGATCTGACCTTTTTCGATGGGATAATCCTTGCGCAGTGGATGGCCGACAAATTGCCAATGGTTGAGGATGCGGCGCAGGTCGGGATGATTTTTGAATGTGATGCCGTACTGATCATAGACCTCACGCTCACCCCAGATGGCCGATCCCCACAAATGGGAGGCGGTGGAGACGCCTTCTTCGGGATCGGCTACTGCAACCCGCACCTGGACAAGAAGATTGTCCTGCCAGTTGCGAAGGGTGTATACCACATGAAACCTGCATTTTTGCGGGACGGGATACTCCAGGTAGTCGATGCCGGTGACATCGACCAGCAACCCGCAGTTGAAGGCAGGATCATTTTTCAACCGCGAAAGGGTCGTCTGCAGATTTTCAGGCTGAACTTCAATAACCACGGAATCCAGTGCGGCGGAGCAGGTGGCATCTGGGAACGCGGCCTTAATTTTTTCAAGAGCTGGCGCATTCATATCAGTCGAGAATCCCTTTAAAATCTTTATGGCGGTCCACAAGAACGCTTTCGCCTTGAATCTGTTCCTGGATTTTTATGAGGGCATCGAGTACCGCCTCAGGCCTCGGCGGACAGCCGGAGATATAAATGTCCACGGGGATGATGGTATCAATACCCTGTACCGTACAATAATTATCGTAGATTCCACCTGAACAGGCACAGGCACCCATGGAGACGACCCATTTCGGCAGGGGCATCTGTTCATAGATACGTTTTAAAATGGGTGCCTGCTTATAGCTGATGGTTCCACAGACCAGGAGAAGATCAGCCTGGCGGGGAGAGAACCGCACGACCTCAGCGCCGAAACGGGAAATGTCATGCTGGCTTGCCGCCGCGCTCATAAACTCGATGGCGCAGCAGGCGGTGCCGAAGACGAAGGGCCAGAGGGAATATTGTCGGCCCCAGTTGATAACCGCATCAAGTTTGGTGGTGAGGACGGTGTTACCGAGACTCGCTTCTAATCCTAGCGCCAATTGAGCACCCCCTTCTTGAGAATGTAAATGAGTCCAGTGAGAAGGAGCAGCATAAAAACCACCATCTCGATAAAGCCGAACCAGCCCAGTTCACGAACGCTGACCGCCCATGGATACATGAAAACCGCTTCAATGTCGAAAATGAGAAAGAGAATTGCCAGGAGGTAAAATTTGACGCTGAATTTTTGGTCGACGGTACCGATGATCGGGCCGATGCCGCTTTCATACGCCTCGTTTTTGATCTTGCCCTTGGTGCGGGGACCGAGAACCGCGGTCAGAACCATGAGGCAGGGAACAAGGGCGGCAAGACCGATTAAAGTTGCCGCCGAGAGAATCAGTTCCGTAGACATCTTTTCCCCTTTTTCGCTGCTGTTATTCATCCCGGGGTGATTACTTTTAAACCAGCCCCGAACCGAAGACTCTTATGAATAACCATTCATTAACAGTCGGCTCCGTTTTCTGTCAAGAAAATATTTTTTCATGGCAAACAGCTACTTACGCAATTATTTGTAAAACGCTTTTGTGCCAAAAATAGTCCGTTGGTGTGCGCGTTGTGCTCTTTCTGGAATTTTGTGTGCTGTTGTTACTCCGGCCTTCGTCATCGGTGCGGCCTGACAAGTGCTTGTGCACAAGGGATTACAATCCTGAAAATAGGAAGATATACCTGGGGTGGCAATGCGTTGCCTGCAGAGCGAAAGGCGTGATTGATGGTATCGCCTGATAAAACGCACAACATGCACACGCAATTCTTGTGATCCTCGCCGGGGCTTGCCGTCTCTATGGACGACAGATTTTCCGACAAATCTTTGCACAGCGTGTAAATATTTGTAAATTCGCTGTGATAAGGCGGTCGGTCGTTAATTCATTTATGTGAAGATGGTGTTCAATATCTGTTATATGGGGAAAATGTAAGGCTCAGGGCGGGTGTTTAATTTCTGGAAAGCGGGAGAGGAAATAAAAATCCCCGGCGGCCATCGCTGCGCCGCTGGGGAGGATTAGGGAAGCTTATGGGCGGAACCCTCGTAGTATCGTCACCAGCCGAGGGTTAAATATTCATGGATCGAGTCTGCCGCCGCCCGACCGGCACCCATGGCGAGAATGACGGTTGCCGCGCCGGTAACGATATCGCCGCCGGCCCAGACACCCCGCTTGGTGGTTTTGCCGTTTTTCTCGTCGGCCAGGACGTTACCCCATTTGTTCAGTTTCATATCCGGTGTTTCACTGGTCAGGAGGGGATTGGCGCCGGAGCCGACGGCCACGATACACAGATCGCAGGCGATTTCAAATTCCGATCCCTTCACGGCAACGGGGCGGCGTCTGCCGGAGCTGTCGGGCTCGCCGAGTTCCATGCGTAAACATTCCATGCCGGTGAGGCGACCGTTGGTGCTGCCGATATATCGGGTCGGATTGGTTAAGAGGCAAAGCTCGATGCCCTCTTCCTCAGCATGATGAATTTCCGCACTTCTGGCCGGCATTTCATCCCGGGAACGACGATAAACGATCTTAACGGTCTCGGCACCCAACCGCATGGCGGTGCGGGCCGAGTCCATGGCGACGTTGCCGGCGCCGAGGACGACGACATTCTTGCCGAGGGGGATGGGGGTGTCGACCTCCGGATATTTGTAGGCCTTCATAAGGTTGGCCCGGGTCAGGTATTCGTTGGCCGAGAGGATGCCGACATAATTTTCGCCGGGGATATTCATAAATTTCGGTAAACCGGCACCGACGCCGACATAGATGGCATCATAACCTTCCTCAAAGAGTTCGTCGAGGGAGACCGTCCGACCGACAACGGCATTGCACTGGACTGTAACTCCGAGCCTTTCAAGAAAATTTACTTCCTGGCCGACAATGGCCTTCGGTAAACGAAATTCGGGGATACCGTAAACCAGTACGCCGCCGGCTTTGTGGAAGGCCTCGAAGATGGTCACATCGTGGCCCTTGACGATGAGATCGCCGGCCACGGTCAGACCGGAGGGCCCGGAGCCGACAACCGCCACTTTTTTCCCGGTCGGTGGCGCTTTGGGGGGTAATTCACCGGTACCGTGTTCTCTTTCGTAGTCGGCGCAGAAACGCTCAAGGTTGCCGATGGCCACCGGCTCGCCTTTTTTGCCGACGATACACTTGCCCTCACACTGCACTTCCTGGGGGCAAACCCGGCCGCACACCGCCGGCAGGGCGTTCTTCCCCCATATTTTGCGGATGGCGCCGGTCATATCGCCCTGGGCAATGAGATCGATGAAGCCGGGGATATCGACACCCACCGGGCATCCTTCGACGCATCCGGGCTTTTTACATTGAAGACAACGTGAAGCCTCTTCCTGGGCCATTTTCACCGTATAGCCGGTCGGTACTTCCAGGAAGTTGCGTGCCCTGACTTTCGCTTCCTGTTCAGGCATGGGGATCCTGCCGATCTGCGATTTTTTACCTGCTGCTTCTGACATGTTTTCCTCCGAATAAGCTCGATTCGACAATAATAAAATAATAATTCAATCAGTTACCATAAGCGAGACAGAAGAGACGGGACTCACTTTGTGTCGCGGATGTTGCAGTAATCCTGATGACACTTGCGTTCCTCTTCCTGGTAGGCCCGCAACCGGAGGATGAGTTCATCATAGTCGACCAGATGGCCGTCGAATTCCGGGCCGTCGACGCAGGCAAATTGCGTCTTTCCACCAACGGTAACGCGGCAACCGCCGCACATGCCGGTGCCGTCGACCATGATCGGATTGAGACTTACCATGGTAGCGACATTGAATTCCTTGGTAATGTTACTGACCGCCTTCATCATCGGCACCGGGCCGATGGCTACGACCAATTTGATGTCACCCCCCTTGAGAACCTCTTTCAGGATATCGGTGACAAAGCCATGGTGGCCGTAGGAGCCGTCGTCGGTGCAGATTCGCAGATCATGGGAGGCGGCTTTCATAAATTCCTCCATGATCAGCAGCCCCTTGTTGCGTGCGCCGATGATACAGGTGACGTCATTGCCGATCTCCTTTAAGCCTCGGGTGATGGGATGGAGAACGGCGACACCGGTGCCGCCTCCGACACAGACGACCTTGCCGACTTTTTCCAGGTGGGTGGCTTTGCCCAAGGGACCGATGACATCCTGGTAACCTTCTCCGACTTTCAGGTCACGGAACAGAGCGGTTGATTTGCCGACAACCATATAAATAATGGTAATGGTGCCTTTGGCGGGATTGGTATCGGCCATGGTCAGGGGGATACGTTCGCCGTTTTCATTGGCCTTAAGGATGACAAATTGTCCGGGTCGGGCTTTTTTAGCGATTAAAGGCGCCTCAATTTCATTGAGAATAACGGTGCCTTGGGACATTTCTTCACGCTTGACTATCTTAAACATTGTTCCCTCCAGGTATGAAAAGCAATTGAATTTAATAGGCAAAAAGTATCTCTTTGGCGGGCAATTTCCCGGTTAAGTAATCATAAAGCTGGTATTAAATCAACCTCAATTGTTATTTATTGAGGCGCTGGATGAAAGGCAAGCAGCCGAATTTTCGCAAAAGATTGTGGTGTTTTTGTGCATAGAGTGCAAAACAACGAAAAGAATCCTTCCGAGTAGGGTTGATGCCAGGGTGAGTGTCAGGCAGGACAGGGGTGGAAAAAGAGTCAGCAAAATGGATAAGAGAAAGAGATGTTAGCAAAATTCCTTTGATTGTCGGGAGAAGTCTCAGCTTGATGCGCATCTGATGAAGGTGAAGACGCAGAAAGGTTACAGCAAGGGAGTTGTGTGGAACATTTTGCACAATTTCTTTTGCGGAACGATAAAAGGAGCTGTTGCGAGTTTTTTCAGTAGAAGTATTTTTTTATTTGAAATTTTTTTATAAGTACGAGTATATAGAGGAATTCGGGTGACTTTTTGTTTGGTCCACAGAAAGTCGAAAATTGATTATGCCAGAAAGGAGTCGTGCCATGGCGGAAGGGACAGTGAAATGGTTTAATAATTCTAAGGGGTTCGGTTTCATTCAGCAGGATGGAGGCAAGGATGTTTTCGTCCATCACTCGGCAATCAAGGGAGAAGGTTTCCGATCCCTTGAAGAAGGACAACGGGTGAAATTTGATATCGTCGAGGGGCAAAAAGGTCCGGCCGCAGAAAACGTTGTGAAACTCTAACCTCCCGCAAAAGGAGTGGCACCTTGAAGCGATTCATTTTCAAAAGCAGGAGATGAAAATCCGGGTGCTCGTTATTTGACTTTTCACACCATATCCGTTTCTGTTACACCCTCAGCAGCGCCCGGGAAAGGAATTTCCCGGGCGCTGTTTGTATTTTAGCGGGATGCACTGATGGCGCAACGCTTGAAAGATTCCCTGGCAGGGGTGTTATCCGTTGAGGAACGACAGAGCCTGGTGGGGTCGTTTGATGTAATCGGCGATATTGCCGTTATCATTATTCCGGAGATCCTTGCCAACAGGGAAAAGCTTATTGCCGAGGCAATACTCGCCGCCCATAAAAATATCAAGGTGGTCGCCAGGCGCGCCGGAATTTATGGCGGTGAGTATCGAACCATCCCTCTTTCTCTTCTGGCCGGTGAAAACAGAAAGGAGACGGAGGTGCGGGAATTCGGCCTTCGCTATCGCCTCAATGTGGAAACAGTTTATTTTTCCGTAAGGAGCGGCAACGAAAGGCGACGAATTGCTGCCATGGTAAAGCCCGGAGAGTCGGTTCTTGTGCTTTTTTCCGGCATTGCCCCCTATCCGTTGATCCTTGCTCAATTTACAGAAGCGGGAAAGATCGTCGGCATAGAAAAAAATCCCCTTGCCCATGTCTATGCCCAGGAAAATCTAAGACTCAACAAGCGGCAGGACGACATCATCCTCCACCAGGGGGATGTTGCTGACATCCTTCCGACCTTGGATTTTTCTTGCGATCGCCTGGTCATGCCGCTGCCGACCATGGCCGAGATCTTTCTCGCCTCTGCCCTCAGGGTATTAAAACCCGGGGGCGTCCTGCATTTCTACGATCTGCAGCGATTCGACTGTTTTCACCTTTCCCTTGCAAAAATCACCGCCGCCTGCTACGCCCGGCAGCGGCGGATCGCCTCTTTTTCCATACATAAATGCGGACACTGTGCGCCGCGCACTTACAGAATCTGCATAGATGCATGTATCCTGTGATTTCGGGCAAATATCCAAGATACGGGTTTGCAGTTGAGTTTTATCCGGTCGTTTGTTAAGAGTAGAAAAATTCGGTGTGCCGGAGGCAGTTTCCAGTTTCGGCAGTGCCTAAAAAAACGATTTGCAGGAGGAGACCAAGAGATATGCATGTTTCATTTTTCGGGGCAACGCGAGAGGTTACCGGCTCGTTTCATACCTTGACAAGCAATGAAGATACCATCCTTCTTGATTGCGGTTTATTTCAGGGCAAGCGTAAGGAGACCGAGGCAAAAAATCGGGTGCTGCAGGTCGATCCGAAGATCATAACCAATATGATCCTCTCCCACGCGCATATTGATCATTCCGGACGCATACCGATGGTTACCCGTAACGGTTTTATGGGCCAGATCTTCTGTTCCCGGGCGACCGCCGCCGCAAGCGCTTACCTGCTGCGCGATTCGGCGAAGATTCAGGAAGGTGATGCCTCCTACCTCAACTATAAAACCGCCAAGACCTTTCTTGCCAAGGTGAAGTCGGCTAACGGCAAAATCGGTATTTCCGCGGAAGATCTGCAGGAAATTAAAACCATGCTGAAAAGCGGCGAACACGGATTGCGCAGTGAGGAAATCGAAAAACTGCTGACGGAACATCATCTGGAAATAGTGACACCGCTTTATTCAATGGCCGAGGTGGAAGATGCTTTGAGCCATTTCCAGGGAATTCCTTACGGCGAAACGGTGGCCGTCGGCAAGGGTTTGACCTGCACCTTCTATGAAGCCGGTCATATTCTTGGTTCTGCCATGTCCGTTCTTTGCTACGAAGCACGGGGCGAGAAAAAAACCGTGTTGTATTCTGGTGATTTGGGCCGATTCGACAAGCCGATTCTCAAAGATCCGAATCTGATCTTCGCCGAAGAACATCGCCATATCGATCTGATGATCATGGAAAGCACCTACGGAAACCGGGTGCATGAGCCGATGCAGGATATGAAACCGCTGTTGAAAAAGACCCTGGTGGAAACCTTTGACCGCGGTGGGTCGGTTATTATTCCGGCCTTTGCCTATGGTCGCACCCAGGAGCTGCTCTATTTCCTCCATGAGTTGTATCTGGCAAAAGAGGTGCCGCCCATGCCGGTTTGGGTTGATAGCCCGCTGGCCACCCAGATCACCCATGTGTTCGGCGAACATCCGGAAACCTACGACGAGGAAACCCATCAGGTTTTTCTCAAAAGAGGGCTGAATCCCTTTGATTTTTCCCAATTGAAATTCGTTCAAAGCGTCGAGGAATCTATGGCCTTGAACCGCGACCAACGCTCGCACATTGTCCTCGCCGGTTCCGGTATGTGTGAGGGCGGCAGGGTCCTGCATCACCTCCGGCATAAGATCCATGACGAGCGCAATACGATACTTATTGTCGGCTATATGGGTCAGAACACCTTCGGCAGGCATCTGCAGGAGGCCGGAGAGAAATATGCCGCCGGCGGTCGATTGGGGCCACCGCCCCTCATGCGTTTTTACAACAAGGACTATCCCCTTAAGGCAAGGGTTGTTACCCTGGGCGGTTTCAGTGCCCATGGCGACCGCAATGAGCTCATGCGGGTGCTGCGGGATTCCAACCTGGAGGTGAAAAAGATCGCCCTGGTGCACGGCGAAGAGGAACAAACCCTGGCCTTTGCCGAGTATCTTCGCGCCGAGGGCTACAGTGTTGTTGTTCCCCTGCATGGCCAGAGTGTTGAGGTGTAGAACCTTAAAAATTCTCTTTGTTGTCGCAAGGCGATTGTCGCCGGGGAGAAGGCGAAAGAGTTTTTTCTATTGATTCTGAGAAAAATACGGATATATACAAAAAAGGTATGAAACACCTGATGCCGGTATGGGGAGGCGTCGACGGTCGATGTGGTTTCGCCGTGTCCCTGCCGGCAACTGTTTTTCCCCAGCGCCCTGGTGTTTCTTGAAGATGAATACTACTACAAAAATGTAGGTTTTAAGGAGGTTGCGGATGGCGGTAAAGGTTACCTTGGACGACGAAGAGTGTATCGGTTGCCAGAGTTGTATAGAGCTTTGTCCGGATGTCTTCGGTTTCGACGATGAAACGGAAAAGGCCTATGTGTACGATCAGTACACCGATGACGAGGAGTGTATCGAAGATGCCGCCGCAGCCTGTCCGGTTGACTGCATTGATATTGAGGAAGAATAGCCCCGTCAGGAAAGGCCGTGATCAAAAAAGGGGAAAGGACCGAATATCCTTTCCATCTCCGACCCTTTGCATCCACCGGAGAAACTCGGGGCATAAGCCTTCGAGGAAGGGTTCAACGATTCTCCGGGGAAGTGTTCATAAACTACCGGTTGGAAGGCGACCTGCAGAGCCTGGTCTTGCCTGCTCCGAACCGGGAGTTTTCTCGACGCCATGAGTTGTGGCGAAAAACCTGTTTTGAGTTATTCTTTTCCGTGCCGGATGAGGCCTCCTATTGGGAGGTGAATCTTGCCCCGGACGGCGACTGGAATTGCTATAACTTTGCCGGTTACCGCCGGGAAATGCAGGAGGAGGCGGCAATGGATGGAGTTATCAGCCATGCGCGGTACGTCGGCCGAGAATTTTCCCTGTCCTGTCACGTGGCGCTGGGCGGGCTGGTTGCCGACTGCCAACCCCTGGCGCTGGGGATTGCTGCGGTGCTTGTCGATACGGCAGGGAACATCGGCTACTGGGCCCTTGATCATTGCAACAACATGCCGGATTTCCATGACAAAACCAGTTTTGTCCTTCAGATTGCCCCGA
>JFJP01041662.1_pt1 | contig 13265 bp, 13 predicted proteins | sample 431651 | NCBI WGS metagenome assembly JFJP01 (sample SAMN02602958, study PRJNA72255) | Microbial mat metagenome, whole genome shotgun sequencing project. | biome: fresh water; feature: sink hole; material: water; isolation source: purple microbial (photo- and chemosynthetic) mats found in...
GATGATGGCGATTGTGATGAATGCAGTTGGCTTACCACTCGAAGGTATCGGTTTAATACTGGCTGTTGACCGAATACTGGATATGTTCCGCACTGTAGTAAATGTGTATGGCGATACCTGCGGTGCTGTGGTTGTGGCCAGGTCGGAAGGCGAAACGTTCTGATCGTCTTTACTCAGCCTGAAAATAAACTGCAATGCCGGTGAACATGGGAATAAAAAGTCCATTTGCCTGCTAAAAAATCCATTTCATTTTTTTGAAATTTTCCGGCATTGCTGCTTTGTAAAATATATTCAGGCAATATTTCTTTTAACAAATTTTATTTCAAGTATTTGACCAGAAAACAGGTTGAACGTTATCTACATTAAATGTCACCGGTTTAGTATTATTCACTATAACTATCGACATATACCTTACCTTTGCGATATTATTAAAACAAATAACGATGACACTTTCGACCCGTGGAATGAAGATTGGAATACTTACCGCCGGTGGCGATTGTCCCGGAATTAACGCAGCCATACGTGGTGTAGGAAAAACAGCTATAACTGAATATGGGATGAAAGTAATAGGAATTTCTTCGGGATTCCGCGGACTGATAGATAAAGAATACGTGGAACTTGAAGAAACTCAGCTTTCGGGAATGCTGACACTTGGAGGAACAATACTGGGAACTTCACGTGACAAACCGTTTAAAAACGATCCAATTACCGGAGAAAACATGTCGAAGATCATCAAGAAAAATTATAAAGAAATTGGTCTTGATGCATTGGTTGTAATAGGCGGAAACGGCACTCAGAAAACTGCTGCAAAGCTTGCTGCCGAAGGATTAAATATAATCGGCCTTCCCAAAACTATTGATAATGACGTTTACGGCACGGATGTTACTTTCGGGTTCGATACCGCAGTAAATATTGCTACCGAAGCTATTGACAGGCTGCATTCAACCGCCAACTCTCACAAACGTATCATGGTTATTGAGCTGATGGGACACAATGCAGGATGGCTAACCTTATACTCAGGCGTTGCAGGTGGCGGTGATGTAATTTTAATACCGGAAATCCCTTATGATATGGATATTGTTGCCCGCTACCTCGAAAAAAGGGCAAAAAACAAGAAACCGTATTCCATTGTAGTAGTGGCCGAAGGAATTGCTAAACCAAAAGGAACCTCAGCAGCTTCGTTCGTTTCGCAATCCATTAAAGAAAAAACCGGGCTCGAAACCCGGGAAACCATTCTCGGATATGTACAACGAGGCGGCTCGCCAACTCCAATGGATCGCATTCTGGCTACCCGTTACGGTGCCCATGCCGTTGAACTTATTGCCGAAGGGAAATTCGGTGTAATGGTCTGTAAAGATGGCGAAACTGTTAGTTCAGTTCCTCTCGAACAGGTAGGAGGAAAACTTAAACTCGTTCCTTTTGACCACCCTATTGTTAAAAAATCAAGAAAAATGGGGATATGTTTCGGGGACAGGAAAGTCTAAGAGTTTCTGGTTTCACGGGCACTGAGCGGAGAAGTGCTGATTTCTAGTTTCACAAACACTGAGAGTCGAAGTGCCGGTTTCTGGTATCCCCATTTTCATGTTTCCCATTTTGCTATTTCCCATTTCTTCCTCATAGCAGATAATATGTTTACTTTTGCGCCTTAATTATTTCCAGCATGAAATTCCTCGTTTTCGCATTTATCCTTCTTTGCCTTTCATCAAATATTAAAGCCCAGGATCCTGCATTTCAAACGTTTTATGAGAAATCGCTTTTCATGGAAACACCGCGGTATGCCGAAACTATTGAATTTTGCAGGAAACTCGATCAGGCTTCTCCTATATTGAAGTATGCAACTTTCGGGAAAAGCCCGCAAGGACGTGATCTACCACTTTTGATTGCTGACAAAAACAGCAATTTTACACCCGAAGCTGTTCGTAAAAGCGGGAATGCCGTCATTTTGATTGAAGCGTGTATCCATGCCGGTGAAAGCGATGGGAAAGATGCAGGGCTGATGCTGCTGCGCGATATCGCAATCTACAAAAAGAACCTGCCTCTTTTGGATCATGTCACCATACTTTTTATTCCCATTTTTAATACTGACGGGCATGAGCGTTTCGGACCCTACAACCGCATCAACCAGAACGGACCCAAAGAAATGGGTTGGCGTACCACAGCTCAGAACCTGAATCTGAACCGCGATTTTTTAAAAGCGGATGCTCCTGAAATGAAGGCCTGGCTTAGCTTATACAATGCATGGCTACCCGAATTCTTTGTTGATTGCCATGTTACTGACGGAGCTGATTTTCAATATACCATGACGTACGCGCTCGAAACCAAAGGCAATATGGAAAAGGATCTTTCGGCATGGACCACTGATGTTTGTGAATCTTACCTGGTAAGTGAAATGAAAAAATCAGGATACCCGGTTTTCCCCTATGTACAGTTCCGCAACTGGCACGACCCGCGCAGCGGATTAACTCTCGGTGTGGCACCACCCATGCTTTCGCAGGGGTACACCGCAGTTCAAAACCGTCCCGGATTACTTATCGAAACACATATGCTGAAACCTTATAAAGCAAGGGTTACAAGCACATACAACATGCTTGAGCATACGATGGAATTACTCAATAAGGAATACAAAACACTGCAAACACTTATCAAAAAAGCAGATGAGTTTACATCAGGTGAAACATTCCGAAAAGAACCATTTCCTGTTAATTTCTCCGAATCCTATGCCGACAGCACAAAAATTGAATTCCTGGGATTCGAATATACCATTGATACGAGTGACTTAACAGGTGGGCTCTGGTTTAAATATGACAACCAGAAGCCAACAATCTGGCAACTAACCATGTTCCCGAATTGCACAGCTGACAAGTTTGTTAGCTTGCCGGAAGCCTATCTTATTCCGCCGCAATGTACTGCAATTATTGAGGGATTGAAGCTCCACGCAATAAAAATAACTCCTTTGCAAAAAGAAATTACCCTTGAAGTAAAATCAAGCCGGTTCCGTAATGTGAACTGGCAGAAACGGCCTTACGAAGGACATCACAAGCTTACGTACGAACTTTCTGATTCAATTGAACAACGTACTTTCCCGTCAGGTACTCTGTTGGTTGATATGAACCAGCGAACAGCAAGAGTCATAGCACATTTGCTTGAACCGGCTTCGCCTGACTCATACGCAGCATGGGGTTTTTTCGATGGCTATATGGAACAGAAGGAATATTCCGAATCGTATGTTATGGAAACGATGGCGCGGGAAATGTTACGGAATAATCCGGCTTTAAAAACAGAATTTAATCAGAAAAAAAATTCAGATAAAGCTTTTGCATCCGATCCTGATGCTATGCTGAATTGGTTTTACAGCAAAAGTCAGTACTGGGATAGTAATTTTAATTTGTATCCTGTTGTACGTATCCTAAAGAAGAGTGAACTGGATAAGATCACACGCTGATGGATATTGATTTATAAAAAAATCAGAACATACCGGTTGAACTACAGATAAATCCTGAACTGAACATTTTCTTGTAATTACAGCCCTGCGAACAATCCTGGTATCCTATCTCCCATTTCCAGCTTTAACAGAATTTCCTTCCGCCATAAGCCTCCGCCATATCCTGTTAGTTTGCCGTTACTGCCAATAACACGGTGGCATGGAACAACAATATTGATTTTATTTTTTCCATTGGCATTTCCAACAGCACGGGTATTGGTTTCGCTGCCGGTCATTCGCGCCAGGTCGAGATAACTTATTGTTTTCCCATAAGGGATAAGCTGGAGTTTCTTCCATACTATGATTTGGAAGTCAGTTCCTACCGGATCAAGTTTTAAATCGAATGTTTTCCGCTTTGCTGTAAAGTACTCAATTAACTGGTTTACACATTCCTGCAAACTAGTCGGAACAGGTGTTTGTTCACTTTCTGTATCCAGAAAAAGTATGGAACGAATTCCGTTTTCAGACCCGGATATTTCAATACTTCCAACCGGTGAGTGTATACATGCTGATTCTAGGTTCATTGCGGAATATTTGCACTTATTTGTCAGTAAAATTTAAAAAATTTCGTTTAATCAAACGTAATATAAATATCAACAATTTCGGGCCTGTTACCTGTACGAACCGGTGGTCCCCAACCACCATAACCACTCGAAACATAAAAATGTGCATTTCCTTTCTGTTTATAGCCCCAACTAATTTCATATATTGCCTTTGTAATATAATTGAATGGCCACAATTGTCCGTGGTGGGTATGTCCCGATAATTGAAAATCAACACCGGCATCGGCAACCTGCTGGAGGTTAAATGGCTGATGATCCATCATAATAACAGGAAATGTGAGATCAACACCTTCCAATACTTCATCCAGAGTCTTCCGTTCCTTTGCACTGAAGCGTTTCGAATCGCGATCGTTGCGACCGGCAAGGTAAAAACTTTCATTTATTTTGACCGCAGTATCACGTATCATCCGTATTCCATGATCAGTCAGATATTTCACAGCGGCTTCAGCACCGCCAATGTATTCATGATTTCCGGTGATGGCAAAAACACCAAGCGGAGCTTTAAGCTTTATCAATGATTCCCCTAAATCATTGGAAATTACAGGAGCTAAATCTTCATCAACAATGTCTCCTGCCAAAAGAATAATATCGGCATTACGTTCATTCAACATTTTAACCAGCTTCGCAGTTCGCCGGGGCCCAACTAATGTTCCCATATGAATATCCGATGCAGCGGCAATATGAAGGGTTTTCATTTGTCCGGCTTTTTTATCAATCCGGATGTCAATTCTTTTCACACGTGGAGTTAGTGCATTTATATGTCCGGCCAGAACAACAATTCCAGCTATTCCGGTAACTGCAATAAACAAATATTTTTTAATCTGTACATAATTTTCTGTTAGAAAAGCAGGATGTGGCAGAAAGAACAGAACAAGTCTGATTATATCTACAACTATAACAGCCATAAGCAGATATACCATAAAAGCCAGCCAGAAAGAACCGACAAATGTAAAAAAGCTGCTTACAGGCGAAATCCAGATACGCTCAACGAAACGACCAATAATGTATGACGCACTTAAAAACAGAAATATCCACGGGAAAATTTTCCTGAAAATTATCCCTTGTGGTAACGCTTGCATACCACGGGCATAGATATAATAGTTTACGAGACTATAAATCAGTATTACTATACTGAAAAAAATAAGAAATTGATAGGACTTCATGATTGAATGACTCTTTTAAACAATAAATACGAGGCAAATTAACGTTAAAAATTACTAATAATAGATAACTGTATACGGGTATATTTGTTCAACCCCTTTTAATTGCTCCGGAATTTGTAAATTTGCACCTTTCAAACTAGCCTGAATGGCATAACTGAGAGATAATATATTGTTAATCAATATCCTATCTCACTATATTAACATTTCAGGATTTACATTTAATTTGTATGATGCGGAAATTCTCAATTGCTATCCTGTTCTTCCTGGCGACCTCTGTGGCTGTTAAAGCCCAGCAGGTAATTTATTCCCAAACTTTTGAAGATACGGCCAACCTGTTTCAGGACTATGTACTTTTAAATATAGATAAAGCCGATCCGACAGGAACTGATTGGGACACACTTCAGAGCGTTCCCTGGTTTGTAAATTTTGCCGGTTTTGGAGCTAATCATGCTGCCATAGCAACATCAAATTATTCAGGCGATACAGCAGCCGACGACTGGTTTGTAACACCACCTATCCGAATCGGGAAAGCATCCCGGTTATCGTGGAACAGTTTGTCACTAACAAGCGGCAAAGCTGACACTTACCAGGTTTATATTTCTACAACTGAGCAATCAGTTACAGGTTGTCTTTTTAACGGGGCAGCAGGATCATATATTTCTGACAACTCCGCAGCTTTCACCTCAAATACTTTAAACCTGGCTGAAGCCGGATATGCCGATCAAATTGTATTCATCGGTTTCAGGCTGAATACCAAATCAGGAGGCGACAAACTTGCTATTGACGATTTATTGGTTACTGAAGACTCCACTCATTTTGTAGCACTTACATTTACAGTTAATATGATAGGATATATTGCCGACACACTTTTCAATCCAAGAACAGATACAGTTGATATTGCAGGAACTTTCAACAATTTTGACGGCACAAAACATATTTTATCCCTGGTTCCCGGTTCCGACTCTACAACTTACTCAATTACCATTCCGGGATTCCTGGATGGAGACCAACTGGAATTCAAATTTCGGATAAACAGTTCATGGAACGATACATCTGTTGAATTCCCATTTAATCAACCCAACAGAGTATGGGAAGTTAAACCTTACAGTTACACATATATCTGCTATTATAATGATCGGGAGGCTACCTTTGGAGTACCCGAGAACAAACTGATGGATGAGGTAAATGTGTTTCCTAATCCAGCTCAAAACAATGTTTTGGTAGGGATTCCACCGAGCATCAGGAAAATAATGATTGTAAGTCTCACGGGCAGCAAAGTACTCGAACGTGAAACTAAATCAAGTAATGTTGTTAACATGGATGTGAGTTCACTGTCAAAAGGAACTTATCTCTTGTTATTTTACACAAACCAGGGTTTTGCAGGAAGCAAAAAACTGATTAAGAACTAATTGAATTTTTAAACCATTCTTCCATAGATTCATTTTTTTTGTAAGGCAGGAACTAATAATTGTATTCCCTGATTTTAAGCCTTTTCATTGAATCCATGTTCATTTAAAGCGTCAACCATAAAATTTCAACACGCATCCCATGAGCGAACAAATAAAACATGAATGTGGCATTGCCTTTATCAGGCTACTCAAACCCCTTGAGTATTATTATTCAAGATATGGCACCACACTTTATGGAATCAATAAATTGCATCTGCTCATGGAAAAGCAGCATAATCGTGGGCAGGATGGAGCTGGTGTAGCCAGTATTAAAATTAATGTTGAACCAGGAAGCCGTTATATTGACAGAGTAAGGTCAAATGCACCAGCACCTATCGATGATATTTTCAAGCAGATATATAAGCCATTCCAGGATATTCTGAATAAAGATCCTGAAAGAATAAATGATTCAATATGGCTAAAGAAAAATGTTTCATTCTTTGGAGAGTTATTCATCGGACACCTTCGGTACGGAACATTTGGGAAAAACAACATTGAGAATCTCCACCCTGTTGTTCGTTATAACAACTGGATGACACGTAACCTGGTACTGGCAGGTAATTTTAACATGACCAATGTTGATGAACTTTTTCAAAGGCTGGTCGGATTCGGACAATACCCGGTCGAAACATCGGATACAGTAACCATACTGGAAAAAATAGGTCACTTCCTTGACGATGCCAACGAAGATCTGTACCACCGTTTTAAAAAGGAAGGATTCACCAAGCAGCAAAGCACTGAGCTGATAGCTAAAAATCTGGATATTAAAGATTTGCTTTCGGAATCATCCGAACATTGGGATGGAGGGTATGCTATAGCCGGAATGTTCGGGCATGGTGATGCTTTTATATTGCGTGATCCGAATGGAATACGGCCGGCATTCTGGTTTGCTAACGATGAAATAGTTGTTGCAGCATCCGAAAGACCTGTAATTCAAACTACAATGAATGTTTTGTCAGATGATGTTCATGAAGTTAAGCCTGGACACGCGCTTATAGTACGCCGTGATGGTGCCGTTGAAGAAGTTCAGATTAAACAACCCGGACCCAGGCGTTCCTGTTCGTTCGAACGGATTTATTTCAGCCGCGGTACAGATAAGGATATTTATAATGAGCGCAAGCAATTAGGGAGCGTACTGACTAAAAATATACTTTCGGAAGTTGGTCACGACCTTGAAAATACGGTCTTCAGTTACATTCCGAATACAGCGGGATCAGCCTTTTACGGGATGGTTGAAGAACTGAACAATGTTTGCGACCTGATAAAAGCTGATAAAATACTAAAAGCAGGTCCTGCCATCACACGAGAACAGCTACAGGAAATATTTAAATTAAAACCCCGTGTTGAGAAAGTTGCTGTTAAGGATATTAAACTCCGAACTTTTATTACTCAGGATTCAAAACGCAACGACCTGGTAGCACATGTTTATGATGTTACTTACGGCACTGTGCGTCGTGGCACCGATAACCTGGTGGTTCTGGATGATTCCATTGTACGTGGCACCACATTGAAACAGAGCATAATCCGTATACTCGACAGGCTTGGCCCAAAGAAAATAGTTGTAGCTTCATCAGCGCCACAAATCCGTTACCCGGATTGCTATGGAATAGATATGGCCAAGATCACCGATTTCATAGCTTTTAATGCAACCATTGAGTTACTGAAAGATACACATCAGAATGATGTTCTAAATGAAGTATACCGTAAATGCAAAGCACAGGAGAAACTGCCTAAAGAACAAATAGTGAATTATGTGAAGGAAATTTATGATTTGTTCACGCCACAGCAGATTTCAGCAAAAATTGCCGAATTGGTGACACCTCCCGGCTGCAAAGCCGAAGTAGCTGTTGTGTACCAATCCATCGAAGATCTGCACAAAGCTATTCCGAATCACACCGGCGACTGGTACTTCACCGGTAATTACCCGACTCCAGGAGGCAATAAAGTGGTAAACAAATCCTTTATAAATTTTATTGAAGGCAGAAACGAGAGGGCTTACTAAGAAAACAAAGTTTATGAGAGGGATAAAATGAGATGGAGAGTAGGTGAAAGGATGACACTGACCAGTCATAAGGCTAAGATTTACATTTTTTTGGAGTGCACTGATCGATTTGACGTCAAACATCAAAATCATTGTAAATAATGCTGTTATCCGCCGAAAAGGTTTTTGACTTAATGAATGAGTATGGAAGCCGGTTCCAACCCTTCCTGTTTGGAATAGATTTCGAAGTAAAGCAGGGATTTTTCCTTGATCCAACCAAAGCAAGTGATTCCGGTATTTATTTCAATATCAATGGCATAGGCAACATTTTTTCGCTGGAATCCAAAACGTCAAATATAAATCTGGTTAAACATCCTGTAACTCAAAGTCAATATAACACAGCATTTGATGTTGTTCACCGAAACCTGGTTGAAGGGAATTCGTATCTGACAAACCTTACTTTTCCAACTGCAATTGATTTAAACATACCTTTGCCCGAAGTATTTGAACGAAGTAAGGCACGATACCGGTTATTATTTCAGGATAAGTTTGTGGTTTTTTCGCCTGAAATATTTATTCAGATTGACAACGGAACAATCCGTTCATTTCCGATGAAAGGGACGAAAGATGCTTCACTGGAGGGTGCTGAAAATGCAATACTCAATGATCCGAAAGAAACTGCAGAACATAACACCATTGTTGACCTGATCCGGAACGACCTGAGTATGGTTGCATCGGATGTAAAAGTTAATCGCTTCAGGTATATTGAGAAAATTGTTACACACGAGAAAACGCTTTTACAGGTAAGTTCTGAAATTTCGGGTACGCTCCCGAAAAACTATGAAAAAAACGCTTCAGATTATTCAGGAAGCGGAGATGTATTCCAGGGGATTTTATTCCGGTGTTTTCGGATATTTTGACGGATCAAAACTCGACTCAGGAGTTATGATACGGTTTATCAAAAAAGAGAATGGAAATTTGATATTCTGCAGCGGTGGCGGAATAACAGCAAACAGCAATCCGCAAACAGAGTATAACGAATTAATCGATAAAATTTATGTCCCTTTTATTTGAAACTATCAGGTTGCAGGACGGAGTGCTGCAGAACCTTGATTTCCATAACTCAAGGCTGAATCATAGCCGGAAATCACTTTATAAATCCACGGATGATATTAACCTGGAACAAGTAATAAAAATCCCTTCGACTTGTGCACTGGGAATATATAAATGCAGGGTAGTTTACAGTAAAGAAGTGAAAAGCATTGAATTTGAACCTTATCTGCCACACGCTGTGAAATCATTACGGCTGATCGAAGACAATAAAATTTCATACAACTACAAATACACAAATCGCGGCAGCCTCAACGAATTGCTCACCAAACGCGAACGCTTTGATGAAATAATTATAGTAAAAAAAGGATTTATCACTGATACGAGTTATTCCAATATCATATTTTTTGACGGAACACAATGGTACACTCCTTCAACGCCATTGCTGCAAGGCACAATGCGCAGTTTCCTGTTAGAAAAAAATATGATCTCAGAAATGCCGATAAAAGTTACTGATCTGAAACGGTTTCAAAAAGCACGTTTAATCAATGCCATGCTCCCGCTTGAATCAGGCAAGGATATTAAGATTGAAAAAATCGGATACTGACAGCGGGCTAAACATAAGTAAGAAGCAATAAAAAAAACCGCTCGATGAGAAGCGGTTTCATTCAATTCAGTTACTTTTTACATTATTTTACAGCTGCTGCAATTTCTGCAGCAAGTAGTTTCATTTCGTCTGCCGGGAGAGTTAGTTTGGGACGGCTGAAATTAATATCATCCATTGTATTCAGCGGAACAAGGTGAATATGGGCATGAGGTACTTCAAGGCCAACTACTGCAACACCTACTTTAATACAAGGGATTACCGTCTTAATGGCTTTAGCAACTTTCATTGCAAACTGCCAGATATCCTTGTGCATTTCCTCATCCATATCAAACAGATAATCTATTTCCTGTTTTGGAATAACCAGCGTATGACCTTTGACCAACGGATTAATATCCAGGAATGCAAAAAACCTTTCGTCCTCAGCAATTTTATACGATGGAATTTCGCCGGAAGCTATACGTGCAAATATTCCTGCCATAGTAGTATTATTTTATAATTATTTCAACAATTTCAACATTTATTGATCCGGATGGAATCGTAATATCTACCTTACTTCCTTTGGATTTTCCGAGCAATCCTTTGGCAATAGGTGATGAAACTGATAACTTTCCTGATTTCAGGTCAGCTTCATTTTCAGGGACAAGCGTATATGTCATTTCGACGTTGTTTTTCAGATTCCTGATTTTAACCGTGGATAAAATCTGAACCTTGGATGCATCCATCTTTGATTCATCAATTAACCGTGCGCTGCGAATCAGGTCCTGTAGCTTCGAAATTCGCATTTCGAGCATGCCTTGTGCATTTTTAGCAGCGTCGTATTCAGCATTTTCCGAAAGATCGCCTTTATCGCGGGCTTCAGCAATTTGTTGCGAAATAAGAGGACGTTCAATATGAACCAGATGTTCAAGTTCAATCTTTAGTTTTTCAAATCCTTCTTTAGTGTAATATGTTACCTGTGTCATATCGGTAGCCATTTGTTATTATTAAATAAGAAGAAAAGACCCTTTGCTAAAAAGGGTCCTTTCCGTAAATTTTTGCTCGTTTATGTAAAATCCGCTTCTGTATATTACTCGAAAATCAGGATATTTTTATCTTAAAGAGTAATTTCCTGACTATTGTAATTTGATTTTTGCGTTAGTATTTAAGTTTCCTGCTTTATAAAAGTGTGTAAAGATAAAAAGATTTTTAATTCTGCTAACAAGTCATTAACAAAATGAATATTTAGTTTTTAAAAATACTTCCGGTTTAATAATTCGCTGTAAATAACAGCTTCACGAAGATTAAATCTGTCTGCAATACGCTCATCTTTTAATTTTTGCCCGGGAAGCTCTTGATTTTCCCAGTCACGCACTGAATCATTGAGAGGCAATTCAGTAGACACAGTTGATACAAACTTGTACCCTGAATATCCTTCAAATTTTTGGTTTATTTCGGAAACACTTTTTGGCATTACTTTTTTTACCGGTATATCCTCCGTTGGATAAACCTGTTGTGGAACAGGCCTGGTTTCACCTGTTAATTCGCGCAGAATATCATCAAACAAGGACTTACCTTCACCCTGATTTCCGGGTATAGGCAGCGGAGAGGATTGTGATGGTCCTCTTGAAGGCATCCCGGCTGATTGCTGTTTCTGAATAGCTTTTTGCCTGGCTGAGTATAATGAGTAAGCCACCCAGGCTATGCCTATCAGAATGTATATGAGGTTTTCCATCGGTTATATAAAAATTAAATTGCAGTGTGTAAAATTACAGATTATATTGACAGGAAAGAAATTTGCTGCATTTCAAAATTAATCAATTCCAGGGTCAATTATACAATTTTAAAACAATAATTCAGGATACTTTGCTCTTGCGCCTTTGATTCCCGAAAACATATCCGTGTTAAAGTTCATTGGAGCAAAAAATACGCATAAGGGTTAATCGCATTTAGTGCCGGAGAAAGCTTTTCGTTTCATAGGCTTATTGTATTTTGCCGCTTGCTTTTTAGTCTGCTTCATTCTCTTTTTTGTTTCTTTGCTTTGATGATTGTATAACTGCTTTCGGGCTTTCTCATATTCTTCATCTGCATTTTTATCCGCTTCTTTCGTCTTTTTTTCAGCTATCGATTGTTTGTCTCTTTTCAATAATCTGCAACCGGTGGCAGGGAAAGTAAATACAACCAGCATCATAATTGCGGCAATCAATACTAATCGGCTATGGCATACAGGCTTATTCATTAATTTTAAGTTTAAAATTCTTCGCTCATTGAAAATATTTTCTTTCTGTATTCTCAATGAATCAAAACAGTTGAATGCAATTTTATACAATCAATTACGTTTTGAAAAGTAAGCATTACTTTTACAACGAAAATAGATTACAATAAGTATATGATCCGAATTCTAACAGTAACAATTCTGCTTTTACTGGTTGTTCCAGGATGTGACAAGGATAACCAGCCTTTGATCCCTTATGTTTACGTAAGTCTTCAGCTGTATCCCGATTCGATGGATTTCATTCCTGTAGGTGGCTATAAATACATTGATAATGAAGGCTACAGAGGAATTGTGATATATAGGTTGCTGCCAAATGAATTCTCTGTATATGAGCGTTGTTGCCCTTACGATCCTGAAAAAACCGGGGCCAGGATCATTGTTGATGCTTCAACCACGACCTGCACCTGCCCGGTTTGTTTGTCAAAATTCATTCTTTATGACGGCACACCATATGGAGGTCCTTCCCCATACTCCCTGATGCAGTACCGGTGGAATTATGACGGTGAAGTTTTATATATTTATAACTAGGCATTCGCAGATGAACCACGTATAACTTTTAAGGTTCAAATGCAACGCATTAAATTGCAGTGTAAAAAGGATTAAGTCTCCGGTATCGCTGTAGTTTCATTACCTTGTTTCCTGAAAATTAAAAGGCTGCCATAAAAATGGCAGCCTTTTTAAGATTATAGAACCGGAATTTTAGTAACGGTAATGATCAGCT
>JFJP01012297.1_pt1 | contig 13264 bp, 12 predicted proteins | sample 431651 | NCBI WGS metagenome assembly JFJP01 (sample SAMN02602958, study PRJNA72255) | Microbial mat metagenome, whole genome shotgun sequencing project. | biome: fresh water; feature: sink hole; material: water; isolation source: purple microbial (photo- and chemosynthetic) mats found in...
AGATCGCGTCGCGCATTGGAGTGGATATGTAACTTGCGCTCAACACCTCAGCCTGCCCCATGATCAATGCGCCTACCAGCGCTCCGGGGATGCTCCCAATACCCCCCAACACCGCCGCTACGAAGGCTTTCAAACCCGGCGTGATTCCCATCCAGAATACAACCTGCGGATAAGCCGTTGCATAGAGAATACCCGCTGCACCTGCCAATGCCGCACCGATGGCAAAGGTGATGGAAATGATGCCATCTACATTGATACCCATGAGCCGGGCAGTTGGTTTATCGTAGGATACCGCGCGCATGGCCTTACCGATCTTAGTGCGCTGGACAATGAATTGCAACAATACCAACAGGAACAATGACGTGAGTACAATGATGATGAGAATATTGGAAAACATTATGCTGCCATCTGGCGGCGCAATTCCAGCTTCCAAGCTATGGATGCCGTCCTTGATATACCAGATGCTGATCGGGAATGGTCGTTTGTAGGTGATGAAATTTGGTGTGAAAACGAAAGGCAGGGCACCGAAATATTCCAGAAAAAAAGAAATGCCGATGGCAGTGATCAGGGCGGAAATACGCGGTGCATCCCGCAGAGGCTTGTATGCGAATCGCTCCACCGTTACCGCCAATAATGCACAAGTTGCCATGGAGAGCAGGATTACTGAAATCGTTCCAATGATCAGTCCAAATGCTGGATTAATTCCGGGGAGTAACGTCAACAGCCACAGGTGTAGTTCAAAGCCGCTGATAGCGTAATAACTTACAAATGCCCCAACCATGAATACGTCACCGTGGGCAAAATTGATCAACTTGACGATGCCATATATCATCGTGTAGCCCAGTGCTATCAGGGCGTATACGAAGCCAAGTTGCAATCCGTTTACGATCTGGTTGACGAACAACGGAGGAGATTGATAAGCTTTGATGCCAATCCCGACTGCCGCGAAAAGGCCGATGGCGTATATGAATATCCTGCCGATCCAGCGTCCTTTGATCATTCGCTGATATAGGGATAGTGGTGGTGAGTTGGTGATTGATCTTTCCATAAGGCTCTCCAAAGCTCACAAAAAAGGGGGGCGGCGTAGCCGCCCCCCTTTCAGTGGTGATTATTGCAGATTACGGGGCGACTGATGTCACGTAGGTGATGTTTCCATCTTTGACCTGCAGAATGACTGCAGATTTGATGGGGTTGTGATTGGCATCGTAGGTGATGGTACCTGAAACGCCTTCCCATTGCAATGCAGCCATGGCGTCCTTGACCTTAGTGGGGTCATCAACACCGGCTTTTTCGATGGCGGCGATCATCAAATTGGTGGCATCGTAGGCCAGGGTGGCAAGCGCGTCGGGAACGATAGCTTTTCCGTCGGCATCCTTATACTTGGCGCCATAGGTACCCAGCCAGGATTGTACGATCGGGCGGGTATCCTGCTCGGAGTAATGATTGGTGAAGTAACCACCTTCAGCAGCCACGCGATCCAGGTCAGCGGAATCCCAACCATCGCCGCCCATGAAGGGAGCGACAATGCCTTTTTCTTTGGCTTGGGCAGCAACCAGGTTGACAATGTTGTAATAGTCAGGCAGGTAAATAAGATCAGGTTTGGCTTCGGCAACCTTGGCTAAGATAGCGGAGAAATCGGTATCCTGACCGGTGTAGGTTTCCTTGCCAACGATCTCGCCGCCACCGGCTGTGAATGCCTCTTCGAAGGCTTCAGCCAGACCACGCACGTAGTCATTGCCCTGATCATAAAGCACAAAAGCTGTCTTAGCCTTCAGGTCAGACAGGGCGAACTTGGCGCCTACCGTACCCTGGAAGGGATCGATGAAGCAAGCGCGGAAGGTGTAGGGTTTGACAGAGCCATCCGCATTAATGGTCACATTCAGGTTGGTCGAAGTGGGGCTGATCTGGACGACCATTTTTTGGTTCACAATTTCCGATATCGGGATGGAAGCCGAGGAGCATACCTCACCAATGATATAACCAACTTCGTCCTGGTCAATGACTTTATTGGCGGCATTCACAGCGGGGTCAGCAGCACATTGGCTGTCGGCGACAACGGGGACGATCTTCATCCCGAGCACGCCGCCTTTGGCATTCCATTCGTCAATGGCGAGCAAAGCGCCATCACGGGTGGAGACACCAAAGGTCGGTACAGCGCCGCTCAAGGGTGCCAAAATGGCGATCTTGATTTCTTTTGATGCAGCTGCGCCGCCGCAGGCGGTCAGAAGCATGCTGGCAATAATCATTATCGAAAAAACAACGAGCAAACGTTTGATCATTTCTTAACTCCTCCGAATTAGTTAGTAGATAGGTGAATCATTTTTACCCTTTTTAGGGTTTTACAATTGGCAGACAATGCACTGCTTTGTCAGCACCACCTCCTTTTACCAAACGTTATTGACGCATTTTATTTAGCAAAAAGCCGAACAGATTCTCTTGAAAAAGTGAACTTTCTGCCGGCTTATTAATTTGACGCTAAAGTTAAAATTGCGTAAATGTTAATGCTAATAGTATAACTGTTTTGAATATAGGTCAATAGTATGCCGGCAATTACTTTTGACGCTTAGGAGCCGGATTTGGCTGTTGTTCGTGCCTGCACAAACCTGTATACGGGATTTACATTGCAGAGTTTGCAATAGGATCAAATAAAGCACTATTTTTTTTAATAACGCAGAGGATGAAATCCTCTGCGTTATTATCGTTCATTACCAGATATTGATGACCGAAAACTGTCTACTCAATACCTAAATAGGCCTTCTTAACCATATCATTCTTTTTCAAATTGGCAGCGGTATCCGTCAGAACTATCTGTCCGGTCTGTAATACATAGCCGCGATGGGCAATTGAAAGCGCCATGAGCGCATTTTGTTCTACAAGCAGGATCGTGGTTCCTTTCTCATTCATTTGTTTGATGATGTCAAAGATCAGTTCCACAAGGACCGGAGAAAGTCCCATGGATGGTTCATCCAGCATCAGAATATGCGGGTTGAGCATCAAACCACGGGCAGTGGCAAGCATCTGTTGTTCGCCGCCAGAGAGGGTGCCACCTTTTTGGTTAAAACGCTCTTTCAGTCGCGGGAATAATTCGAAAGAATACTCCATGCGTTTTTCCACTTCGATTGGGTCGTCAACCACAAATGCGCCAATTTCCAGATTTTCCTTTACGGTTAGCTTGGGAAAAATCCCGCGGCCTTCAGGCACGTGTCCTACACCAGCCTTGACGATCAGGTGTGGGTCCATGTGAGAAATTTCCTTGCCCTTCATCGTGATTTTCCCCTGCTTGGGGTGGATAAGTCCGGAGATGGTACGCAAGGTTGTGCTCTTGCCCGCACCATTTGCGCCAATCAGGGTGACGATTTCGCCTTCTTCAACGGTCAACGATATGCCTTGCAAGGCATGGATGCGCCCGTAATAACTGTGGACATTTTCAAGGGTAAGCAGGCTCATAACTCCTTCTCCTCGTGTTGGCTGGCAACTGCGCCTCTGCCCAGGTAGGCTTCCACCACGCGCGGGTTGGCGCGGATTTCGGCAGGAGTGCCTTCAGCAAGCTTTTCTCCATAGTCCATTACACTGATACGCTCAGATATATTCATCACCACGCGCATGTCATGTTCGATCAGCAAGACCGTGATACCTTTTTCATCACGGATGCGGCGGAAAAGTTTGATGGCATCTTCGGTCTCAAGCGGGTTCATGCCGGCAGTCGGTTCGTCCAACAATAATAATAATGGGTTCGCAGCCAGGGCGCGTGCAATTTCCACGCGGCGTTGCGCGCCGTAGGGTAGGTTTTTCGCCAGTTCATTGCCCACGCCTTTCACTCCGACATATTCCATCAGTTCCTCGGCTTTTTTCTCTGCGTCCAACTCCTCTTTTTTAAAGGAAGGCAGGCGCAACAATGAGTCAACAGCCGATTGTTTCAAATGTGGGTGCATACCCACCAGGATATTTTCAATGACCGACATATTGCTGAATAAACGGATGTTTTGGAAGGTGCGTGAGATGCCTCGTTCAGCAATCTGATCAGGTCGCAAACCGATCAAGGATTTGCCATTGAACATGATCTGGCCTTCTTCGGGTTTGTAGATGCCAGTGATGGTGTTGAAGAAGGTTGTTTTACCGGCACCATTCGGGCCAATGATGCTGACGATCTCACCCTTTTCCAGGTTAAAGTCCATTTTGTTGACGGCCATCAAACCGCCAAAACGTTTTACAACGCGAGTCGCATTTATCAGTGACATGAGTTCCTCGCCTATTTCTCGACTTCGCTTGTTTCCGAGATCATTTTTCGCTTGCGGCGTTCAGCCGGGATCAATCCATCGGGACGAAAAATCATCATCAGAACCAGGATCGTTCCAAACAGCAGACGCTGGTATTTGGCCGGGTCAAGCTGCGCAGACAGGTCCCTCCATGCGAAATTGATGATCGGGATGACGGCGTCACTTTGGCGCAGCTGGCTCAGGTAGAGCGAAAAACCTTGCAGGATTTGCAGGTTTAAAATAGTGACCGTCGCCGCGCCTAAAATTACCCCGGGGATGCTGCCTAGTCCGCCCAGGATAACCATCGACAAGACACCGATGGATTGCATGAACGAAAATGATTCGGGACTGACAAAGGTCCGGCTGGCGGCAACCAGCGCTCCCATCGCACCAGCAAAGGATGCGCCAATTGCAAAAGCCATCAGCTTCATCTTGACAATCGGGATACCCATTGCCACTGCGGCTGTCTCGTCTTCGCGAATCGCAGCCCATGCACGCCCGATTTTTGCGTCTTCCAGGTTTTTTGTGACAAACACAATCGTGATGATGATGATCAGTGCCAGGATATAGAACATCACGTTATACAAGGATGCCTGATCCACAGGATGTCCGACTATACCTCCAAATAACCCGTTAAAACCGTCCAACACAAACCCAGGCAGAGTGGGACGTTGAATGGGAGTGATTCCCTGTGGTCCGTTGGTAAAGTTGAGCGGTTTATCCAGATTGTTCGCCAGCACGCGAATCACTTCACCAAAACCCAGGGTTACGATGGCAAGATAGTCGCCACGTAGGCGCATGACGGGCAGACCGATCAAGATGCCGGTCAACGCAGCTGCAATAATTGCCAGTAGCAGGAAGGGGTAAAACATATCCCCGGAGAGCAGGAACGGCAGGTCTGCCGGCTGGGTGCCGGGAGCATAGGGCATGACAAAATACTGTTGGGAGCCAAAGAAACCCCATAGGTAGGCGCCTACTGCGTAGAATGCCACGTATCCAAGTACCAAAAGACCTGCAAAGCCTACGATGATATTTAGTCCGAGTGCCAGGGCTGCGAAGACGCTGATCTGAAAAATGATTTCCAGATAGAAGATATTACGCACACCCAAAACAGGGATAATGATCAAAGCCAGAACTATCCCGGTAATTAATTTAAAACGGTTGTTTGCCTTAAGGTAGTAGAGCGAGAAAAACGAAGTCATCAAAACCAGAAAGGCAAATGTAGAGCGGGGACTGAAGTAGACCAAGATGGAGCCAAGCAGGGCGTGTGCCACTGTTGCTACATAAGGCCAATACCCGTTGTGGATATTTTTTTGTAGTTTCTGAAAATAAAGTTGGAATTGTGCCATAACGTCCTCCTACGCCTTCTGGCTGACGTTCTCGCCCATCAAACCTTGCGGGCGGAAAATTAGCACCAAAATCAGGATTGTGAAAGCAAAAATATCTTTATATTCCGTACCGGCTGCACCCATGGTGAAAACCCCCATATACGAGCCTGCGAAAGTTTCCAACATGCCCAATACGATGCCCCCCAACAGGGCGCCGGTTAGATTGCCGATGCCTCCCATGACAGCCGCCGTGAAGGCTTTGAGTCCGGGAAAGAAACCAACAAACGGGTCGATGCGGGTAAATTTCAAAGCATAGAGAACACCTGCAGCACCACCCAGCAAACCTCCCACCAGGAAGGTCAGCGAAATAATGCGATTGACATCAATACCCATCAGGCTGGCAGTTGGGCGGTCCTGCGCAACAGCGCGAATCGCTTTTCCAACTTTGGTCGCATTTACCAGGTAATTAAGGCCTACCAGCATGAGGACAGCGCCGACAATTACAATGATGGATTTGATCGAGATACCCATGGTGATGGTCGTAGCCCCCAACCCAACCTCGCCGAATATCAGGCGCTCATCAAAGTTACCAAAAGTGGGGAAAATCCGATTGAATTGTCCTGTTGTTAATCCTTCCACCAGGCGGATTAGGTCTTGTAAAAGAAATGAAACGCCAATCGCCGAAATAAGCGGCACCAGGCGTGGCGCACCACGCAACGGGCGATATGCAACCCGCTCCACAGTCACAGCCAGGGCACCGGCGGCGAACATTCCCGCAAAAATGGCAAGGATCAGAATACCAAAAGCCATCCCCAAGGAGACTCTGGAAAGTACGCCGGCTGTTTCGAGAGCAATCAGTATTTCGACGCCTACAAACGCGCCGACAGCAAAAATTTCGCTGTGCGCGAAATTGATAAACTCCAACACCCCATAGACCATGGTGTATCCTAGCGCAACCGCTGCATAGACGAATCCGATGGTCAGCCCGTCAATCAATACCTGAGGCAGGTTTATCAGGGTATAGGTGAACAACGAGGCATTGAACCGCTCAGTGACTGCCATACCAATGGCGGTCTTATCAAGCATCAGCGCAAGAACTAGTACAATGGCAGATAAAACAACCGCACTTCCCAATGAGAACATAATCAGCTGACCCAAAGGGAGGAGTAGCTCGCGCACATTAATTGATTTAAAAAATCGTTTCATAACTGCTCCGGAGATTGAAAATACTCCCGGCTCTTCTTGAAGAGCCGGGAGACGTGTTATTTAAGATTTTTTACGGGGCAGGGGGAGCAATATCAAGAGTCTGGTCAATTGGGTTGGTCGGCCACAGCGCAGGATCGGTCGAGCCGACTTTGATCACGAAGTATTTTGCGACGACCGGGTCGCCAATGGAGTTAAAGGTAATGGTGCCGGTGATGCCAGGATAGTCTTTCAATGCACGGATTGCCTGAGCAACTTCTCCGCGAGTGGGCATTTCGCCATTCTTGGCTTTGGCAGCTGCTTCAATGGCTTTCAAGCAAATACCAGCTGAATCATAACCCTGGGCAGCGAAGGGCTGTGGGTCAGAGCTGTATTTGGTTTTGAAATCGGTGATGAACTTGGCTGTGCCTGGGTAGACAGACGCGGGCCCAGAAACGGTGGAGTAGTAGGTGCCCTTACCGTCAAGAAGAGCTTGTCCGCCGATTTTGGCTGCATCGGATGAATCAAAGCCATCATCGCTCAAGAACATGCCCATATAGCCTTTTTCGCGGGCTTGCTTGAACAAAATCGCAGCCTGTCCGTACATACCGCCGAAGTAGACCACGTCCGGGTTGGCAGCTAGGATTGGGGAGAGAAGTGCATCAAAATTGGCTTTTTCTTCGGTACCTTCAAATCCGAGCACTTTCATGCCTTTTGCTTCAGCTTCCTGTCGGAAGAATTCAGCAATGCCCTGTCCATAGGCAGTTTTGTCATGAACAACAAATGCGCTTGTCATTCCCTGCTCAAAAGCAAAGTCGGCGCCCACAACACCCTGAACGTCATCGCGACCTACAATGCGGTTGACTTCCAGATAACCCCGAGTGGTAACCTTCGGGTTGGTGTTTGCAGGAGAGACATTTGCCAGTCCGGCATTGTGATATTCTTCTGATGAAGGGATTTGTACGCCGGAGTTATAGTGTCCAACCACACATAAAATGGCGGGGTCTGACACGATCTGCTTGGCGTTTGCAACACCAGTATCGGGGTTGCCCTGATCGTCAAATGGAGCCAATTCGACCTTGAAGCCCATTTCGGTCAGCGCTGCGCCCATCTGCTCAAGACCCATTTCTGCGCCGCGTTTAATGTCAACACCGACAACGGACATGTCGCCGGAGAGCGGGGATTGGGTGGCGATCTTGATAGTCTTGGCTGCACTGCCGCTTCCACCGCCGCAGGCAGTAAGCACCATGCTGGCAATGATTAGGGCTGAAAGTAAAACGAACAAACGTTTATTCATTTTTCTTGCTCCTCAAAAATTATATTAGGTGAATTCGACGGCCCGCATATGCGGGTGTATACCTAACAGCAGACAATGCTTACTATGTCAGCCTCACCTCCTACGCATGGAATTTTGAGACTACCCTAAGCCGTTTATTTTACGCTTAGATTACTTTCTAATCATAAAATGCTTATGGTACTAAGTCAAGTGATGTTATTCCCTTTCCTCCGTGATACCATCATAAAAAAACAACCCGTAGCCGGCGCAAAAGTTCCGTTTAATTTTTGTCTGCTGGTTTATATAAAAGTTGTTCACGAATCCTTGAATCCGTGCTGCGAATCTTCATTGCAAGGTCTGCCGCGAGGTTGTACATTAGGCGATAGCCCAGTTGTGGATATGCTTCGCATAGTAGCATGAGTTTTTCGCGTGGAATAATCAGCAGGAGTGTATTCCTTTGCACGGCGCGTGCCGAAGCGGAACGCAATCCTTCGTCCACCAGTGCCACTTCACCAAATGATTGACCCCTCCGCAGCCGTGCAACGACAATTTTCTTTTTTTCGGTATTCCCCACATTGCAATTAATTACAATATCCACTTCGCCTTGTCCGATCACATATAATTCCTTGCTGTCGGAATTTTCCTGGAAGATTAGATCACCGGCGTTAAAAACAACTTCCTGACACAAATTTGCCACCAATTCCAATTGAGTGGGCGTGAATTGATAAAAAATGTCACTTTGTTTTAGAAAGTTGATCGTATTATTCATTGGGAGGCGAGTTTAGCATAGTTATATATGATGCACAACCAATTTAGATGGAACCCGCGATTTATTGGCTAGGCAGGTTTAGTTTATGGGTATGTAAGGGTTAACCAGTCAAGTGGATCAACCTGTATGCCATTTACCCACAATTCCCAATGCAGGTGTGGACCTGTGACACGACCCGTGCCCCCCACTTCGCCGATTACCTGCCCTTGCTCTACCATATCGCCTGCCTGTACATAAAATTTTGATTGGTGCCAAAATCCGCTGTAAACACCCCAGCCGTGGTCAATGATCGTCGTATTGCCGCGTACCGTCCAGGGTTCTGCAAATATGACTTTTCCGCGCGCGGGGGCCGTGATGGGAAGTCCTGTTCCACCGCCAAAGTCAAGCCCTGTGTGAAATCCTTGAACCGAATTTTCCGTGTTTATACCTATGTAAGTACGACGATTTCCGAAACGGGAAGTAAAGTAGGTGGCTTCTGCATATTGGGATGCAGGTGATTTAAAATCACCATTCCAGAGCTTTTCAGGGTTGACAGGAGTTGTTATGCTGATAAGCTGATTTAATTCAGGTTCTGTCTCGTTGGGGTCAATGGTTACAGGGTCAACATAAAGAAGCGGGTCGTCGGGATAATTTCCCGAGACGATCAAAATATTTTGTTCATAAGATTGTTTGCTTCCATCGGGAAGGGTTGCGTCCAGCCGCAGGGGATAAGTACCAGGCGGGAGCAGGGCATGAACGCCTTGTAACGCAACCTGAGTCCCATCTTCCAGAGGGAAGAAGTGTAATTGATGATCGACCAGAACTCCGCCAAGCAAAATATTGGGTTCGGTCTTCACTTTGATTACACCTGTGCCGCCCTGCTTGATGGGCAGGTCACGGATCTCTGCAGTCAGGAAAATTGAGGGCAATCCGCTTGCAAATACCCCGTCATTTTCACCAGGTGTGAAAAGAGTGTCGCCTGGCAGGACATCCCAGGAACCTTGCAGTTTGTTGTAATGAGCAATAGTCCATACGTCTGTATTTTGTTTGACCGCTGCTTCGAGCAGGGATTCGCCGTAAGTGGTTGAGATTCGTTTGTTAAGCTTTTGACTCTCATCTTGAACTGGCACGATCATGTTCACCCCCACGTAGAATTCGCTTGGGCTGACGATGTGATTCAATTTCTTGAACATGTCCAGCGGTACTTGTGTGCGTCGGGTAAGGCTTCGATAAGAATCTCCAAAATTTACCAGTTGAGTGTTGATGACCCCGGTAATGCCATTTAGCCCGGGAATGACAAGTTGTTGTCCGGCATCCAGTTGGTTTGGGTCTGTGATGCCATTTTCAGACATCAAGTCAGACAAATTGATGCTGAAAAATACTGCAATGGAGGAAAGGCTGTCACCGGGTTGTACTACGTAAACAGGCCCGCTGCCGGATTCCTGGGCATATGCAGGTTGATAATTGAGGAGCAGCAAGGAAAGAACAAGAATGAATTGAAGAGGACGTTTGGCCATGGGTTTTTGGAGGGGTAGCGGGGTGTAAGCCGGGATCACAGATGGTTTATAAATTCTACTTTATCACCGATTTCATAATCCCCAATGCGATCAGGGTGTATTTCCAGGGTGTATTTTGCGTTTGCTTTTGGGAAATATGCGGGATGCCATGATTTGGCGACGACTTTGTCCACAACGATCTTTTCGGAGTTGATCCAAAATACTGCGATATCAAAGGGGACGAAGAACATGTGGATCGAAGTATCAAGGCGTGAATCTTGTTTTTCAACCAGGAGCAGCCCTTCGTCAAGTCTAAGGTGTGAGCGGAACATAAGTCCGCGCAGACGGCATAAAAACGAATCGCAATAACCTACAAGTGGCGGATCTTTGATTTCTTTTTTTAGGTTGTAGATGAAGATGGCTTGGGGCATAACTAATCATAAAACAAGGCGGCTTTTTTGCCGCCCTGTAAAAGAAACATCAGGATGATGGTCGGTTGAGAATTTTTTCAACACTATCTATAAGTTCCTGCGGCCCAAATGGCTTGGCAATATAATCGTCCACTTTTGCGATGTGCAAACCAAGCACTTTATCAATATTTTGCGCTTTTGCAGTAACAATGACGACCGGGATGTTATGTGTCGATTCTTCGGCTTTCATTTGTTGGTATACTTCCCACCCGTCCATGTCAGGCATCATTAAGTCAAGCAATACAAGGTTGGGATGCGTGTCACGCACCAGCTGAAGCCCCTCTTTTCCGCCTGAAGCGCCAATCACCTCAAAACCGCGACGGCTTAGGATGAGTTGAATGAGGTCGATCATTTCTGGTTCATCTTCAATACATACAATGCGCTTGACATTTGTACTATTCATTTGATTGTGTCTCTTGATCGCAAGTTTACCATAGAAAAAACAAGGATTAACCGATGAATATAATTACCTGGAATGTAAATGGAATTCGTGCTGCGCTTGGTAAAAGTGCTTTGGATTGGGCATTTGCCAAGTCGCCTGATGCGTTGTGTCTGCAGGAGGTGAAGGCGCGTGAGGAGCAGTTGGATGATGAACAGCGTTCGATGTTGAAACTTCCCCACGTCTGGAATGCGGCACTACGTCCCGGGTACAGTGGTGTTGCAACCCTTTTCAAACATCAGCCAGATGAAATTGTCGTAGGAATGGGCGACGAACAATTTGATGTGGAAGGGCGCGTGATTCAGACTGTCCTGAAGGGTATCCGCCTTTTTAACATTTACTTCCCGAACGGGCAACGTGGACAGGAGCGTGTGGATTATAAACTTTCGTTTTATGCCCATTTGCTGGACATCTGTGATGCCCTTCATAAAAAAGGGGAGAGTATTATCATTACCGGAGATTTCAATACGGCTCACATGCCGATCGATTTGAAAAACCCAAAAGAGAATGAAAAGACCTCAGGCTTCTTACCCGAAGAACGTGAGTGGGTACAAAAGTTTTTGGATCACGGCTTTGTGGATGCGTACCGTCACCTGTATCCCGATAAGGTGGAATATACCTGGTGGACATATCGTCTCAATGCGCGTAAGCGGGGTATCGGCTGGCGGTTGGACTATTTCCTTGTTTCTGAAAATCTTTTGCCGCGCGTGAAAGATGTGATTATTTACAATGAAGTAATGGGATCAGACCATTGTCCTGTCGAGTTGGTGTTGGAGTAGGAGAAATTTTATTTGGAGACTGGAGTTTCCGGGCGGTCTAAAAGGGTATCCTCCCATGAAGCAGGGTCATTGAGCGACTCCAGGTGGGTGAACACAGTGACGCTCGGCATTGCGCGGCGGATATCCGCTTCAATGGCTTCCAATAGTCGATGTCCTCGTTGGACTGTCCATTTGCCGGGAACCAATACATGAAACGACACGAACTGTCGCGATCCGGATTGGCGGCTGCGAAGCGCGTGATATTCCACTCCGTTTTGAGTGTATTTCTCCAGGATGCTTTTTATCAGGGTTTGCTCATTAAGGGGCAGAGCCGTATCCATTAATCCCAAGGCAGACATGCGTACGATGCGAACCCCCGACCAGATAATATTTGCGGCGACGATGAACGCCACAATGGGGTCCAGACGTTCCCATCCGGTAAGCGCAACCAAACCTACTCCAGCCAGCACACCGACAGAAGTCCAAACGTCTGTCATTAAGTGATGCGCATCGGCTTCAAGTGTGATCGAGTTAAAGCGTTTGCCGGCCTTTAACAGGATCAGCGCGACGGTCAGGTTTACAAGCGAGGCTGCCACTGAAACCCCCAAACCCAGTCCGACCTGTTCAATTGGTTTTGGTGTAATGAGTCTTGGAATGGCTGTAATGACAATACTTACGGCAGCGATCAAAATTAGCGTTCCTTCAACACCGCTTGAAAAGTATTCAGCTTTGCTGTGTCCGTAGGTGTGGTCTTCATCTGCAGGGCGGGCGGCTACCGTCAACATTGCCAATGCCATCAATGCGCCGACAAGGTTGACTACAGATTCCAGCGCATCGGAAAGTAGTCCCACTGAACCAGTAAGAAGGTAGGCCAGGGACTTTAAAGTAATGGTGATGACAGCGGCACTTATGGATAGCCAGGCATAGCGCGTGAGAGATGAGCGATCTTGGAGATTAGTTGTCATGTTTTTGTGAGGTTTTTTTGCAGAAATCTGCAACTGGATCAGGGTCATTTGTACCATAAAAAATATTTTATCGCGTATGTTTTTCGGGACTCGGCACATCCAAATTTGACCGTACAACCCCGCATGCGCTCCACAGGGGAAACTCAAGCCTATTTGTTTTTACAACCTGATTTCGGTAGTAAAAAGCCGTATTAGAAAATCATATAAAATTCCCCCGTACGCGTTGTTCAAGGGGTTGGCTTGGTATAATCCAGACGAAAGTCAAATTTGGAGGATTCCGTGAATTCCCGTAGTCAATCGTTTTTTGTGTATTTCCTTCTGATCGTTGCCATCGGCGCCATGCTTT
>JFJP01039531.1_pt1 | contig 13264 bp, 11 predicted proteins | sample 431651 | NCBI WGS metagenome assembly JFJP01 (sample SAMN02602958, study PRJNA72255) | Microbial mat metagenome, whole genome shotgun sequencing project. | biome: fresh water; feature: sink hole; material: water; isolation source: purple microbial (photo- and chemosynthetic) mats found in...
TTACAAAGGACGTGTAGTAACTTACAAAATGCGTGTAGTAACTTACAAAGGACGTGTAGTAACTTACAAAATGCGTGTAGTAACTTACAAAATGCGTGTAGTAACTTACAAAGCCTGTGTTAAAAAAAATAGGAATTTGAACTGAAGTTCAAATTCCTATTTTATAAGGTTAAAATCAATTAGCATCCGCCGCCACCGCCGCCGCTTGCTTTCTTTTTAGGTTTGGTTGGTGCTTCTGTTTTTGCTGCCGTAGTGGTAGCGGTTGTTTCCACAGCCGTTTCTACTACATCGCTTGGTTTGTCGCCCAATACCAAAGGATAGTTTTTCACTTCAGCCGAAGTAAAGGCATGACCTATGGCGCCGCCTTCGTTCATCTTGCTGTTCATAAAGCCATTAGCACCATACAACACCGAGTAGGCATCGTAGCCCAAAATGCGCAAATAGGCAACCACGTAAGCGGCTTGCTGTCCGGTGTAGCAATACACAACTACCTTTTTGTCGGTAGGTATAGTAGCTAAACTCGTGCTGCGGCTCAACGATTTTTTGGGTGTATATTGAATAGCTGTTGGAATATGTCCGGCGTTGTATTGCTCTTCTACCCAATAGTTTATAATGTAGTAGCTCGATGGGTTTGCAAATACTTCTTCGGCTTTCAAACCCCAATCGTTTGCAGTTTTTTTCAACACATCGGCAGCCAATGCGTCCAGAATATCAATTCCGGCACGTTTTCCGGTTTTGATTGCCGGATAGTCATACTTCTTGCCCTTTTCGTTGGGTGTAGTTTCGAGCTTGTCGGCAAAAGCACTGCCCGAGTTTTTAATCCAAACCTCATCGGCAAATTGTTTGTTCCAACCGCTCATGCCACGTTTCATGGCATATACATTTTGGTAGCCAAGCAATTGCATTACCGAGCCAACATAACTAGCCGATTGTCCCGATTTGCAAACAAGTACTACTTTTTCGTACTTAGAGGCATCGATTGTATTTTTGAAATACTCGTAAATGCCTTCTTGCTGCACGTTGATAGCTCCGTTGATGTGTCCTGCTTCGTACAAATCGGGCGTGCGCATATCAATCACATGAAACGCCTTATTGCCAAGGTTTTCAAAAACCTCATCAGCCGTAATCATGGTAGGCATGGCATCGCTATTGATGTAATTGCCACTAAGTTTGAGGAAATTGTACAAAACATCAGCCTCATTTACAGCAGGTAAAGAAGCTTCAACATTTTTTAAATTAGCTTGCTGATTTCCGCAACTTGTCAAAAACAAAACTGCCGAAAACACAATAGCCAAATATGTGGTTATTTTCATTTTTTTTCTATTGTTAAATTGTTCTATTGTTAAATTGTTAATTAGGAAATAGGAATCAATTAATAATTATTTCTTAACTCCTAATTCCTAATTAACTAGCAGCCTCCTCCACCACCACCAGATTTTTTAGCAGCTTTTTTGGTAGGAGCTTCGGTTTTAACAGCTTCGGTAGTTTCTGACTTTGGGGAAGCTGATTTAGCCGAACTCATTATCTTTTGAAAATCGTAAGCCGCTTTTTCGTCTAAATAGTTTGCCGCATTGGGTTGGTATTTGTCCAAAATATTAGCTTTGTAGTAAGCAAAACCGCCCAACATCATGGCATTGTTGGCGTAACCAATTTGTCGCAACAACAAAACAGGAGCGCACGCCTCGCGGTGGTGGTTTGAATAAAACACGTTAATCTTCTTGTCTTGCAACAAGATAGATTTCACATCGTCGTTCAAAATTCGGTGCATCGGAATATTGATAGCTCCCGGAATGTGGCTATTTAAAAACTCGTTGGGGCTGCGCAAGTCAATGAAGCGGTAGTAAGCCGTATCGGCAGAGTTCAATATTTCAAAAACTCTTTCGGGACGAAGCGCAGATTTGTCATTAACAGCATCTTGCCAAGTTTCTTCTATGCTCATCGTGTATTTTATTTTGGGCTGTTTGATAGTAACAAAGCCCACTATTATAACCAACAAGAAAATTACCCCCAAAATAGGCAACTTGTCTGTTATAACATTATAATCTTTTTCCTTATGGTAATCCATTTTTAGTAACGATTAATTATTAATGTTTAACGATTAATTTTTGATTCAATGTTGTTTATGAGCTTTGCCAAAGTTTTTAACTTTGGCAAAGCTGAAACACACACGAATTAATTAACAGCCGCCGCCGCCACCTGCTTTTTTTCCTGCTTTTTTAGTAGGTTGTGCCGAAGTTGGTGCAGTTGCGGCTGCAGTTTCGACCACTCCGCCACCTAAAAAGTATTGGCGTGCACCCAAACGGAATTGGTAAAGCTTTTCTTCTTCCACCGAAGCACTTACCGCAGGAGCTTTGGGCTGAATGATAGTCTCGAACCAGCCGTTCAATCCTCCGTTCATAAAATAAACGTTCTTGAACTTTAAGCGAGTGCACAGCGACCAAGCGCGTGAAGCGTAGATGTCGCCATTAGAATAAAAAACCGTTGTTTTTACATCTTGGTTCAAAGCATCGTTCCATTTGTAATGTCCGGTTTCGTCTTTAGTAAGCAAATCGGCAAGGGGAATATTGATTGCACCCGGAAGGCTGAATTTTTCAAATTCTTCGGGAGTTCTTACATCAATGAGTTGTAACAAAGGGTCGCCAGAAATTAGCATTTCTGCAATTTCGTCGGTAGAAAAGACTTTTTCGTCGCTCATAATTTGCAACAACATTTCTTCGGCATGGGCTTCTTTCATTTTGTCGAAATCGGGAATTACAACCAACCCAACTCCTGCAATAATCATAAGCGCAGCCATAAAAATGTATCTTTTCTTTATAATTCTAGGCTTATTATCTTCCATAATTTGAATATTTTTTTTGTTAAATAATTAATTATCAATTATCAATTATTATTAATATCTAACTGGTTTTGCTTTGCGTTGAATGCGTGCAGTAAGGTAGAACGACACGATAGCAAACAAAATAAGAATAAATACAAACATTCCGGCAGAAATACCAAGAACATCATACACCAAAATAGAGCCTAATGCTCCTGAGGTATAAAATTCTTCTATCAAAGGGAAAGTTGCTCCAAAAAGGAAGATTCCGATAAATACACCGCCCAAGAAAATCAAGCCATCGAGCTTGCCTATTGCCACAGCGCACACGCTAGTACCCGGACAAAAGCCACCGATAATAAAGCCCAAGCCCATAATAACGCCTCCTGCAATAGCAGAACCTAAAAATGTTTTGTTTACATAAATAAGGCTCAAATCAATCCAATCGAGGTAGGAAAAATACATTAAACCTACCATAGCGGTAAGTGCGGCAGTGAAAAACACACGCCAAACTACAAAATCGTAGCCATAAAATACTCCCGCAAGCTTGCGCGAAGTAGAGAAACCTGCCGCTTCGAGCACATAGCCAAAGCCTATACCTAAGACGAGCGCAATAAGCAGTTCCCAATTTGAGTTTAAAACTCCTATATCTGTTAGTGGTCCCATTAATTATGAGTTTATTTGTGAGTTTATAAGTTTATGAATTATAAATTCATTACTCATTAAACATTAATCGTTAAACATTAAAACTAAATCCAAAGTTTTCGGAAAAAGTAGGCAAAAAGATAGCCAGAGCCGAAAATAGCAAAAAGAGCAATAAATCCGGCAAGCGAAAGCGACGCCATTCCCGAAAGTCCCGAACCGCTAGTGCAACCACGACCCATTTGCGAGCCGTATCCGAATAAGATACCACCTACAATGGCAGCAATTACACGTGTTTTCTTAGTTATTTTGGGCGAATGTTCTACTTTGAAAGTCAAACGACCCGAAACGGCTCCAGAAATGAAACCTCCGAAAAATACGCCAAGCACCATATAAACCAAGCGGTTTTCTAAGATATTTTCTTTGGCTGCTATGTGCGCACCAAAGAAATGGTTGCTTTCGACATAAGCGGGAGCTATCTTTTCCAAAACAGCAATCTCATAACGCTTGAAAGCTCCGCTTGCGCCTAAACCTTCGCCCGTAAAATAATAAGCTGCTAACATGATAAGCCCCAACAAAAAACCCGCTAAATACGGATTCATGTATTTTGTTGCGTTGTTTGTATCCATTTTATATTTTTATTTATGTATTATTCTATTGTTAAATTGTTCTATTGCTCTATTGTTAAATTGTTAAATTGTTATAATTATTTTGAAATAATAATAAAATAATTCATATTTTAACATTAAACATTAACCATTAACCATTAACCATTAACCATTAACCATTAACCATTAATAAAGCCAACGAGTAATTTGTCCTGCTTCTACCATAATGAAACGGAAAATAGCTCCGCCCAATAAGATTAATGCCGCAGGAACAGCCACCGGAATATGAAAGCCTTTTAATTCTAAAGCCTCTAAAATAGCCGGAACAATTAAACCTAAAACCACTACAAGCCCCCAGAAAGGTGCTGTGAAATGACCACCTAAGAAAAGTTCTGCCGCTTCGATTTGCACCGCAGGACCTGCCAAGAAGCCCATGAACAAATGCACAATGAAGAAAAGCTCTACTATAATAAGGATTAAGTCGATACGGCTAAAAAGAGTACGCTCCTCTTGGTCGTTGGTGAGCCACATAATAGAAGCCGCAGCGGTAGAAATACCCGAAACTAAGAATAAAGGTCCCAATAAAGAGGTATTCCACAACGGGCGTGCATTGAAAGCCGAAAGCAAAATACCAGTATAAACCCCCAAAATAATGGCAAGTGGTAAAAGAATCCACGCCATTGTTACACGATTGGCATATACCCAGTTTTTCAAACTTCTAAGCCATTTGTAGCTGTATTCCCAATTAATACCTGTACCATCGTCGGTATCTTTCAAACGAACCACTAAGTTCATTACTTTCATAATGGGTTTAGGAGTTCTGCCTATTTGTGGGAAAACTTGGTCGATGTAAATAGCAACCCACGCAACAGAAAGCGGCATTACTGCCATTAGAGTCCAAGCACCCCACGACATAGGCGAGCCCATGCGAATGGTAGTGTAAAGTTGCCAAGAATAAAGCGGGTGTTTTAGGTCGAGCATCAACGCTATCAAACCTAAAGCAATGGCAATAGGAGCAATAATAGGAGCAACTTTTACGGCTGTTTTGTACTTATCTTCCTTATCCATGATAGTATAAAGAGCTGCAAAAAACAGTAAACCCGCAGACAAACCTCCTAAAAAGAGGTAAATAGGAATTTCCCAGTGCCACACGTTCAAAACGGGGTCGATTAAGGGATTCATCCTTCCACTTGTTATGATTTCTTCTCTCATTTTTAATGTTTATATTGTTGAATTGTTATTTAATAGAAATGAATACCTTGACGATTCCTAATTTACAATTCATAATTCATAATTAAACTAAGTAAAATATTTGTGGTAAAGTACCCGCTTCGGGCGCAAGGGTTTTGATTTTGCGCCTATTTACTATTTTAGAAATTTCGCTGTTAGGGTCATCTAAATCGCCAAAGTACATGCAGTGAGTTGGACAAACCGAAACACAAGCAGGGTCTTGACCGTTTTTAACTCTATGGTCGCAGAAAGTACATTTGTCCACATAGCCTTCGGGGTGCGTGTAACGTGCATCGTAAGGGCATGATTGGATACATGCGCCGCAACCGATACATTCGTTGTGCGTTACTTTTACAATTCCACCTTCTATGATGTGGCTTGCTCCGGTTGGGCAAGTGCGCACGCAAGGCGTATTGTCGCAGTGGTTGCAACGCTCAGAGCGAATTTCGAGCGATAAATTAGGGAAAGTACCTTCGGTAACTTCCACAATCCAATCGCGGGCATAGCCCACAGGCACATGGTTTTCTAATTGACAAGCTACTACACAGTCGCTACATCCGACACACTTTTTGGTGTCTATTGCCATTCCGTATCTCATGCTTTAGCCTCCTTTTCTGGTTTTGAAGTTAAAAAAGTAACAAAGTTACCTCTAAAACCGGTTCCACCCATCAATGGGTCAACCATAACTGTTGAAATTAATTGTTGGTCGTTGATGCCACGTCCGTAAGATTTTGAAAGTCCTTTTTGGTTTGTACCAAATCCGTGCACCATGTACACGTTGTCGTAACGAATACGCTCTGTGGCTCTAATTTTGATTGAAAACTCGGAAACTACTCCCGCTTGATTTTCTAACCAAATTTCATCACCATTTTTCAAAGCCCATTCTTTTAACACCTTAGGATTAACCCAAAGCACGTTCTCCGGCATAAGGTCGTTGAGGTTAGGGCTATTGACAGTACGTCCGAAAGTGTGCATTGGCGCACGTCCGTAGTTCAACCGATAGAAACCTTGTGGTGGCTCAGGGTGAGCTGTATATTTTGGCATTGGGTCAAAGCCAGACTCGGCAAGAGAAGCTGAGTAAAGTTCTATTTTTCCGCTAGGAGTTCCAAATTCATAAGTTTCGTCCATTACCGGATACATATCGGTAGTTCTTTCGAAATTTTTCACACCTATTTTTTTCATTTCTTCCAAAGAAGACCCCATTTGTTTGAGCTGCCAATCTAAAAGGGCAACTTCGTTTTTCCAAGGGAAATATTGTTTCAAACCTAAGCGTTTTGCCAACTCTTTTGCCATCCAAGCGGCTGATTTGGTTTTGTACATTGGCTCTGCGGCGGGCATTCTAAGTGCAATACTTGGAAAGCGGAACGAGCTAGAGCGCAAAGTATCGTAACGCTCTAAGTAAGTACACTCAGGCAATACTACGTCGGCATAGCTTACTATTTCGGCGGGCATGGTGTCGATAACTACCAATAAGTCGAGGGCTTCGATTGCTTTTTTAGTATTTTCTTGGTCGGGCATGGTTACAAATGGGTTTGTTCCATTGACAATCCAACCTCTAATGCGCCAATCGTTTTCGTTTTTGGCAATGGAAGCATCAACTATTTTGTTTGCCAAAATATCACCAGCTAATGGATACAAGCCGTTGTTGATATCATGCTCGCTGTGTGGGTGCGGAGCGGCAGGTGGCATTTGAGGTATGCCTGTTCCTTCAGGAATAAAGAAACCTCCTTTAGCACCCCAAGAGCCGAGTAAACCATTGAGCATAGCAATAGCCCTTGAACGCTGTGAGTCGTCGCCGTACCAGGTTACGTGTCTGCCTGGGTGAATGATTACCGAAGGTTTGGCTTCAGACATTTCGCGGGCGGTTTCGATGATTATTTCGGGTTTTATGTCGGTAATGCCGTAAGCCCATTGTGGGGTGAAAGGCGCAACGTGTGCTTTTAACTCTTCAAAACCAATGGTATGCTTGGCAACATATTCTTTGTTGTACCATTCGTTGTTAATCAAAACGTGCATCCACGATAGCAACAAGGCTATGTCGGTGGCGGGTTTTATAGGCAACCAATATTTTGATTTAGAAGCTACGGTAGAAAAGCGAGGGTCAACGGTAATGAAAGTGGCACCATTTTCAATAGCTTCCGCCATTTCTTGCACTTGAGCATTGTGCATGTTTTCGCCTAAGTGCGAACCAATAAGAACAAGGCAGCGAGTGTTTTTGATGTCGGTAGGTTCGGGAGAGCCTATGTTGCTACCAAAAGTGGTTTGAAATCCTACCTCGCGAGGTCCGCGACATTGCGCATACGATGGTTTAGCTATATTAGGCGAACCAAAAGCATTGAGTAAGGGTTTGAAATAACTACCGCCCGAGCCGTGTGTAAGTAAAGCTACACTATCGGGTCCGTGTTTTTCGGCTATTTCTTTCATTTTTTTTGCTACATAGTCGAGAGCTTCGTCCCAAGAAACATCTTTAAACGAATCAGCACCGTTTTCGCCGCCGCCTTTTACCCTAATCATTGGGTTTTTCAAACGGTCGGGGTCGTAGTAAGTCCCTACTCCACCCGTGCCGCGTGGGCAGAAGCGTCCGATACTGTGTTGGTCGTCTTTGTTGCCGACTACTTTCCAAATATCGCCATTTTCTTTTACATAAGTCCAACCGGCGCATTGCCAAAAGCAAATTTCGCAATAAGTAGGATAACGTTTTACTTTGGTGTCGTCAATGGGTTCTTCGTTGTCCTTGAAGAGATTGAAGGCTGGAGTGGCAAGTAAAAGTCCTCCTGTTCCGGCAGACGCAATTTTAATAAAATCTCGTCTATTCGTTTTCATACGTACTGTATTTGTCTATTTTTTTAGAACAAGTACATTTATTGTAAGTTGTAGTTTTTGAAACATAAAACCTTACAATAGATACACTTATACTTTATGTATAATTGTTTTTGCTTATTTTCTTAAGAAATAGTTTGATGCTTATCAACTATTTGTGAGAGCAAAGATAAATAGATAAATGCTTAGATTTCAAATTATTTTATATGCAATTTCATTTCATTTCAAAACATCTAAATAATTAGTTATGAATATACATATAAATCAATAAATTGCGCTTATTTAGAAAGATTTTAAATTTTAGTTTCTGCTGTTTAACATACTTTTTTGAATATGTGCGTGTAAAATGTTTCCAAGCACCTAAATACGTATCCGTCAGATAGAACAAGCCAGTCTGACGGATTTAAACCTTGCTTTTTTTCAAAATTAGGGAGTTTTCTTTCTTACACTACTTATTATTCGCTTTTTATCATCAGGTTTATATCTTGCTTAAAGGATTCATTTTTCAAGCCGAAATTTTGAAAAAAGAAATAGATTTATTCAAATGTTCTGCTTGAACTGCAAGTTCTTCGGCACTCGATGCCAGTTGTTGGCTCGAGGCTGCATTTACTTGAATAACGTTATTTAATTGCTGTATTGCTTTATTTACCTGATTTGTACCATAGTTTTGTTCTACACTTGCTTCAGTAATTTCTTGTACGAGCTTAGAGGTGTTATCTATTTTGGGAATAGTTTCAAGTATCAACTCACGAGATTCTTCTGAAAGCTTAAGCCCCAGTACAGCAAGTCCTATTATTTCGACAGCCGATTTTTGGCTGTTTTCTGCGAGTTTACGTACTTCAGTAGCTACAACGGCAAAACCTTTTCCGTGCATTCCTGAGCGAGCGGCTTCAATAGACGCATTTATAGCAAGCATATCGGTTTTATTTGCAATGGCATTTATAATCATTATTTTTTCCGAAATAGCCGAATTCGCATCAACCGAACTTTGTGATTTTTCGGCAAGGACTTTAATACTTTTGTTGGCTTCGAGCGATACCCTCTCTGTTTGTTGCGAATTGATTGTATTTTGTTCGATACTGGACACCATCTGCTCCATTGTAGAGGATACCTCTTCGATAGAGCTTGCTTGTTCGTTTGCACCCTGCGACAACTGCTCCGAAGCTGCTTTGACTTGATTACTAGCTTTCAACAAATTAAGGGAGTTTTGACTTATATCAGAAATGACTTCTTTTAAAATCGAGAGGAGCCTACTAATTGAATTATTTAAAACAGCTAACTCGTCGGTTGAATTGCTGGTATCTATTTGAATGTTTAACTTCCCTTCCGAAAGTTCTTTTACCTGATAGATTGATTTTTCGAGGGGAACGCTTAATATTCTATTGATGTATCTATACACGATTATTCCTAATATAATATTAAAAGGTAAAATGAAAAGCTGCGTGGAACTGCCAATTATAAGATGTATCTTACCAGTATAACCGACGATGATTGTATATGCTATAGTAATAAAACTGAATTTGAACATAATAGAGTTTTTAAAAACCCACCTTAATAATAGCCATGCAATAGGTACAGTTCCTAATGCTATTAACGCTTGTTTTACAATTTCGCCCATAGTTAAAAATTTTTAAGTTTTTTTTCCGGTTTTATCAATACGAAAGACAATGTGTGTCTGGAATGCTTCCAAACACTGCTCAAAGATAAGAGATTTTTTGTAATAAAGCAAGCATATCGGTTTTTTTTGTCCTCTGAAAAGGAATCTGCTCTTTCCGATTGCCAGAGCTATCCGCGCGGTACGCTACGTGGTGGGCACACAGGTAACCAATTGGCTACCTGCAATCTACACGATTATGTTTTTTTGTTATTTATCAAGTAAAGATTTTCTGTTTTTTTACTTGATAGGTTTGTATTAATAATTTATAAAGTTGTTCATTTATTGCATGATTGCTAAATAATTATGTTATATTTTTTCCATTTTACTTGTTTTTTTTGTTTTCAATCAATTTTAGTACATATTTAAAAGTGTAATCTTCGTTTGACAATTCAATCGGAACATAATAATCAGGAATTAGAATTTCGTTTGTATTTAAAATATCAGGGCGAAGAAAATAAATACTCGACATACTAACAACTATTGAAGTATTAGGTAATCTAAATTTAGTGAAACTACTTTGCTTTGCGGTACGATTTGCAGGTGAGCGACCTACAATTGTTCCAATTTCATTATCTTGCACTAAAACAGGAAAAGCCGTTGCTGCACTTGCCGAATTGGGCGAGGTTAATACATATACATTTCCACTAAACTTTTTGTCTTTTGTATTTACGTAATATTCAAATTTAGTATCATTCATTTTATCAAATACATTATAATCATCTTCTAATGATGTTACATTTAGTAAGGTATCATAATTAATTTTGGTTTTTTCCAAAGAATTATAATTTTGTTGAATCTTTTTTATATCATTTGTACTTTTATAAAAATCTGTATATTTAATATATCTTGTAAATATTTTAATATCCGATTTATTAGACAAAAAACTGATTAATTGGTAGGTGTAAAAAATATCGCCACCAGAATTATTCCGTACATCAATAATTAGGTTTTCACAATCAGTTGTTTTAAGTTTAGTGAAAAAAACTTCATAAAATTTTGTCATATTTTCGGTTCCGGGCTTTACATTTGCTAATCGTCCACTCGGTTTTCCCTTATACGCTTTGCGAAGCATATTAAAGGCAAATGGCCAAAATACTATGGGAACTTCACTTTTTATTCCTTTTGTAAATGCTTTCTTATCTAAAAATGTATTGAGTTGAAGATACGCAAGTTTGTGCTGGGGATAGAAACGATAAATATAACCACTATCCGTTTTTGCGATGGTTTGTCGAGTTCCGTAACCTTTATCGCTCCATTCTACGCCATCTTTGAATTTAATTGCATGTATCATAAAATATTTTACAACCTGCAGTGAATCTTTTACGGTAAGTTTCATGCTATCGGGGTTTGATTTATATTCTAAGCCCAATTGCTTTAAGAATACAGAACGACCCAATAAAATATTAGAAGACGCTTTGTTATACATCATTTCTTCCGACTCTTCGCCAAGATATGGCTTTATTTTACTAAAAAACGTATCAATAGGAATATCGTTAATGGCAAGTAATTCCGTTTTTATTAATTCGGTAGGATAATCTTTATGAATGTCAAAAATTTTCCACTTGTCGGTTAAATGAAATACTGCAAATAGAAAAATTTTATCGCCCATGTTGTAAATCTGAGGATAAACAACTAATGTATGGTTGTTTTTTAGTCTTGCTAAAAATTTCTGGTATTCGAGAATTGCAGTAGTATCGCTGGCAACTGATAAATTTGCTAATCCTAAATCAACGTTTTTTTGCCATTGGCTTGTTGACAGATATTCCTGATAATTTGGATAAGCGTCTTTTACAATATTAGCCAAAACCAAAAAATCTTTTTGATATTTATTATATGTTTTGAAATTTTCTGATTTTTCAATACTGTGATGCACTTTTTTATAAGCCCTGTTTTGATATTTGACATATCTCGGTGAATTGCATTGCGAAAATATCAATAATAATGAAGCCGCTAAGAGTAGAATATGTTTTTTTGATTTCATTTTTTTATATTGCATTTGTTGGACAAACACTTTTACAATCGGTACAAAGAATACATTCCGAGTGTGTTACCTTTTTGTTGTTTTTGATATAATCCATAACATCAATATCCATAGGACAAATTTTATTGCACGCACCACATTCTATACATTCTTTTCCTGTTGGTTTTATTTTAATTATGCTTATTTTGCTTGAAGGTATCATAACTAAAGAAACCGGACACAGATTTTTACAAAAAAATCGTTTATCGGAATAAATAAATGCCAATGGGATAGCCAATAAATAATAAATTGCATTGCCAGCAAACATCCAGAGCATTTCTCGTTTATTGACATAATCGGTTCTTACATTGTAATTTAACACAAAAATAAGATATATCGGTAATAAAATTGAAATAAGCAAAACGACGAAACGTAAATGTTTCAGATTTTTTGTTATTGGTATTTTTGATTTTTTTATTGGCAACCAGTCAAGTATTGCTGCAGTCCAACATGCCCAGCCACAAAATCCGCGTCCCCAAATTAATGGACCTACTATTTTGGCAATCAAATAATGAATAAAACCCTTACCAAAAAATCCAACTAAAAGAATTAGAACTACGCCTTCGAGTTGAAAATTTTCGTTGTTTACAATAGGAATAAATAGCAACAAACAGGGTAAAATCATCAGAATTGCTATTTTTCTACCAAGAATTTGCTTTTTTCCTTTTAATTTTGAGCGGATTATCATTCCCAATGTAATTGAAAAACCTATCCAAGGAAAAATCACACGAAAGCCCCACCAACCAAATACTAATTCAAGTATTCCAGCAATTGACAATCCGATTATTAGCGGTAAAAAATTTTTCATTTCGAGTTTTTTATAAAATAACTGGGAAGCTTACTCTCCCTAAGAACTTAACCCAGCAACATTCATTTACTTTTTTATTTTTCAGCAAAATTATACATTTTTGATGAGTTATCAATGCTTCTTTTGTTTTTTCTTTGTTGAATTTTACAAAATAATCGTTGAAACCGAAAGAAACTCCGCTCGCGCTTTGCTTCCCAGGCTATGGCTACAAAAACCTCACTTTTAGTACGTTGTCCCAAAGTCTTAGCCCAATAATGGCTTTCGCCTACATCAGACCCTTAGGTAGGATACTACCGAATTAATCCATTTTTTATCATTTCACTTGGTCAGAATATTTCCACCAAAAAATCGTGCTGAAATATCCTATCATACTTGTAATTATCAATAGTATATAACTTAAAATACTTAATTGTGATTTGAGGTCAGCTCCGCCACTACCTGCATAAATTCCCGGAACTGCCCAAGGAAAATAATTACCAAAGCCCAAAGCTCCAATAATTTGTGCTAAAACTAATGCAATTGCTACAATCCCAAGCGGTGCTAAATATCCTTTACCTGAAATTGCAAAAAAAGCGATTGGCGTATTTAGTAAAACAATCATTACCGTAGTAATTAAATATATAGTAAGATGTTTGATAAATAATTCGTTATCCAATCCTTTCAA
>JFJP01039532.1_pt1 | contig 13264 bp, 9 predicted proteins | sample 431651 | NCBI WGS metagenome assembly JFJP01 (sample SAMN02602958, study PRJNA72255) | Microbial mat metagenome, whole genome shotgun sequencing project. | biome: fresh water; feature: sink hole; material: water; isolation source: purple microbial (photo- and chemosynthetic) mats found in...
GCTAAGGAAGCAAGAAAGAAAGGATGGGAGATGTTTCAGAACCCTATAAGGATTGAACGCGATGCTCTTACTAAAATAATAAGCGAGCGGACATGCCGTTGTGAGGAGGAAACAAAGGAGGATACAGTTGAAAACTACACTGAGGACCTTAAAAAAGTTCTGGCCCCTATCAGAAAAGATAATTTTGTTACTGCGCGTAAAATACTGAGGAATGTTTGCAGTTCCTGCCAGAAGTCGGACAACCTTAAAGAGGAGCTGGATGGATGGCTTAAGAGAAACTATGGAGAGGCAGAGAAGAGTTACGATTCATTTCTGTATAACGAAACATTAACCTCTGTCCTGAAGGTAAAGCCTGTGCTTCCTGTATATTCTGAGGGATCACCTGAAGTTCCGGGGCGGCAGATATTAAGAGATAACTATGATAAGCTTTTTGCCAAATATCCTCTTCTTGTGACTTTTGGAGAGGATACAGGAGGTATTGGCGGTGTAAACCAGTCGCTCGAAGGATTACAGAAGAAATACGGAGAACTTCGTATAACTGATACAGGCATCAGGGAAGCAACTATTCTTGGGCAGGGAATCGGGCTGGCACTCAGAGGTATGAGGCCTATTGCCGAGATACAGTACCTCGATTACCTTATGTATGCGTTGCAGTTATTAAGCGATGATCTGGCAACAACATATTACAGAACTGCGGGAAGAATGGTTGCTCCACTGATCATAAGTACCAGGGGGCACAGGCTTGAAGGCGTATGGCATTCAGGTTCCCCGATGAGCATGCTTGTAAGTTCGGTAAGAGGAGTATATGTTTGTTCTCCGCGAGACATGACCCGGGCTGCAGGATTCTATAATACACTTCTTGAAGGAAATGATCCTGCCATTGTTATTGAGCCTCTGAATGGCTACCGTCTGAAGGAAAAACTTCCCGATAACATTGGGGAGTTTCGTTTGCCGTTAGGTATACCCGAAATACTAAGTAAGGGTACTGACATAACTCTTGTTACATACGGATCAACAGTTAAGATTGCAGTGGAAGCTGTTAAACAACTATCTTCTCATGATATTTCAGTTGAGTTGATCGATGTACAGACTTTGGTCCCCTTCGATTTAAATAAGGTAATTCTTGAGTCAGTAAAAAGGACTAACCGGATTCTTTTTCTCGATGAAGATGTTCCGGGAGGGACAACCGCTTACATGATGCAGGAAGTTCTTGAAAAGCAGGGTGCATGGCAATTTCTCGATAGCCCTCCAAAAACTCTGACTGCCAAGGAACATAGGCCGGCTTATACAACTGATGGGGATTATTTTTCCAAACCAAGTGCCGAAGACATTTTCGATGTTATCTATGCGATGATGAAGGAGGCCCTCCCTGGGAAGTATTGAACTATTATTAACTGAGCAACTCTCTTTATCCTTATAATAATTAATTATCGGGTAATTACTATAAGGATAAAGTGAGTCACTGCTGTTCTAATCTGTTACTCCTATAATTTTTAATAGTTGTGTTGCAGCTTCGCGTGGTCCGCTCGATTCATAGCCCGGAATACCAAGTCGTGTTCTCATCTGACCAACGAATACGTCGTTTTTAAAGAAAGATTTAAAGTATTTCGCAGCTATTTTATCATGAACGGATTTATATTCAGGAGGCCCGAAAATGTTTGCAAAATATGAGTGGACAAGGCCACTCGATGTAGTTGTTCCTTTGCTCATGACAGCACCTTCACTGAATATATCAAGAGCCCATTCTGCAGTATCAAATCTCTCAATGACAGGATGTTCATCATCAATCTCTTCATAATTATTGGCATAGAGGATATAATCAATTTTATGTCCCTGTACCACAGTCTCAAATCGTGTGACAGGGAAAACTATCCTGGCATTAACCTGACTGGGGTTCATAATAATTGACCTGTCCAGGTGTCCGAATGCATAGCCGGGCTGAAGATCATCCAGCCGAAGGAATGCACCTATCTCAGTACCAAATCCAATTGGAGATCCTTCTGAATCGAGTTCAATGGAGCCCATGTCATCAGCAATAATTGTAAGTTCGCGGATATGTTTCTCACCAAGAACACGAAATGCCTCAAGGGTTTCCGATTTCCCTGCCCCTGTATCTCCCATCATTAAAATTGTAGCCTCTTTGTTTCCCTGTATAAGGATTTTCACCATAGCTCCATGAAAGGGCATTTTTCCCAGTTTCATTATAATGGAGTTATGCAGGGTGAGTATCATTTTCTTCAGATAACCGAAATAACCGAATTCAGATCTGTTTGGAATAGCACCTATAAATATCCCATTTTCCTCATCATCATAGAAGACTGTCGAATATGTTGAAAGACCGTCGAGTACATTGCCGGGAACCCCATAAATAAAGAGTGCATCAGGTTTCCTTTCCAGGTCGTTATCATTGGCAAGCTGGAAAAGATTACACATTGAAAAACCAAGGTCAAAAAATTCGATATGGAAATAGACCATGATCAGGAGTTTTCCAACTTTTGCCGGATAACAGATCCATTCTCCCGGGGTCAGTTTAATCATGTCAAAAGGATTCTGACAGATCCTTTTAAACTGCCCGGTTCTCTTGTTCATAGGCTGCTGTATCACGAGTGGCGGATAGATAAGCATCTGCCTGATAACCGGCACACTATTCAGTACTTTGTATTTTTCACCGCTGAATGCAATATTCTTTGGCAGTGAAATGACTGCCATTTCAGCACCTGCAGGTACTTGCCTGTAAACAGTAGGATGGCTTCCGGTAATGTTCTCCTGTATATGCCTGTAAACAGTCCTGACAAGATGGGTAAGTTGTTCAATTGTCTCATTAAAAGTCCTGTAAGGCCTCTTATCCAGCCTGTCGCCATCTGAATCGTTAATAATAAAGCGGTCAAAATGGCGCCAGTAATCATAAAGATATTCGACGAAATTTGTCAGCTTATCAAGATTTTTCAGATAGGTATGAGAACTCTCAAAAATATGGGGAACTACATTGCTTTCATATTTTACAAGTAGTGACAAAGTCTTGACCAGATCGTTTACAGATACCTTGTCAATCTTTCTGTCGCCAAATATTTCGAGAAGGGGTGATTGCTTCGATCTCAGATTTTCAATACAATGATCAAGTACGATGCGGAATTTTCCGCTCTCCAGCAGTTCCTCAGGTGTCTCGCACATCCTTTCGCGGATATTCAAAACAGCTTTATTCCCTATTATACGTAAAGTATTTTTTTGCATAAGATTATTTAACAATACGGGCAAAAATATGATAATATTTAATTGAAGATAAGGTTTTACTTAATTATTTTTGTATTATGTTCGTAACTGAAATATTTTTGATGAAATATGCAACCGGAAATCGACTTGTTTACAATACTGCCGGAAGATAAGATTCCAGAGAAAGGGAAGATTCTTATTTCAGAACCTTTTCTTCCTGATACTTTTTTCAACAGGAGTATTGTATATCTAACCGACCATACTGTGGAAGGGTCAGTTGGTTTTATCCTTAATAAGAAGCTTGATCTTAAAGTCAGTTCTGCAATATCAGGTTTTGATGGTTGGGATGAACCGCTTAATATGGGAGGGCCTGTAGCGCCTGATACTCTTCATTATCTTCATGGGCTGGGCGATCTGATTCCGAAAAGTGTGTTAATAGATGGAAATATTTTCTGGGGCGGCGATATTGATGTCATTAGAGAATTGATTAAAACTGGAAAAATATCACGCACACAGATCAGATTTTTCCTTGGCTATTCAGGGTGGTCTGCTGGTCAGCTCGAACGAGAACTGAAAGAGGACTCGTGGGTTATAGCCAGGGTGAAACCGGAAATAATTATGGATAACAGGGGTGAAGCTACCTGGAAAAGGGTTCTGAGAGGTTTAAATAATAAGTACAGGATGTGGGCCGATTTTCCCGATTCACCTGAAATGAATTAAGCCAGACAAAAAAATGAAAGTCAGAGATGCAGTATCCTGTATACAAGCTCTTTAAGCAAGTCGCCTGGTTCTGTTCCCGGATCACCATACCCTTTTGATTTCATATCATATGTACGCAGTAAACTAACTATCTGTACAGTCTTTGCTACATTGTATTTTGTTGCCGAATTCTCATAATCCTTAACAAAATATGGATTTACCTTGAGTACTGCAGCTACATTATTCTTCGATTTATCTGTAAGGTAATGATATGTAAGTAGTTTGCTGAAGTAACCGAAAACTGAAGCTATAGTTAAGGTAATAGGATTATCTTTAGGATTATTTGCAAAATATTGAACTATCATATTGGCTTTCAGGATATTCTTTTCTCCTAAGGCTTTCTGAAGTTCAAAATTATTGTAGTCTTTGCTTATGCCGATATTCTTTTCTATAAGCGATGTTGTAATAGTTGGTTTACCGGCAGGCAGAGTTATAATCAGTTTATCAAGCTCATTTACAATTTTGTGAAGATCAGTACCAAGATATTCAGTAAGCATGGCGCTTGCGCTGGGATCTGTTTTTATCCCTTTTAACATGAGATATCTTTCAATCCAGCCAGGGATCAGGTAGTCGCGTACCCTTGCCGATTCAAAATATGATCCGTTGCTTTCAAGGGTTTTAAAAAGTTTTGTCCTCTTGTCAAGGGTTTTGTACTTATAACTGAAAACCAAAATTGTTGACAATAGTGGTTTTTCAAGATAAAATGCAAGATCCTCAATTTTTTTCAGCGACTGTGCTTCTTTAATAATAACTACCTGGTGACTTGACATCATAGGGAACCGCCGGGCAGTATCAATTATTTCAGGGATTGTTGTATCATCACCATATGTTATAATCTGGTTAAAATCCCTTTCTGCCTCCGGAAGGATATTATTTTCTATATAATTAATAATGAGGTCAATATAATACGGCTCTTCTCCTGCCAGAAAATAGACAGGTTTGAAAATACGTTTCTTAAGATCAGAAATTAACTCCTCGTACGTGACTGCCATTCTCAGAATTTTAGATGTTTAACTGATACACCATTATCTTTTATTTCTCTAAGCGAATCAATTCCTATTCTAAGATGAATCTCCACATAATCGTTTGTTACTTTCAGGTCGCTGGCTTCTGTCTTGATACCTGTAGAAATCATGGGCTGATCAGAGACGAGAAGCAGAGCACCCGTTGGTATTTCATTGGCGAAACCAACAGTAAAAATTGTGGCTGTTTCCATATCTATCGCCATGGCCCTGGTTTTAACAAGGTATTTCTTAAACCTGTCATCATATTCCCAGACTCTTCTGTTTGTTGTATACACGGTTCCGGTCCAGTATTCCCTGTTAAATCTTGTTATTGTAGCCGATATGGCACTCTGTAATTTAAAAGCAGGAAGTGCAGGCACCTCAATAGGAAGGTAGTCGTTAGAGGTTCCATCGCTTCTTATGGCAGCTATAGGAAGAATAAGATCACCAAGAGTATTCTTTTTTTTCAGACCCCCGCATTTCCCAAGGAACAGAACCGCAACAGGATTGACAGCACTCAGAAGATCCATTATTGTTGCAGCATTTGGGCTCCCCATTCCAAAGTTTATGATTGTAATACCATCATAAGTGGCACTGGGCATATTCTTGTCCCTTCCTTCAACCACTACATTATTCCATTTGGCAAACAGCTCTACATAGTACAGATAATTGGTGAGAAGAAAGTATTTTCCGAAAGTATCTATTGATTTGCCGGTATATCGCGGGAGCCAGTTATTAACAATTTCTTCTTTGGTTTTCATAAAAAAGTACTTAAAGTGAGCTAAAGTTTAAAGTGCCTAAAGTTCATTATAAAAATGAATTTCAGCAAAATTAACCAGATTAATTAAAATATGGTAACCTGATAAATAAACTTGGCAAAACATGTGGATCATTGACAGTATAATTGATGTTCTAAACTTAAAACTTTTAACTTTGATCAATAACTCTGGTCACTTTAGTCACTCCATACTCTAGGCACTTTTAAATTAACTGGATATATTTGTGTAGAATTGACTGATAAAAATGGTTTTAAAAATCTTCAAGCTAATTTGAAACAGTTAAACCTCCCAGAATATTCCTTTAGAATTTCAGGGAAAGAGGGTGCAAAAATGATCCTCGACCCTGTCAGGAAAAAATACGTTAAACTTACTCCTGAAGAATGGGTACGTCAGAATTTCATTCAATACCTTATCAATGCCGGGGGGTATCCTCCGGGATTAATGGGAGTAGAGGTATTGTTTAATCTCAACAGACTTAAAAGGAGGGTAGATATTCTTATTCACAACAGGGCAGGAGTACCGGTCATGATTGTAGAATGCAAAGCTCCGGAAATTAAAATTGACGATAAGGTATTCGACCAGATAGTATGTTATAATCTTGGTTTACAGGTGCCATATATCGTTGTGACAAATGGTATCGATCATTATGCATGCCGTATAGACTTCACTACAAATAAGTATGAATTTCTTCTGGTTATTCCTCTTTATAATGACCTGTTAACCTGACTATTTTTATGATTAATGTTACCTGTGCCATAATAAGGAATGAAGATGATGAGGTTCTGGTCGTCCAGAAAGGGGAGGCAACAGATCATCCCTTTAAATGGGAGTTTCCTGGTGGAAAGGTGGCAGACACAGAGACCGAGGAGGATTCGGTTATCCGCGAAATACAAGAGGAACTTGCAATGGAAATAGTTATTTGCGGAAGGCTGCCTGTTGTTGAGCATAACTATGGATTTAAACAGATAAAACTGATACCATTTATCTGTGATACACTCGATGAGTTGCCCTTCCTTTCAGAACATATGGCCTATAAATGGATCCCACCGGCTGAATTGGGATCGGTCGATTTTTCTGAAGCTGACATTGCAGTTGCAGATAATTATCTGGCACTGATTAAACCTGATGGAGGTCCTGTAATTAATGATTCAGCCGGAGATGATTCATCAGTGTCATCTGATCTAGAACTTCAGGAAATGATTAACAGGATGATGAGTACTAAAGAGGCAGAATGGGTTGCTGTTTCAGCAATTGAAAACCCTGCAATATTTAATAAACTTCTTGACTACTCTTTTTCTACGGATAAAAATCTTGCGTTCAAAGCATCATGGACACTGACCAAGGTATGTGATAAATTTCCGGATTTGATCTATTCTTTTCTTCCTTCAATAATAGAAAAGCTTGATAGGCTTGAAAATGAGAGTGCAATGAGGTCATTTCTGAGAATTATTTCGCTTAGCGATATGGACAGAATAAGCGATAAATATCATGGTATACTGGCTGAACATTGCTTTACATTATTAAAATCGGGGTTTTCAGCTATTGCAGTAAAGGCATACTCAATGGAGATTCTTTATAAACTTGTTATTAAGTACCCTGAGATGTTGAATGAACTGACGGCAACAATTAATCTGCTTGAACCAGAAGGATCAGCAGGTATCATTGCCAGGGGAAGGATCATACTTAAAAAGCTGGCGCAGGCACCTGTAATCCCAAAATCCAGTCAGTAATAATATTAAGTGCTTCAGGTGCAAAGGTCTCCTCAATATCGCCATATTCAGCAGGTAATCCTGTTTCCGAATGCTGGAAAAGATGATTCAATCCGTCAAGTTTTACTATTTTATAATTATTGTTTTTAGCTGACTTAAGGGCTTTCTCTATTGCATTAAGATTGATATCAGCTGAAACCTGAAGATCATTTGAACCGTTAAGTGCCAGAACCGGGCAACTCACTTTTCTCCAGTATAATGAAGGATCGGTCATTATAAAAGATCTGAACCATGTCAATGTAGAAGGGGAGAGACTCTGCCCTAATTGTTTCAGAGCTATTTCTGTATCGCCTGCAGACATCTTTTTCTTTTCCAACATCTGTTTATAAGATGCAAGAATTTTTTCAGAGGCCCTGTTATTATCAGGTTCCTTTTTTATAATCGCGAAAAGTTTTTTGTTAGTAGAAACAGATTCCTTTATCAGCTTTTCATCACCGCCAGAATTCCTGCTGATATCAGCCGACTGACGATAAATTATCTGATCGCCCGGTACTCCTGTTCCGGCAAGGGCGACAATAAATGCAACTTCCCTGTTTAACGATGCAAAAATCGGAGCAATTATTCCTCCTTCACTGTGTCCTGCAAGTCCTATTGCTTCCTTATTTATTTTCGGATAATTCTTAAGAAAACTAAATGCAGCCCCGGCATCTGTAGCAAGATCAGCAGACGTTGCTGCCGCATAGATCCCCTGAGATTTTCCCACACCCCTGTCATCATATCTCAGAACTGCTATTCCGTTTCGCGACAAATGATCAGCAATTACCATAAATGGTTTGTGTCCGAGAAGCTCTTCATTCCTGTTCTGCGGTCCCGATCCTGTAATCATAATTACAGCTGGGAACGGGCCTTCCCCTGCAGGGATTGTCAGGGTCCCGGAAAGTGTGATATTAAACTTTTCATTCAGAAAGGTCACATCTTCTGATGTATATGGGAAAGGTGGTTTAGGATCCTGTGGCCTGTTTAGAATAAATGAAGTTTTTAATTTGGTAAGGTTTAGATCGATACTGTTAGCTGCCTGCTTCCATATGCCTTCAATGAGAGTATCGTTTTTTAAAGTTCCGTTGTACTCAGCAAGAAGCGCTCCTGCTGAAATCTTTAATGATTCCCCTCCAAAAGTTACAGGACCGAGTTTAATACCCTTTGCACCCTGGTCAGGGCTGTCGAGTGTTGCGACAAGTGAGTCTTTTTCAATAACAGATAAATTGAATATAACGCGCAACTCCAGTGCTCCTGTCTTAATCCTTCCCAGCCACGAACCGGTGATTAACTTATAATCAGGTTTTTGTGAATACGACAGTTGTGTTGTAATTATTGAGCTGAAAATGAACAACAGGACTATTATTTTTTTCATGATTATTTTTTTGGGATAGCAAATATATAAATTTTCAGACATGACTTACAATATTAACATCCTGAAACAATCAGTAATCAGGAGGTTAGAAATAATTTTTACTGCGACAGAAGGAGAATATTCCATTAAAGCCTCAGGGGATCTGTTTGAAATATATTGACTTTCTTTTTGTCTTTTTAAGTTGTTTTGAGTTCAATAATCTAATGTGCCGGTACCGATTCAAAATAACTGTTTTTCAATTTTTCTTTAGTACTTTTGCGATTCATTTTTATTTCTGTTTTAATATGAAGATAGTTGATACGAAAGGGCAACTGTGTCCGGCACCTTTGATAGCAACAAAAAGAGCTTTGAATGAAACCGGAACCGGAGAATCATTTTTGGTGCTGACTGATAATAAGACATCATACAGTAATCTTACAAGGTTCCTTAAAGATAATAATACAGATTTTCAGGTCAGCGAGGAGGGAGGTGTCTGGGCGCTGACGATAACAAAGACCACGGGTAATACAAACGTCAGGGCAGAGGATTATTGTGCACCGGCGATTGCGCATTTTGAGAAGGGAAACTTCATCATTGTCATATCGTCAGATAAAATGGGTGATGGTGATGATGAACTCGGTCATTTGCTAATTAACAATTTCATAAAGGCAATAAAGGATCTGACCAGATTACCCGGGAAAATTGTCTTCTATAACAAGGGTGTTGCACTGGTTACAAATAACTCACCGGTAATTGATCATCTTTTAGATCTTGAGAAGATGGGTGTTGAATTACTTCTCTGCGGAACATGTGTAAATTATTATTCACTTGAGGCAAATGTAGGCGCTGGCACACTCAGCAACATGTATTCTATAGCTGAAGCTATGGCTTCGGCAGGCAGCATCATAAAGCCTTGAAAATGAAGTATCAGTATGAAGATTGATCTGCTTCAGATGGTTGAATATGGAGGTTGTTCATCCAAAATATCCCCAAAACAGCTTGAGGAAATCCTCAAATATCTTCCTTTGCCTGTTGACCCTAATATACTCGTTGATATCGATACACACGATGATGCTGGAGTATACAGAGTAAATGATGAACTGGCTCTTGTTCTCACAACAGACTTCTTTCCTCCGGTCTGCAGCGACCCGTATGAATTCGGACAGATAGCTGCAGCCAATTCAATCAGCGATGTTTATGCTATGGGAGGAGATCCCATCCTGGCTCTGAATATTATGATGTTTCCTGCAGCTAAGCTGCCTATGGAGGCTTACGCTGAAATACTTAAAGGGGGATTTGATAAAGCAACAGAAGCTGGAGTGAGGATCATCGGAGGACATACAATTGATGACTTCCCCCCGAAATATGGACTGGCTGTTGTAGGATATATTCATCCTGATAAGATAGTAACTAATGCAGGTGCCAGGCCTGGTGATCTTCTTATTCTTACAAAGCCGGTAGGGACTGGTATAATTATGGCGGCTCACAGGTTAGGATTGTCTGATGAGGAAGACCTTGCCAAAGCGAAAAGTGTAATGAAGCTATTGAATAAAACAGGGGCCGGAGTGATGAAAAAATATGGTGTCAGGAGTGCTACAGATGTCACCGGATTTGGACTGGCTGGTCATGCTCTGAAAATGGCAATTGCAAGCAAGGTTACTATAAACATCAATATGAAAAAGGTTCCCCTGATCGGGAAAATTTATAAACTTGTTGATGAGGGATGTATTCCGGGTGCATCATTCCGTAACCTTGAATTTGTTGATGAGCATCTGTATTCACATCCTGACCTTGATTATAATCTTAAAATGATTGCTTTTGACGCTCAGACGTCCGGAGGATTGCTTATGAGTGTACCGGCTGACAATGTTGAGGCAGTACTTACTGATTTGCACGCTGCGGGTCTGAATGATTCATCATTAATAGGAACTGTAACAGGAAGAAGTCAGAAATATCTTGTTTTGCAAAACTAAAATTCAGATTTGTTCTTTCTGCAAATAGTTAATCAATCCTCCGGTTAAGAACAGATTGTTATTATAAGATCTCAATCAATTGTGCTAGTGTCGGTTTCGTAATTACTTTTTTTATTTTTTCATTTACCGGGTTGGCATCCAAAACCCATATTCCCCTGCCATGTGTTGCAATAATTATCATGTTATCGCGCGGATGTATTGCAAGATCGTGTACATAGGCAAAAGGCAGATCTCCAAGAACTTCCCATTTATTCCCGCTGTCTTTGCTTATAAAAACGCCACCATCAGTTCCTGCATAGAGGATTTCGGAGTTTACTGGGTCTTCCCGGATTACATTCACCGGCCCAACTGGAATATTCCCTGAAATATCGTGCCATGTTGTTCCGAAATCTTCAGATTTCCATAGGTAAACCTGAAAATCATCATCCCTTCTTCCTGTCTGTGCCATATAGACGGTTCCTAAATTATATGCTGAAGCCACTATACGGGACACAAATTTAACCGGTACAGGACCATTCCTTATTTCAGTCCAGTTCCCCCCTCCATCCTTTGTTCTCCATATACGGCCATCGTCTGTTCCTGCGTATATCAGTCCGGATCGCAGCGGAGATTCATCAAAAACAGAGATTGTCTGGTAATTGATATCACCTCTTTTAGCTGGGTCGTTGTACGACAGATCTGGACTTATGAATTTCCATGTGTCGCCCTTGTCCTCAGACATCATGAGATACTGCATTCCATGGTAAATGATTTTGGGATTATGTTTTGATATGAGGGATGGTGCGACCCATTCTCCGCGCAGGGGCACTTCTTCAGGGTATCTGTTTGGCAATAGATATTTTATACTAGCCGGATAGTTGTTTATTTCAGCCCTGGCAAGCGCTCCATAAAATGTACTTGAATAGATCGTATTGTTATCAGCAGGACTGACAGCGTGAGTACTTCCCTCAGCACCGAGAATATTCTTAAATTCAGTTGCCGGAACTCTGTCACGGCCTTTTGAGAGGTCTACAGGGCCATAAAAACTGTGATGATCCTGTATTGAGCCGAATACCCTGAAAGGTGTGCTGAAATCATATGCAACATTATAAAATTGTGCCAGAGGAAGTTCTTCTATCGGGTATTTCCAGGTTTTACCCCTGTCGTACGAAATTGTCAGTCCTCCATCCTGAACGTTAAGCAGATAGTCTGAGTTTGAAGGATCTATCCATAATCCGTGATGATCAACATGAGGACCTTTGAGTGCAGTAAATGTTTTTCCGCCGTCGGTTGAAACATTGAGTTCTATCCCCATTGTATAGATTGTGTTTTCGTCATTTGGATCGACTCTGATCTGACCAAAGACCCATCCGTATGTTGCTGAATGGTTTTCCATGAAATTTTTCTGCCCTGGAGTTGATCCGCTTACCTGTCTCCAAGTTGAACCTGAATTGTCAGATCTGTAAATTGTTGCTCCTTTAATTATATCTTTTCTCTGTCGGCCATAAGAATCCAGATCTCCGGGTTTTGCCTTGCTGGTAATCTCATAGTTGTCAAGATAAGCATATAGTACTCGCGGATTTTTCAATGAAAGATCAATACCAATACGGCCTCTGAGGTTAGCCGGAGGAAGTCCATCGTTGATCTTTTTCCATGTTTTTCCTGCATCAGCCGATTTCCATATTCCATTATTAAGTGTAGTAGCTGTAGTCCTTGGATCGTTCCATTTCAGCCTAATACGTTCCCATGTTGTACAATATACTATATCAGTATTTTCAGGATCAATAACGACATCTGAGACTCCGGTGTTCTCATCAACATAAAGGGAGCTGGTCCAGCTTTTTCCGCCATCATTTGTCTTGAATAATCCACGATCTTCATTAGGAGTCCATTCATGACCTGTAGCTGCAACATACACAATATCAGAATTTTTTGGATTTACCCTGATGCGCCCGACAGTGAAAGTATTTTCGAGTCCGGTAAGGTTCCATGTCTTACCTCCGTCAGTTGTTTTAAATACACCGCATCCCGCATTTGAGCTTCTGAAAATATTTGCTTCGCCTGTTCCAACCCATACAATATCGGGATTAGCAGGATCAATGGCAATGTCACCAACTGAAGCTGCAGGCATTGAATCGAATACAGGATCGAAGGTGGTTCCCTCATTTGTCGATTTCCAGACACCACCGGTAGCTGAACCAACCCATATAATATAATTTCCACCTCGGGGCGATACTGCTTCAACATCAGTACAGCGGCCACTTATGTTAATTGGTCCGACATATTGCCATTTAAGGTCCCTGCAAGGAGACTTTACCCTCATTTCAGTTTGTTTTGCAAAGAGAGCTGCTTTTTCTTTACCGCTTAATACAGGATTCTTCACCTGTCCATTTAAACTGAATGATATCAGCAGAGTTAAAAATATGAAGATCACAGATCTCTTTAAGTATTCTTTTGAATG
>JFJP01005749.1_pt1 | contig 13263 bp, 9 predicted proteins | sample 431651 | NCBI WGS metagenome assembly JFJP01 (sample SAMN02602958, study PRJNA72255) | Microbial mat metagenome, whole genome shotgun sequencing project. | biome: fresh water; feature: sink hole; material: water; isolation source: purple microbial (photo- and chemosynthetic) mats found in...
CCCTTATGAATAAAGCGCAGATCGCTATAAAAAATGAATTTCTTCGGGTGCTGGTTGACGAGGTTGAGTTCACTGCCATCCGGGCCCAGGGCGCGGGTGGGCAAAACGTCAACAAGGTCTCTAGCGCGATCCATCTGCGCTTTGACATTGCTGCCTCCAGCCTGCCGGGCGATGTGAAGGCGCGCCTGCTGGCCTTGCGTGATGGCCGCCTCACACAAGATGGCGTGCTGGTGATCAAGGCGCAAACCCACCGCACACAAGAGTCCAACAAGTTTGACGCGCTGGCACGCCTGCAGGCGCTGGTCGATTCGGTGGCGCGAGCTCCCACGCCGCGTCGCCCGACCCGGCCAACACGCGCCTCCCAGGTGCGCAGATTGGCGCAAAAGCGCCTGCAGGCGCAGAATAAGCAGCAACGACAGAAAGCTTTTGATGATTAAGGCCTTGCTCTTTCTGGTTTGCAGCTTCTGCGGCGCGACTGCTGTGGCGTTGCCTAACCTGGCGCCTACGGCACCAATTTCTGGCCCAGTGACCTTTTGCGTGGACCCTGACTGGCCACCGTTTGAGCAGATCGATGCCCAAGGCAGGCATGTCGGCATCGCCGCTGAGCTGCTGCAACTCGTTGCACAGCGCAGCGGTCTGAGCCTGCAATTGTTGCCCACCAAAGATTGGGACGAGAGCCTGGCCGCCTCGCAGGCTGGGCGCTGCCAGGTGATGAGCTTTTTGAACCAAAGCCCCAAGCGCGATGCCTGGTTGCTGTTCACTGAGCCGGTGCTGGTCGATGAAAACGTGCTGATCACCCGTGAGGAGCACGCGTTTGTGTCGGACTTGGCGGCGTTGTCCAATGAGACGCTGGTGTTGCCCAAGGGTACCTCGGTGCAAGAACGCCTGCGCCAGGATTTCCCCAACCTGAAGGTCATGCTGGTGGACAGCGAGGCGCTGGCCTTCAAGGCGGTATCCGAGCGCCAGGCCGACATGACCATGCGCTCGCTCATCGTGGCGGCCGACACCATCAAAGGCCAGGGCTGGTTCAACCTCAAGATCGCCGGTCAGGTGCCCGGCTACGGCAACAGGCTGCGCATCGGTGTGCTGAAGTCGCAGCCAGCCCTGCGTGAGCAACTCAACCAGGGCGTGCTCAGCATCACTGCGCCTGAACGCAAGAAAATAGTGGATCAGCACATCGCCATCAAGATGGTGGCGCCGTTTGACTACCGACTGCTGGGTTGGCTGAGCGCGATCTGGGTGGCCGTGTTGCTCACCAGCTTTTACTGGATCCGGCGACTGCGCAGGCTCAATGTGCAACTGAAGCGACTGTCGCAAACCGATGCACTGACTGGCCTGCGCAACCGCACCGGTTTTGATGCGCTGTACCAGCACGAGCTGGCGCGCTCGCGCCGCCAGCAGCAAGACTTGTCGGTGGTGCTGGTGGATATCGACCATTTCAAGCGTATCAACGATGAGTTTGGCCATCCCGAAGGCGATCGGGTGCTGGTGCAGGTGGCTGCATTGCTGCGCGAGACGGCGCGCAATGTGGATCACATCCTGCGTTGGGGGGGCGAAGAGTTTTTGCTGCTGTGCCCGGCCACCTCCAGCGCGCAGGCACAGGTCCTGGCCGAGCGGCTGGTGCAGGCGGCCGGCCAGCGTGACTTTGCCTTGGGCCGACCCCTGACGCTGAGTGCCGGCGTGGCCACGCTGGAGCAGCATGACACGCCCAAGCAGATGTTTGAGCAAGTCGATACGGCCCTGTACCAGGCAAAGACCCAGGGCCGCAATCGCGTGGTTGTCGCAGCGCGGGCACAGGACGCATAGCCGATGGCCATGATCCAATGGTTTCCGGGCCACATGCATCTGACGCAAAAGGCGATTGGCCAGCGCATCAAGACCATCGACGTGGTGATCGAACTGCTCGATGCCCGCTTGCCGGGCTCCAGCGCCAATCCGCTGCTGGCCCAATTGACGCAGGGCAAACCGGCGCTGAAAGTGCTGAACAAGCAGGATCTGGCTGATCCCGCGCGCACCGCGCTGTGGCTGGCGCACTACAACGCCCGTCCTGGGACGCGTGCCTTGGCACTCGATGCCAATGCGAAGGCGCCCGCGCGGGCCTTGATTGCCGCCTGCCAGGCACTGGCACCCAGCCGTGGTGGCATGGCCAAGCCGATGCGTGTGTTGATCTGCGGCGTGCCCAATGTGGGCAAATCAACGCTGATCAACACCCTGGCGGGCAAGCGTGCCGCCAAGACCGGCGACGAGGCGGGTGTGACCAAACTGGAGCAGCGCATTGCCCTGACGCCTGACTTTTACCTGTTTGACACGCCCGGCGTGTTGTGGCCGCGCATCATCGTCGCCAAAAGCGGCTACAACCTGGCCGCCAGCGGCGCCGTTGGGCGCAATGCGTTTGACGAGCAGGAGGTGGCGCTCGAACTGCTCGGCACCTTGCGCCAGCATTACCCGAAGGCGTTGCAGTCGCGCTATCAGATCGAGACGCCGGCCAGCCTGAGTGAGGAGGCGCTGCTGCAGGCAGTTGGCCGCCAGCGCGGCGCGCTGCAAGGTCAGGGACAGGTCAACTTGCAAAAGGCCGCCGAGATCACCCTCTTTGACTTTCGCAGCGGTGCCTTGGGCCCGATCACGCTGGAGACGCCGACCGAGTTTGCCGACTGGCTGGCGCACGGTGAGCAGCTTGATGCGCAGCGGCAACTGAAAAAGGACGCGATCGAGCTGGACCGAAAAATTCGCTTCAAACAGATCGCCCGGCCCGGCTCGCGCGCCTGATTCCATTTCTGGATCATCTCTGTCCTTGTTGCGCCACCCTGTTGGGCGTTCGCAGCGCCGGAGATGCTGCGCCTCGACGCCAGGGATCTACAAACGCATGGCGGCGGTTGCCGCGACCTCACTCCGCGCGGCGCAGCACCACATCGGTTTGCGCATGGGCGACACACGGCAGCACCGAGCCATCCTGCAGTTCCTCCTGGCTCAGTCCGGGCCAGTCCACGCTGTAGCTGACCTGTCCGCCGTCGAGCCGCCCGATGCAGGTGCGACACATGCCGTTGCGGCAAGAACTTGGCCAGTCCAGCCCGCCGGATTCCAGCGCCTGCAGCAGCGACTGGCCAGGCAGGATGTCGAAACTCTGGCCGACAGGCTCAATCCGGCCCAGGCGCAAGGCAAAGCTTGCCGGGTCCTGGCGGCTCACTGCACCCCCAGCAATTGCGCCAGCGCAGCAGTCTCCAGTGCGCCGCTGTTGCTGACGATCTGGCCGGTCTGACGGTGCTTGCCCAGGATGAAAGGCACGGCATCCAGCCCCAGGGTGCTCATCAGTGCGGTGTTGGCCTTGATTGCCTGCTGCACCTCTGGCGAGATGTCAGTGCTGGCTGACATGCCGCCGGTGCCGGCCAGCAGTGACTTTTCGTGCGCTGTCATGGCCGCCACGGGATCGGCTGCACTCAACAGCGCCGCAGCCTGGGCGCTGCTTTTGCCGGCATTGAAGGCGATGGGTACCCAGACAAACTTCACCTTGCCGTGCAAGGGCAGCGAGGCATTCCACAAGTGTCCGCAATGGGGGCACTGCGGATCAAACAGCACATACACCGGCTGTGCGCTCATCATGGCGCCCACGGTAAACCCGCGTGCGCCTGCTGCGACGGTGTCATAGCTCGACGCGGTGAGGGGTGCGGGGGCGGCCGCCACAGGCGCGTCCGCGGGGGGCGTGTCGCCCTTGGAGCAAGCGCCCAGTGCCAGCACCAGAGCCGTCAGCAGGGCAAGGGGCAGGGTGTTTCGCATGGTGTGTTGACTTGAAGTGAAAACAGGGACTGCATTCTCGCAGCCATGCGTGCACCCCGCCAGCCGTGAGGGCTCAGCCCAGCAGCGCTGCCTGCGCCGCCGCCAGCCGGGCAATCGGCACCCGATAGGGAGAACAACTCACATAGTCGAGCCCGGCACGGTGGAAAAACGCCACCGACGCCGGGTCGCCCCCATGTTCGCCACAGACACCCACCTCGATGTCCGGGCGCACACTGCGGCCCTTTTGCACCGCCATCTGCACCAAAGCGCCCACCCCCACCTGGTCGATGCTGCGAAACGGGTCGTGCTCATACACACCCTGCTGGATGTAGGTCGGCAAGAACTTGCCAGCATCGTCGCGCGAAAAGCCCAGCGTCATCTGGGTCAGGTCGTTGGTGCCAAACGAGAAGAACTCGGCTTGCGCGGCGATGCTGTCGGCCACCAGCGCAGCGCGTGGCGTCTCGATCATGGTCCCGAGCAGATAGGGCAGGGATTCACCGCGTTCGGCAAACACTGCAGCGGCTGTGCGCCGGATCACTGCGGCCTGCAGGTTGAACTCGCGCAGCGTGCCCACCAGGGGCACCATGATCTCGGCCTTGACAGTGAAGCCACGGGCTTGGGCATTCAGCGCCGCTTCAAACATCGCGCGCGCCTGCATTTCGGTGATTTCGGGGTAGCTGATGCCCAAGCGGCAACCGCGGTGCCCCATCATCGGGTTGAACTCGTGCAGTTCTTCCACGCGCAGCTTGATCTTGCCCAGCGAGACCTGCATGTCGGCGGCCATCAGGCGCTGGTTGCCGTCATCGTGTGGCAAAAACTCATGCAGCGGCGGGTCCAGCAGGCGAATCGTCACCGGCAACCCGTTCATGGCCTCGAACAAGCCCTCGAAATCGCTGCGCTGGATGGGCAGCAGCTTGGCCAGTGCCTTGCGCCGCTGCGCTTCGGTGTCGGCCAGAATCATTTCGCGCACGGCGGTGATGCGCTCGCCCTCGAAGAACATGTGTTCGGTGCGGCACAGCCCGATGCCGGTGGCGCCAAAACTGCGCGCCATGCGGGCCTCATGGGGTGTGTCGGCGTTGGTGCGAACTTCCATGCGCTTGTATTTGTCGGCCAATGCCATCAGCTTGCCGAAGTCGCCACTGAGCTCGGCGTCGCGGGTGGCGATGCGCCCCAGCAGCACCTCGCCAGTGGTGCCGTTCAGCGAAATCCAGTCACCCTCGGCGTAATCGGTGCCGGCAATGCGCATGCAGCGCGCTTTCAGGTCCACATGCACCGCGCCGGCGCCGGACACGCAGCACTTGCCCATGCCACGTGCCACCACGGCGGCGTGCGAAGTCATGCCGCCTCGCGCCGTCAGAATGCCCTTGGCGGCGTTCATGCCGCGCAGGTCTTCGGGTGAGGTTTCCTGGCGTACCAGGATCACGGCCTTGCCCGCCTTGGCCCAGGCCTCGGCGTCGTCGGCAAAAAAAACGATCTGTCCGGTGGCAGCGCCCGGCGAGGCCGGCAGGCCGCGCGCAATCAGGGTGGCAGCACGCAAGGCCTGCGGGTCGAACACCGGGTGCAGCAGTTCGTTCAGCCGGTCCGGTGTGACCCGCTGTAGCGCGGTCGTCTCATCGATCATGCCCTGCTCCAGCATCTCCATGGCGATGCGGACCATCGCCGCGCCGGTGCGTTTGCCGTTGCGTGTCTGCAACATCCAGAGCTTGCCTTCCTGGATGGTGAACTCGATGTCCTGCATGTCGCGAAAATGGTTTTCCAGTGTGGTCTCAAAGTGCAGCAACTGGTCGTACAAGTCGGGCATCAGCTCTTGCAGTGAGGGGTACAGGCTGGCGCGTTCGGCTTCGGCTATCAGCGCCAGCTCGGCCCAGCGGCGTGAGCCCACCAGCGACACCTGCTGTGGTGTGCGAATGCCGGCCACCACGTCCTCGCCCTGCGCATTGACCAGAAACTCGCCATTGAACAGGTCTTCGCCGGTGCCCGCGTCGCGGGTGAAAGCCACCCCGGTGGCGCTGTGCGTGCCCAGGTTGCCAAAGACCATGGCCTGCACATTGACCGCTGTGCCCCAACTGGCCGGTATGTCGTTGAGCTCGCGGTACACCTGGGCACGCGGGTTGTTCCAGCTTTCGAACACCGCCCAGATGGCACCCCACAGTTGCACCCAGGGGTCGGTCGGGAAGTCGTGCCCGGTGCGTGCCCGGATCAGCGACTTGAAGCGCTGCACCAGCTCCTGCAGATCATGTGCGTCCAGGTCGGTATCGAGCTGCACCCCCTTTTTTTGCTTCAAGGTGTCGATGATGATCTCGAAGGGGTCATGCTCCTCTTTGGACAGGGGCTTGAGGCCCATCACCACGTCGCCATACATCTGAATGAAACGCCGGTACGAGTCCCAGGCGAAGCGTTCGTTGTTGGACCTGGCCGCCAGCCCCAGCACCGCCTGGTCATTCAAACCCAGGTTCAGGATGGTGTCCATCATGCCTGGCATGGACGCCCGTGCGCCTGAGCGCACCGACAGCAGCAGCGGGTTGGTGGCGTCGCCAAAGCGCTTGCCCATCTGCGCCTCGACAAAAGCCACACCCTGCAACACCTGCTCGCGGATCAGCTCCAGCACCACACCGCGCCCCTGCTCAGTAAACAGGGTGCAGGCCTCGGTGCTGATGGTGAAACCCGGTGGCACGGTGATGCCCAGGCGGCACATTTCGGCCAGGTTGGCCCCCTTGCCGCCCAGCAGATTTTTCATGTCGGCCGCGCCTTCGGTGGCGTCACTGCCAAAGCGATAAATGTATTGTTTGTTGGCACTCATTTTCAGTCTCCAGAGGTGAACGAACTTGTTTTTTATTCAACGAGGTCCCTCTCTGTGTGCCCGCAGCCGTGCAGGGTGGCAACCCCGTCGCTGGCAGTATCTACCTGCCACGGCGCACGGTCAAGAGCTGGGGCTGTGCGCTGTCAGCCCGCGCTGCGTTCGCCGCGGGCCAGCGCCATCGCCATGGCGTTGTGACGTTGCACCAGCGGCGCCAGCGCCAGTGTCGTGAGCCGGCCTTGCCGCACGACGACCTGGCCATTGACGAGGGTGTAGGCGGCTTTCGCGCCGGTGCACAGCAACAGTGCACCCACCGGATCGTGCACGGCCGCGCCGGCCAAGTCCACGGTGCGCAAGTCAAACAAGGCCAAGTCGGCGCACATGCCCACGGCCAGGTGGCCGATGTCGCTGCGCCCGAGCACCTGCGCACCACCCCGTGTGGCCAGGGCCAACGCATCGCGTGCCGTCATTTCGGTCGGTCCCAGATCGCAGCCGAACAGCGTGTGCACCCGACCCGCACCATCGGTTTGGGTCAGTGGCGCTTGCATGGCGCGGCCAACCCGTGCCAGCAGCAAGGCCTGGCGTGCCTCGCCCAACAAGTGCGCACCGTCGTTGCTGGCGCTGCCGTCCACCCCCAAGCCGACGGCAACGCCGGCATCGAGCATGCGCCGAACCGGTGCAATGCCGCTGGCCAGGCGCATATTGCTGCAGGGGCAATGCGCCACACCGGTCTGGCTGGCGGCAAACAAGTCAATGCCGGCGGCATCGAGCTTGACGCAGTGTGCGTGCCAGACATCGTGCCCCAGCCAGCCCAGGTCCTGGGCGTACTCGGCCGGTGTGCAGTTGAACTTGTCGCGCGAGTACGCCAGATCGTGGTCGTTCTCGGCCAGATGCGTGTGCAGGCGCACCCCGTAACTGCGTGCCAGCAGTGCCGACTCGCGCATCAGGTCGCGGCTGACGCTGAAGGGTGAGCAGGGCGCCACGGCAATGTTGATCATGGCGCCATGGCTGCTGTCGTGCCAGCGCTCGATCAGGCGTTGGGTGTCTTGCAGGATGGCGTCTTCACGTTCGACGACCGCGTCCGGTGGCAGTCCGCCCTGGCTCTGGCCCACGCTCATGCTGCCACGGCAGGCGACAAAGCGCATGCCAATTTGCTGCGCGGCCTCGATGCTGTCGTCCAGCCGAACACCGTTGGGATAAATGTACAAGTGGTCGCTGCTGGTGGTGCAGCCCCCCAGCAGCAACTCAGCCATGGCGACTTGCGTGCTGACTCGCACCATCTCGGGCTGCAGTGCCGACCAGATCGGATACAGCCCCTGCAGCCAGCCAAACAACTCGGCATTCTGTACCGCCGGAATGGCCCGCGTGAGCGACTGGAACATGTGATGGTGCGTATTGATCAGGCCCGGTATGACCAGATGCCCACGCGCGTCGATCACCTCATCGGCGCAGTCGGGCAGGTCGGCTGCCGGGCCGAGTTGCTCGATGCGGTGGCCACGCACCAGGATGCTGGCGTCGCGCAGTTCGGTCGCTTGTGCACCATCGGGGTGGTTCACGGTGGCAATACAGTGGGCGTTGCGAATCAACAAGGTCTTCATGGCTTGGGGCTTCCTGGCTGGGCGAGCACAGGCGTGATTGTGGACGCCTTTTTTGGCATGGCATCGGGGTTGCCAGTGATGTGTCATGCTGTGCCTGTGCTGACTGCGGCGGCACGACAAAGGCCAGTGGCATGGTGGCACTTTTTGGCGCTTAGTTGATTTGGCTCAAGGTCTCGGTGGGTGCAGCGCGGCAAAGTGGCGCCCATGTTTGCCATAGAGACCATTGATTCATTGACGCCGGGGCTGCCGGTGCCGCGTGGACAGGTGTTGTTGAGCCGTGGCGCGCAAGCCGCGCGCGTGAGCTACATCGAGTCTGGTCGTGTTGCACTGGGGCTGCGTGGTGAGCAGCAGTTAGAGCATCAGATCGGTGTTCTGGACGGCCCGTGCTGGCTCGATGCCAGCTCGGTTGTGCTGGGCTTGCCACATCTGGTTGATGCGGTGGCGGACACGCCGGTGACGGTGCGTCAGATCGATGTGGCCGACTTTCGCTGCGCCATCGCCGACCTGCCGGTGTCGGCGCAGGCCGTGCTGCAGGATGTGGCCATGGCGCATCGGCGCCAGACCGAGTTTGCTGTCAGTCGTCTGGCCAAGGATGCCGAGGCGCGCTGCGCCGAATGGCTGCTCAGCCACGCCCGGGCGCACGGCACCGGTGTCATGGCGGTCGAGTTGCAGCAACGCAAGCGCAGCATTGCCGCACAACTGGGCATTGCGCCCGAAACCTTCTCGCGGGTGCTGCGTCACCTGCGCGAGCGCAGCCTGATCAGTGGTTCGGGTCGGGTGCTCAATGTGGTGGACCCCGGCGGCCTGCGCTCGCTGGCCGGGGTGTAGCGCGCACGCTGCGGCGTCTGGCTCAGGCGTTGCGCAGCGCCAGTGTCCAGCGCTCCATGGCCTCGTTGGCCGCCTGCATCGGTGCTTCCAGAAAGCTGATGACGAACTTGTCGCCCATGTCGGCGATGCCGATCGAGCGCGGGCGCACCGCCAGCATTTGCGGGTTCGGAATGGCCAGGCCAAAGCAGAAGATCACATCCACCGCAGCGCACATGCCTTCGACGATCGGCCCCTCAATGCGCCGGGTGTGGGCATAGTGGTCAAACACGCCGATGAACTGCACCTTGGGGTTGCCGGCAATGCAGGTTTTGTAATACTCGACCAGTTCATCCACGCTGCGGGAGGTGGTTTCGGACTTGCTGATCTCGGCGACAAAGATCGGGTACTTTTCTTGCAAAAGGCTTTGCTTCATGGGGGTAGGCTCCAAGGGTTGAATACCCCCTGATGGTATGCGCTGCAAGCGTCTGGCCTGGGTGACCAAAGGCACAGACGGCCGGCCCTGCAGCCCCGCCGCCGCAGCGCCGCGGCCAGGCGCTTCAGGCGCGGCTGTGCTGCAGCGCTTGCAAAATGTGCTCAGGCGTCGCCGGGGCTTGCAGCCTGACCTCGGCGCAGCCACTGGCGCGCGCCAGCGCATCGCGCAGCGCCTCAAACACGCTGATGGCCAGCATGAAGGGCGGTTCGCCCACCGCCTTGGAGCCACCGACGTTGTCCTCGGGGTTGGGGCCATCCCACAAGGCGACCTTGAAGTGCGCCGGCACATCGCCTGCGGTCGGGATCTTGTAAGTGCTGGGGGCGTGTGTGCTCAGCCGGCCGGCCTCGTTCCACACCAGTTGCTCGGTGGTCAGCCAACCCATGCCCTGCACAAAGGCGCCCTCGATCTGCCCGATGTCCAGCGCCGGGTTGATCGAGCGGCCCACATCGTGCAAGATGTCCACCGCCAGCACCCGGCTTTCGCCGGTCAGGGTGTCGATCGCGACTTCGGTGCAGGCGGCGCCATAGGCAAAGTAATAAAACGGACGCCCGGTCAGGGTGGTCTTGTCGTAATGAACCTTGGGCGTGCGGTAAAAGCCGTCGCTCCAGAGCTGGATGCGGTTGGCATAGGCCTGCTGCACCACCGCGTCAAAGCTGCGCCGGGCTTTCGGGGTGATCACCTGTCCGCCCTGAAAACTGACTGCTCCCGCGCCCACTTCGTCGAGCCCGGCGACAAAGGCCGCCAGGTTCTCGCGCACCCGCGCCGCGGCAAACTGCGCGGCGCGACCGTTCAGGTCGGTGCCGGCCGAGGCGGCGGTGGCCGACGCGTTGGGCACCTTGCTGGTGTCGCTGGCCGTGGCCAGCACGCGCTGCAGCGGCACGCCGAGTTCGTCGGCGACGATTTGCGCCACCTTGGTATTCAGGCCCTGGCCCATTTCGACGCCGCCGTGGTTGACCTGCACGCTGCCATCCAGATAGACGTGCACCAGCGCACCGGCCTGGTTGAACAAGGTGGCGGTGAAGCTGATGCCAAACTTGACCGGCGTGATGGCGATGCCGCGCTGCAGCGTGGTGTGTTCAGAATTCCACAAAGAAATGGCCTCAAGCCTTTTCTGATACTGTGCTGAGTGCTCTAGTTGTGAGAGCAGCTCGGGCAGGATGTTGCCCTCGACCTGCATGCCGTAGTGGGTGGTGTTGCGCAACTGTCCGGGTGCATCCGCAGACTCGTCACCATACAGGTTGCGTCGTCGCACCGCCAACGGGTCCAGCCCCAGATGCCGCGCAATGTCGCCCATGAGGGTCTCGATCACGATCATGCCCTGTGGCCCGCCAAAGCCGCGAAAGGCAGTGTGACTTTGCGTGTTGAGCTTGCAGCGGTAAGACGTGATTTCGACGTCTTGCAAAAAATAGGCGTTGTCGGCATGAAAAATGGCGCGGTCAGCCACCGGGCCCGACAGGTCGGCGCTGAAGCCGCAGTGCGCGGCCATCATCAGTTGCAGCCCGCACAAGCGTCCGCTGTCGTCAAAGCCCACGGTGTAGTCGTAGCTGAACGGGTGGCGCTTGCCAGTGATCATGAAGTCGTCGTCGCGGTCCAGCCGCAGTTTGACCGGGCGCTTGAGCTTGGCGGCGGCCACCGCCGCCCAGACCGCCAGATGGCCAGCCTGAGTTTCTTTGCCGCCAAAGCCGCCGCCCAGCCGCCGACACTCGACCCGCACGGCGTGGTTGTCCAGGCCCAGCGCATGCGCCACCCAGTGCTGCACCTCGCCCGGGTGCTGGGTGCTGCTGTGGATCAGCCACTGGTTTTGCTCTTGCGGCAGCGCGTAGGCGACCTGGCCTTCGAGGTAAAAGTGTTCCTGCCCGCCGACTTCGAGGCTGCCCTGCAGGCGGTGTGGTGCGCGGGCCAGTGCTGCGGCGGCGTCGCCCCGGCGCACCGTGACAGGTGGCAGCACATGGCTTTGCTCGGCCAGCGCCTGACGCACATCCAGCAGCGCCGGCAGTGGGGTGATGTCCAGCCTGACCTGGCGCGCAGCGCGTCGTGCCAGCGTGACATCGTCGGCCACCACCAAACCAATGACCTGACCGATGTGCTGCACCGTGTCGATGGCAAACACCGGCTCGTCGCCGGCAAAGGCCGCCAGCATGGCTGCGCCCGGCACATCGGCGGCCAACACCACCGCCTGCACGCCCGGCATGGCCAGCGCGGCCGACGCGTCCACGCCGTGCAGACGGCCATGGGCCACGGTGGACAGGATCGGAGCACCGTGCAGCGTGCCACACACTTCGGGCAAGTCGTCAATATAGGGGGCGACACCGGCAATCTGGGCGCGTGCACTTTCGTGGTGCACGGCACTGCCGCACACCTTGGCATCGGAGGGTGCGCTTGGGTGCGTCATCATGTGCCTGCCCCCACGGTGCCGGCTTGCTGACCGGGCGGATCTGGCCAGGGCGCCCCGATGCTCAGGCCATCGAGCAAGACGTCGGTCTGCCCCTGCGTCTCCAGCCAGAAGCGCCACAGCAGCTTGCCCAGCACCTCGGTGCGGTAAGCGCTGCTGGCACGCATGTCCGAGATCGGTGTGAACTCCTGGCGCAGCACCGTCATGGCGTGGCGAATCAGGTCGGCGCTCCAGACCTGGCCGGTCAGTGCTGCCTGGGTCTGCTCGGCGCGCATCGGCGTGGCCGCCACGCCGCCGGCACCCACCGAGATGCGATCGACACTGCCGTCGTGCAATTCGACCCGCAGCGCCAGACACACGGCTGAAATGTCATCCTCCTGGCGTTTGCTGATTTTGTACACGCGCAAGAACTCATTGGCAGTCGGGCGTGGCACCCGGATGTGCAGCAGCACCTCGTCGCGGGCCAACTGGTTTTGCCGGTAGCCGGTGTAAAACTCTTCGAGTGGCATTTCTCGCCGGCCGCGCACGCTGGCCAGGTGCACCCGTGCGTGGAGCGCAATCAACAGCGGCATCGAGTCGCCAATGGGTGAGCCGTTGGCCACATTGCCGCCCAGGGTGCCCGAGTTGCGCACCGGCAGCCCGGCAAAGCGGTGCACAAACTGGTGCAACTGCGAGCGATCGGCCAGCAATGCCTCAAACGCATCGGTCAGCGTGACCGCCGCGCCAATGTAGAGCGTGTTGGGGTCGCGCTCGATGGTGCGCAACTCGGCCACCCGGCTCAGGTCGATGATTTGCGCGTAGGCTTGCTGGCCCTTGTTGATCCACAAACCGACATCGGTGCAACCGGCCACCAGTTGCGCCTGCGGGTGTGCTGAGCGCAAGTCCAGCAGCTCGGTCAGCGTGCCGGGTCGCATATAAGAAAAATCGGTCTCTAGCGCTTGTCCGGGTTGCGCAAGAAGCTTCAATTGTGATAGCAATGCAGCTTCGTCCGGATGCACGCGGGGCCATTGGTCGAGCTGTTGGGCGGCGTCCAGCAACGGGCGGTAGCCCGTGCAGCGACACAGGTTGCCCGACAGCGCCTGCTGTGCCAGCGCGCGACTGACCGGCTCGTCGTTCAACACATGGTTCTGATACAGGCCAAACAGGCTCATGGCAAAACCGGGGGTGCAAAAGCCGCACTGGCTGGCGTGCTGCTGCAACAGCGCCTGCTGCACCGGGTGCGGCGTGCCGTCCGGGGCAGCAAGGTCTTGCGCCGTCCACAGCGCCATGCCGTGAATCGAATGCGCCAGCCGGATGCAGGCGTTGACGGCGCGGTAGCGGATCTGCTCGCCCTGCAGTTCGCCCAACACCACAGTGCAGGCGCCACAGTCGCCCTCGTTGCAGCCCTCTTTGGTGGCGGTCAGCC
>JFJP01001994.1_pt1 | contig 13262 bp, 11 predicted proteins | sample 431651 | NCBI WGS metagenome assembly JFJP01 (sample SAMN02602958, study PRJNA72255) | Microbial mat metagenome, whole genome shotgun sequencing project. | biome: fresh water; feature: sink hole; material: water; isolation source: purple microbial (photo- and chemosynthetic) mats found in...
GCGTTCACACCGGCACCTTGTCGAGCTGGAACGCATCGTACACCGCGCGGGCGGCGTCTTCGATGCGGGTCTCGTCCACGGTCACGGCGATTTCCGCGCCGTCGATTTCACGGCTCCGGGATTTCCAGTGCGCGGCAGATTTTCCGGGCGAGCAGATCCGGGACCTCCACGTGTCGGGGGACGGGTTCGCGCCTACCGGTATTGGGGTTCCAATAAATCGAATGGGAACCGCCCTCGCGTTTGAGCGGGCAACCGTTGGTTTCGAGATGGCGGATCAGCTCCTTGCGCTTCATGCAAGGGCGAGGGGAATTAATTTCTCCCCACTTCCCAAGCTGGCGCGGGCGTCCTCGCGGCGGTCTTCCAGCAGCAGGAGAATCGACTCGCGGAGCGATTCAAGCGCCTCATCCTGGGTAAGTCCCTGGCCGTTGCCTTCAGGAAACTCGGGGGAGAATGCAACGAACCATTCCCCATCGCGCAACACGCGGGCGGTAAACTTGGCAGGCGTTTTCATACGCTTAATGTGCATCCAGCGGTAGTTTGCTGCAAGTGTGGAATCACCAGGCGGGGCTTTGGGTGCGCTTCGCGGCGACCGGTGATCGCCGCTACACCGGCACCTTGTCGAGCTGGAACGCGTCGTGCACCGCGCGGGCGGCGTCTTCGATGCGGGTCTCGTCCACGGTCACGGCGATCTTGATTTCCGAGGTGGAAATCATGCCGATGTTGATGCCCGCGTCGCCGAGGGCCTTGAACATGGTGGCGGCGACGCCCGAATGGGACCGCATGCCGATCCCCACGGCGGAGAGTTTCGCGATGCCGGCTTCCGTCTCGATCTTCGAGTTCGGCATGCCGGCGAGCAGCGGCTTGAGCGCGGCCTGGGCCTTGCCGAGGTCGCTTGAGTGCATCGTGAACGAGTGGCGGGCGAAGCCGTCGTGCGCGATGTTGGAAATGATCATGTCGAGGTTGATCTCCGCTTCGGCAAGCGCGCCGAGGATCATACCCGACATCCCGGGTTCGTCGGGGATGCCGGTGATGGTGATGCGCGCTTGCGAGCGTTCGATTGAAACGCCGCGGATGACGACGTTTTCCATATTGGGATGTTCTTCTAACACGAGGGTTCCGGGATTATCGTTGAGTGAGGAGCGGACTTCGAAAACGACGCCGAATTTCTTGGCGAACTCGACAGAGCGGGATTGCATGACCTTGGAGCCGGAGGAGGCCATCTCCAACATTTCGTCATAGGAAATTTCCGGCAGTTTGCGGGCGTTTTTCACCACCCGCGGGTCGCAGGTGTAAACGCCGTCCACATCGGTGAGAATCTGGCAAACGTCGGCCTTGAGCGCGGCGGCGACGGCGATGGCGGTGAGGTCGGAACCGCCGCGGCCGAGGGTGTGGATCATGCCGTCCGGGGTGACGCCTTGGAATCCGGCGACAACGAGGGTTTTCCCCTCGGCGAGGAAACCCTGCATCAACGACGGGTCCATGTTGAGAATGCGGCCGCGGGTGTGGGAGCCGGTGGTGTGGATGCCGGCCTGGCTGCCGGTGATCGATGCCGCGTCCACGCCGATCTCGAGCAGCGCGATGGCGAGCAGGGCGATGGATTGCTGTTCGCCGGTGGCGAGCAGCACGTCGAGTTCGCGTTCCGAGGGATTCCCGGAGATTTCCTTGGCCATCTTGATCAGGTTGTCGGTCATCCCTGACATGGCGGAGACCACGGCGACGACTTGGTTCCCCTCGTCGCGGGTGCGTTTCATCCGCGCGGCGACGTTGCGGATCCGGTCGAGAGAGCCGACGGAAGTGCCGCCGTATTTTTGAACGATGAGTGCCATGGGTGTTTCAATCCTCGCGCCCGGGTGCGGGGCGACCGGGCGGGAGTGAAGGTGAACTTGGTAAACTTGGCAAGATTTTGAAGCAACCGGAGGATTTCCGGGCGATTTCCCCAGGCGGGCCTGACAGCGGATTGCCGTGTTACGCCGGACGGCGGAACCTGAAGCTGACAGGCTCAGCCCCAGCGCACCGCCCACTCCGCGGGCAGGCGCGCGGGCTTCCCTTCCGGCATCTGGACGAGTGCGAGTGCCTGCCGGGCGGCGACCAGCAGCGCGCCGTCCGACTCGCGGGTCATTTCAAAGGCGCACCAGAAGCGGGCGCGGGAGATTTCATCGAGCCGGCCGCGGATGATGAGCCAGTCGCCGAGGCGGGCCGGGCGCTTGTAATCAATCTCGGTGCGGGTGACGACCGGGTAGAGGTGCGTTTCCGACATGGCGCGGAGGTCCATGCCCATCTTTGCGGCAAGACGGGTGCGGCAGGTTTCGATCATCCGCAGGTAGGCGATGTTGTGGACGACCTGGCCACAGTCGGTGTCGAAGAACATCACTTCCTCGCGGGTTTCAAAGGTGGGGATGGCGTCGGGCATGCGGAGATTCAGGCGCAGGTGTGGACAATCTGCAATGTTCGCTTGTGGGTGGGGATGGAAATGGCTTAATCATACCGCGATGTGTCCTGGAAAACTCCATTTGCTGCGGTTCGCCGGATTGTGGACGATGACAGCCGCCAGTCTGTGCGCAGGGAATTTCACGCCCCCCGCGGAGGGGCCTGTCGCTTTCCGGCGCGATCGGATCCCGCTTGATGCGGAGACGATGGGAGGCCTTTCACGGCAACTCGTTACGCTTGCCCGGGGAGTGGATGCCCAACTCGCGGTCAATCGCCGGGCCGCCGCCCAAATGCTCGCGCTCTCGATCGCGTTAGATCCTGGAAACGGCCAGGCGAGAAATGTGATCGCCGACTTTGAAGCGGGAAATTTCCCATCAACCGTCGATTCCGAGCAGCTCGAAAAGTCCCACACCCGCATTTGGCAATACCTTTCCTGGCTGGAAACTCCGGAAGCCGGCACCGACGGCCAGACGCTCGCGGCCTGCTTGACCGACATCATGGTGATTTCCGATCCGAAGCACCCCAAGGCCCAGGCACTGCCCGCAAAGGGAGAGCGGGGTCAGTGGAAAGACTGGATCGCGGAAATCACCGTTTTCGAACCGAGCGTTGCTCCTGAGGCACCCGCGCCCGGGAAATCCGCCGACTCCACAACCGGCGGCCCCGGCATCCTTCTCGAAAAAGCGCAAGTCTCCACAGTCATGTGGAGGAGCAAGGTCCTGGCGGATTCCGTAAAATGGGAGCAGCAAGTGGCACCGCTTCAGATGGTCGCGAGGGTGCGCCGAAATCCGGATGGCGAGCCAAGGCCGTTTTCAATTTCCATCGGGCATCAGGAAGAAGAGGGGGCGCTCCGGGAACTGGGACGCATGATTGTCAGACTGCTCAAGACTCAATACAGCGCCCTGCCCGCTGGAGGTCAGGTCACGATCACCGGCAAGGAGCTCGAACAGTACCGTCCGCAGTCGCGCCGACAATCGATCAGTGCCGCCGCCGCGGTCTTGGCGAGTGCGGCTGTTTCAGGTCGCGAGCCGGACGCCACGATCATCGGCGTGGTCGATGACACCGGCGCGTTCAAGCTGCCCGGCAGATTTTGGAGCCAGCTTCAGGCGCTCGGCCCCGGGACCGGCAAGCGGCTGATTCTGCCTGCGGCGGCCTCGGATTACCTGCTCTCCATGTTGGCCTTGGAGAGGCCTCAGCTGTTTCTCGAATACGAGATTCTCATTGCCTCGAATTTCCAGGAACTCCAGGCGTTCTCCGCGAAGACGCCTGACGAAGCGCTGGCGAAGTCCATCGACAGCTTCCGGGAAATCCGCGAAAAGGCCGGCGGCCAGGTGCTCGGACAATACGTCGCAAACCCGTTTGTCCGGAGGCGTCTGGTAGAAATCGTCCAAGCAGCACCCTACCATTTTTCTGCGAGAATGCTGGCGATCCAAGGTGCCGGAAACCGCCCGACCGAGGTGACGCGCAATGTGCTCGCCGCCGAACTCCGACGTGCGATCGAACCGATGGAAAAAATCGTGGACCGGGAGAGTTTTGATTTGTTTTCCGGGGAGATCAACCGCCTTGGGTCCATCAACGACCTTTGTCGCGAGCAGGTGGATCGCCTTCTCCGCTATAGCTCGAAGGACGACCGGGCCCTGGTGGCCGGTGTCCAGGAGATGATCACCGGCATCCGGGCGATCGAACGCAGCGCCCGCGCCCGAGGGGAGGATTACGATATGCAGTTTGCGGTTGATCAGGCGTTCACCCGGCTGAAGGAAGCCTATCAACGCGTCATCACGGAGCTTGCCCTCGCGGCGGATGATCCGGAACCCGGCAACTCGCATTAACAGCTTTCCGATTTCCCGGCCCGACTCCACATGCTTGAAAACTTGCATTTTTTGAGTAACCCCACAGCATGCCGCCCACCCGTGTTGCGAGTTGTGCCATTATTCTTTTCCAGGACTTTCCCGGTGGTTTTCGCCGCCGGATTGATGGTTTCCTGTGACACGCCGCAGAAGCGGGCCCTGCGGGAGCTTTCGAAAATCCGTGTCGAGCCCTCCGGCCGTGCCTTGTTGCATGCCGTGATCGAGCAAGACTCCCGCCGCGTCGGATGGCTTCTCGACATCGGGGTTTACACCGAACTCCGGGATGAAACCGGGCGAACACCGGTTAGGATCGCCATCGAAAACAGGGACCTTTCCTCCACTTTCAAACTGCTCGACGCCAGGGCTAACGTAAACGCCGCCACCGCGGATCAGGTGAGCGTTCTTGGCGTCGCCGTTGAACGGGGCGAGACCGCCGTCGTTGAAAAACTGCTAGCCGCCGGTGCCCGCACGGACGGGCGGATGCCGGACGGGGAGAAAATCCTGCCTTGGGCGATCCGCAAGGGACGCCTCACGTTCGTCAGAGCCATGATGAAATCTGGAGCGGATCCCCATCTCAAGGATCACCTCGGAAATCCCCTCCTCCACGTGGCCATGGAGGCCGGACGGCGGGATCTTGTGGACGCGCTCATCGAGCTCGGAGCCGACCCCGGAGCCACCAACAGCGCCGGGGAAACCACCCTCCAAATCGCCTTCCGCCACGGATGGATGGATTCCATTTCCAAGCTCGCCGCCGCAGGTGCCGACCCGAACGCGCCGGCCGTCGATGGCCTCACTCTGCTGGACCGCGCCATTGCGGACAGGAACCTGGATCAAATCAAGCTGCTCCTCAAAATCGGAGCCGATCCGAATCGCCGCCCGGCATCCACCGTGGCGTCCACCCCTTTGGAACAGGTGTTCAAGGCGGGAGATTTAGAGCTTTTCCAGGTTTTCCTCGATCATGGTTCCAAGCCTCCCGAGGGAAATTGGGATCCGTGGTTGTGGACTGCGTATGAGCACCGTGATCTCGAAGCGGCACGACTCCTTCTGCGTCGGGGCGCGAGCGCAGCAGCCCCTGGCCCTAACGGACTCCTCCTCGTCGAAACGGCGGCGCTCGTCGGTGAGGGATCGTTTGTCAAATTGATCACCGACTACGGCAACCCCACCGGGAATGCGCTTCGCCAAGCGATCTCCCGGGATGATCGGGACATGGTCAGCTTGCTGCTCACTTGTGGCCTGCCGATCAATGTTACCCGCTTCCCCACACGGGAAACCCTGCTCAGTCAGGCCATTCAACTCAGGAGGGACCGTGTCGCCGCGCTGCTGGTCGAGAGCGGTGCCGACATCCACCTGCGGGTTCCGGAAGGCCAGCCCCCGCTCCACCTCGCCATCGTCAACGGCTGCCACCGCACCGTGAAGGCGTTGCTTGATGCCGGTGCCGACCCCAACACCCCGTTCACCCTGCCGGTATCCCCGGATTTCATCAAACAGGTCCGCCCCGGCGTGATGCGCTCGGTGATGCGCTTTGACCGCAATTTCACTCCGCTGATGCTTGCGGCGGATTCCGGCGTCATTTCAACCACCCGCCATCTGCTCCGCGCCGGGGCGAAAACCAACGTCAGAACCCGTTCTTACAGTCTTTGGCCGCTCAATTTCGCCTCCCGCAGGAGCGACGTGAAAATGATGCGGCTCATTCTGGGCAAGGATCCCATTCGCGAGGAGCGTCACATCGAGATCCGGCTGTCCGAGCAGCGTGCCCGGCTGATCGACGCCTCGGGCAACGAGCTCTTCACCACCAAGGTTTCTACCGGCCGGCCCGGCTTCTCAACCCCCACCGGTGAGTTCGTCATCACGGACAAGAACCGTGATTGGACGTCCACGATTTATCACGCCAGCATGCCGTATTTCCAGCGGCTCAGCTGCAGTGACTTCGGGCTCCATCAGGGAGTCGTCCCCGGTTACCCGGCATCCCACGGCTGCATCCGCGTGCCCGCAGGGAACGCCGCCAAGCTCTTCACGATGACGGAAGCGGGAGACCGGGTGAGAATCTTGCCGTGAGGCGGCGGATAGATCCTATAGGTCCTATAAGACCCATCAAGGAGACTCCGGCAGCTTCTGAAATCACCACCCCAGAATACGCGTCACCGCGGTTCGCAGCGCCGCTTCCAGCACGGCGGCTTCGCCTTGGCTGATGGGAATCGTCAGCTTGCGCACCGTCTTGTCCGCAGCGCTCTGGCGGGAAATGCTGAGAAGATAAGGAGCACGGTCCGGGTCGTCCTGAAAGGTCAGCTCGAACGTGCTGTTCGCCTTCTCCGACTGATGGAAAAGCTTGGCCTGTGGGATCCGGCCTTGCAGCGCCGCCAGCGCGGAACCGATATCCGGGAGGCCCCACTTCATCGTGATCTTGTTCTCCCAGTCGAACTGCTTTTCACCGGACTGCGCGGCGGCATCGACAAAAATGCAGGCTTTCGCCTTGTTCAGACCGAAGCGCACCACGCCGCCACTGCCGCGGGAGTTTGGCTTGTAAATCGCGTATTCCGAGGTGCGTTCGGTGGCGGGGGAGGAATCGAGGATGGTGTCGTTCATGGGGTTGGATTGTTTGATTCGTCCACAAGCTGCGCCGTGATTCGGCGGACGGCAAGTAAAAAGTGTTCAGGAGAACATTTTCAGGCGAACACAAGAGCCGCTTCAAGCCATTCTGCCGGCACTTCCTGGATCATCGTGTGAAATCAACCTTGGCCAGTCCCCTTCCGGCAGGCACGCTCCTGCCTGATGAACGCCCGCGTCCTCATTGACGGCCCTTCGGAGCTCGTTTTCGACTATGCCATACCGGCAGGGCTCGACGTGCGCCCCGGCTGCCGCGTGCGCATCCCGCTGCGGCGGAAATCGGCCACGGGCACGGTGCTGTCCACCGGCGAGCCCGAGCAGGCGGATTTCGCACTGCGGGAGTTGGAATCCCTCATCGATCCCGAGCCGCTGATCACTCCGGTCCTGCTGCGCACTGCGGACTGGATCGCGCATTACTACGGCTCCAGTATCGAATCGGTCATCCGGTCGGTGCTTCCCGAGGGCGTGCGCTCGGAGGAAAACTCCGCGAAAACCCGCCGCGTCGCGGTGCTCGATGCCGCACCGGATCCAGCCGTGCTCGCGAAACTGGAAAAACGGGCGCCGCGCCAGTTCGCCATTCTTTCCCTGCTCGCGCACGCCCCGGACATGCGCCTACCCGTCGCCGACCTTGGCGACGGCAATGCCGCCACGCTCAAATCCATGGAAAAGACCGGCCTGCTCCGCCTCGTCGCCGAGGAAGTCCGCCGCGATCCGGACGCCGACAACGTCGAGGAAATCCTCGAATCCAAGCCGCTCCAGCTCAACCCCGGCCAGGCCGCCGCACTCGATGTCGTGCTCGCCGCCGTCGCCGATCCGAAAGCCTCAAAGCCCATCCTGCTGCTAGGTGTCACCGGATCAGGGAAAACCGAGGTCTATCTGCAAGCCGCCCAACGCGCCCTCGATCTCGGAAAAACCGTGCTTGTCCTCGTTCCGGAAATTTCCCTCACCCCGCAGACCGTCCGCCGTTTCAAATCCCGCTTCGCCGGCATGCAGGACCAGGTCGCCGTGTTGCACTCGAATCTCTCCCAGGGCGAGCGCTTCGACGAGTGGCACCGCATCCGCAAGGGCACCGCCCGCATCGTCATCGGCGCGCGTTCCGCCGTCTTCGCTCCGCTGCCGGATCTCGGGCTCATCCTCGTCGATGAGGAGCACGAAAACACCTACAAGCAGGAAAACGTCCCGCGCTACCATGGCCGGGACGTCGCCGTGCTGCGCGCCGCCTTCGAGCCGTGCGCCATCGTGTTAGGCTCCGCCACCCCCTCGCTTGAATCCTGGAACAACACGCTCACTAACAAATACGAACTGCTGCGCCTCAACGAGCGCGCCGACGGAGCATCCATGCCGCTCGTGCGGGTCGTGGACATGCGCATCGAGCAAACCAAGCACAAAGGCGGTCCCGCGATTCTCTCCGACAAGCTGCGCACCGCGCTCGAGCAGCGCTTGGAAAAAGGCGAGCAGTCCATCCTCTTCCTCAACCGCCGCGGCTTCGCCCGGTCGCTCCAGTGCACCGCCTGCGGCCACGTCTGCCAGTGCCCGCACTGCGCCGTGGCCCTCACCTATCACCGCACCGACGAACGGCTCGTCTGCCACGTCTGCGGCTATCAATCCATCGTCCCGCGGAAATGCCCCGAGTGCCGCGATCCTAACATCCTGCTCCAGGGCTACGGCACCCAGAAGGTCGAGGAGGTGATGGCCAAGGTTTTTCCGAAAGCGAAATTCGCCCGCATCGACGCCGACGCCATGCGCCGGAAGAACGCCCTGCGCGACACCTTGTCCGCCTTCAAGTCCCACAAGATCGACATCCTGATCGGCACGCAGATGATCGCCAAGGGCCTGCATTTCCCGAACGTCACGCTCGTCGGCATCCTCAACGCCGACCTCGGCCTGCACGTCCCGGACTTCCGCGCGGGCGAGCGCACCTTCCAGCTCATCACCCAGGTCGCCGGCCGCGCCGGGCGGGGCGATCTTGAAGGCGAGGTCATCGTCCAGACCTTCACGCCGCACTCGCCGTCCATCCAGTTCGCCCGCAAGCACGACTTCGACGGGTTTTCCGAGCAGGAAATGGAGTTCCGCCGCGAGTTCTCCTTCCCGCCCTACGCCCACTGCGCCGTGCTGACGTCCCGCTCCACCCACGAGCGCCGCGCCGAGTTCACCCTGCAAACCCTCCACCTGCGCCTCGCGGAGAATCTTCCTAACGGCATCACCCTCGGCGAGGTGCTGCCCTCGCCGCTCATCCGCTCGCACGGCCAGTTCCGATTCCAAATCACCCTGCGTTCCCACCGCGCGCGCCCCCTCACCAACCACGTCCAACAGATCCTCGCCAAAACCAGCCTGCCTGAGGACGTCACCGTCGTCTTCGACATGGACGCGTTGAATTTCTCGTAACGCTGGCTTTTACGGCCGGAGATTGATTTCCCCGCCTGCGGGTGGCGATCAAAGCGCGAGCTCCGAGAGCGGCAGGCCGTGGGCGAGAGCAACAGGCTGGCAGGTGAGGTTGCCGCCCATGACATTGATGCCTCCTAACAACTCCCTGCGGATCCGGCACGCTTCGGCGAGTCCCTTCTCGGCAATGAGCAGGGTCCACGGATGGGTGACGTTGTTGAGAGCCTGGGTCGCGGTGCGCGAATAGGCTCCTGGCATGTTGGCCACGCAGTAGTGCAACACGCCTTCTTCCTCGTAGGTCGGATGCTGGTGGGTCGTTGGCCGGGTGGTCTCGGCGCAGCCGCCCTGGTCCACGGCGATGTCCACGAAGACGCTGCCGTGCGGCATCAGTCGGAGCATCTCGCGGGTGATGAGCTTGGGAGCCTTGGCACCGGGGACTAACACCGCCCCGATGACCAAGTCCACCCGTGGCAGCAGGTCGGCGAGATTCGCCTCATTCGAGTAAACGGTGTTCGTGCCCATGGTGATGTCGAGAAACCGCATGCGCTCGAAATCGACCTCCAGGATGGTCACGTCCGCGCCGATCCCGGTGGCGACGCGGGCGGCGTTCACCCCGGCCGTGCCGCCACCGAGCACGACGACCCTGCCGGGAGCGACACCCGGCACGCCGCCTAACAAGGATCCGCGACCGCCGCAATGCCGGGCGAGGTGATAGGAGCCAACAATGGCGGACATGCGCCCGGCGATTTCACTCATCGGCTCAAGCAATGGCAGGTGACGGTTCACCTCGATGGTTTCGTAGGCGATCGAGGTGCAGCCCGAGGCCATCAGGCCTTCGGTGAGTGGCTTGTTCGCCGCAAGGTGGAGGTAGGTGAAGAGCACATGCTGTGGCCCGAGCATGGCGACTTCATCCGGTTGCGGCTCCTTGACTTTCACGATCAGCTCCGCTTCGGCGAAAACGGTGGCGGCAGTAGCGGCCATCTTCGCCCCGGCAGCTTCATATTGTGCGTCCGAGTAGCTGGCCCCTTCGCCGGCACCGCGCTGGACCCAGACGTGGTGGCCGCGTTTGACGAGTTCCGCGACCGATCCGGGGATCATACTCACGCGGTTTTCCTGAGCCTTGATTTCCTTGGGAACTCCGATGTTCATGGTGCGCAAATTCTATGGAACCCGTTTGCGAATACGAGAGGAAAACCGCTGAAAACCTTAACTTTCCGCAGGGGGCGGCCCCGGTTGGCAGGCTCCGGTTTTAGCAAGCTTGAACAAGGTTCCGTGAAGCCCGTGTGAAATCCCCGTGAAGCGCTGTTTTTGAATCGCGATTGTGCGTGGACCATCGAATCCTGCGGGAATGATTCGTCAATTCCACCGGTTGTTATGGATCGCAGGGCTCACCGGTCTCTTGGCGCTGCTCGCGCGTCCCTATCATGACGGGGCGCTGCGCTACGGATTGCCGCTTGCGCTTCTGGCGGTATGGTCGGCGATGCTGTGGCATGTGTGGCGGTGGAAATGCCAGAGGTTGATTCTGCTCGTGCTTCCGCTGATGCTGGCCGTTCCATTTGTCCTGCCCGGGAAACCCATTGACCCGGGAAAATTGCGCGGCCTCCATGTCGCGGCATTGGAGCGGATGAAAGGGATCCGCTACGTCTGGGGGGGCGAGAGCCGCCGGGGGATTGATTGCTCCGGCCTGCCACGCCGGGCCTTGCGGGATGCATTGTGGAGGACCGGTTGGGAAGATGGAAATGGTGAGGCGCTCCGCGAGTGGGCGCGGCAGTGGTGGTTCGACACGAGTGCCAAGGCCCTTGGACAAAATTACCGGGGCTTCACCCGCCCGCTTGGCTTGGGCGGAAAACTGCGTGACCTGGATTTCGAAAAGCTATCATCCGGCGACTTGGCGGTGACGGCGGACGGGCGGCATGTGATGGTCTATCTCCGCGACGGGAAATGGATTCAAGCGGACCCCGTGGCGTCCAAGGTGATTGTCGGACACCCGCAGCGGGACCGGATTTCCTGGTTCGACAGCCAAGTGACCCTGCACCGGTGGACGCTGCTAGAGTGATCGCCGCCGCCCCCGCCTGCTTCAGGCTCTTTCACAGCGCACCGCGTTTCGCGCGCTTCAGGAGGACTTCCTGGCGTTTTTCCAACATCTCGGCACGTTGTGGATCGCCCGCGGTGCGGTAGTAGCCGCAGATCATTTTATAGATGGCGGACTCGGTGGTGGCGCGGAACCAATCCTTGGTGCCGGTCTCGACGACACGTTTGAAGGCGAGCTCGATGTCCCGCGCAGCCTTGCGGCCGAGCTCGGGATCGTCTTTCAAATAACCGAAGTAGTCCCCGGCCATCATCTTGAAGCCGGTGATGCTGCCGCCGTAATCGCGCAGCGCGCGATCGTAGAGCCGGCTGATGTCGCGCTTGGCCTCGGGGCCGCCGCGCTGGCTGATGAGGTCGGCCTGGCGCTTGAGGGAGGAGGCGATGAGGTCGGTTTGCTCCCCGGAGTCGCGCTCGACGCGGCGGCGTTCGCGCTGGAGGGTGCGTGTGGCATCGCCCTCAGGGCCGTAGGGGAAGATGAATTCGAGCTCGGCGTTGGCGGCGAGTTCGGCCATGCGCGGGTTATCCTTAAACTCGCGGCGCATGTCATTGGCGAAGGCCTGCCACTCGTGGAGGTTGGCGGGTTTGGCGGGCTCGCCGGTGAGTTTCGTCTGGCTTTCCAGCAGGGCATACAGGGCTTTCCAGGTTTGGGTGAAGGAAGGACCGAGCTGATTGGCGAGGCGGACGGTGGCGGCGTTGTCACCTTTGTTACCCATGGCGGCAAAGTAGTCGGCCAGCCAGAGGTGACGCCCGACGGCAAGGGTGGCGGCGGGGCTACGCTGGTAGCGGTCGTTCCACAGGAGAATTTCCTGTTCCGTGATGCTCTCACGGGTTTGCGGGTTCCCGGCCTGGCCTTTGGAAACTCCGCCGACGCGGCCGATGCCGGTGGTCCATTCGTCGGATTCAATTTTCATGCCGACCCAGGCATGCCCTCCGAGATCGGTCTCGCCGGTCAGGATCATGGCGGGAATCCCTTGGGCGCGGGCGGTGTAGGCGCAGAAGTAGGACTGGTCTCCACAGATGCCGCCTTCCTTGAGGATCTCCGAGAAGGTGTATTCCTTGTAGGGGTTGGCACCCTCGACAGCACGTTCCATCAAGTATTCGATCTCGCCGTAGGCGTTTCCCCAGTTCTTCCGGCGGTGGTGCATTTTATCGAGCGACCACTCGAGCTCGGAGGTGGTGACGGGCGCGGAGACGACCCATACAAGGTCGCGGGCGGAGGAATGATGGACCGGGGCGGCGAGTTTGCCTTTTTCGTTTTTCCCGACGTACCAGCGGAAGCGGGCGACCGGGTCCACCACGGATTCGACGCCGTATTCCACTTTCCCGACGGGATGGGGAATGGTCATGGATTCGTCGAAAACGACGGCGCAGGCGAGGGCGAGCGGGTAGTATTTCTCGAAATCGTCGGGATAGCCCATGCGGATGTCGGTGAGGAATTTGAGGACTTTCCCGGAGTCGTCCTTGGGGTGGAGGGTGAGCAGGAACTCCTCCATGGCGGGGTTGTTACCGAGCAGCCAGGTGAAAAAGCCGGCGGAGTAGGTATCCGGGACCACCGTGCCGATTTCGGATTCGGAGAAACAGCCGAGGGTTTTCCAGCGCAGGAGCGCCTGATAGAGTGATGGTTCTTTCCACAACGGATCGAAGCGGTTGACGCCCTGGCCGGCGGCGATGCGGCTGACCCCCGCTTTGATGGACCGCCCGATGAGTGCACGATAGGCGTCCCAGGCCTTGCCGTCGATGGCGCGATCGAGCAGCTCGCGGTCGCGGTTGATGGCGGCATCGCGCCGGGAATCCATGCCGACAAGCAGGATTTCCGACTCGGAGGCGAGCCGCTCGGCCTCGGTGGGCGTCGCCGCAGCGGTCTCCTCGCTGGCGGTGGCGGCAGGGGTGGTGGCGGGCGGCGGGGATGGAGCCACG
>JFJP01005750.1_pt1 | contig 13259 bp, 7 predicted proteins | sample 431651 | NCBI WGS metagenome assembly JFJP01 (sample SAMN02602958, study PRJNA72255) | Microbial mat metagenome, whole genome shotgun sequencing project. | biome: fresh water; feature: sink hole; material: water; isolation source: purple microbial (photo- and chemosynthetic) mats found in...
ACATCAGCCGACAGCACTTCTCTGCGGATGGGATGGCTGACTGGGTTGTCGCGAAAGGTGCAGGTCACGAGTAGTCGCACCCGATGCTGACTAGTTAGCCCATGCCAAAATGAGGGCGCATGGCCTAGCAGATTGAGGTCGCGGATTGGGTATCCAGTATCCGTAAGGTGCTCTTGATCAAGTCGGTATCAACTTTGCCGTTGGCATCGACTTGCTGCAGAAACAATGAAACAAGCTCAGCTCTGAAGCGATCGGTTATTAGCCTCACGCTTGTATTTTCCCAAGCATCAATAGTAGTGAGGATCGCCTGAATGACCGATGCATCTATAGCCTTGGTATTGGCTTCGGTATGCCTTTTCCCACTCAGGATGTACATCACATCCACCTTCTCACATAGGGCAGCCAAATACCTGACATCAGGCACTCGCTGCTCAGATTCGTAGTAAACCTGCGATGGACGCGAGACACCTCCAAGTGCCGCGAATTCCGCTTGATTGAGTTTCAAACGTTGTCGCTCCGCTTTCAGCCTGAGTCCAAAGCCCTCTGGTACTGTGTTGTTAAGTTGCGATACTTCATGTAACATATAGTGACTTTTATTCAGATATTGTCTAAGATAAGGTACTTTATTAAACAGAAAGGTATCTCATGTTGGTCCAGCGGTCGATGTCAGAAAAATCCAGCACACAGCATAAGAAGTCTCAAAGTAGTTGTTCAAGCTTACATGATGACAACCTCTCAAACCTGAGCCAGGTTCTGATCGGGCACAAAAACCCGGTCTCTGTTGAAGGGAGACTCTTCCACAACCTCAAGTACTTCAAAAGAGAGTACCAAAACACCATCAAGATCAAATCCCGCACATTGGCACAGCGAGTTGCCAATCTAAAAGCAAGCCGCAATTTGCGGCAGACAGATACGCTTGAACTCAACGCTGCTGAATTTGCTGCTCTCATTTCACGTGCAGACACCCGGCTACCATTCGTTGACTTCAAAAAAACATTGTCCAACTACATTTCAGTACACGATTTGCAACTTGTACGCGGTGGAGATCTGAACGACCCATCTTCACTCGAGCCGATCACGATCGAGGATGCTTATGCGTCGTACGAAAACAATCGATCACCTTTTTACTTTTGCTGCCGCTCCTGCATCAAGAATGGCGAAACCGCCAAGCCATTTCTTAAGCCGTTGGACCACCTTGACCGCCAGGGCTGTCCCGTGTGCGGTGACAAAGGTGCTGTGGACAAGCGGCGTCTCCATCCAGACGAAGTGAGGAAACGTATCGCGGAGCACCCTGCAGGAATAGATTTGCGGGACAGTAACAGTACCTACAGCAGCACCATGTCACCGCTGACTGTAGTCTGCCGCCAGTGTGGGCATAAATTTACCCGTGAGGCCCAGGACTTCTTCGAATATGGTTCATTTGTCGCCTGCTCTGCTTGCGTGCCAGGACCCATCGGTGAGTCCCTTGCAGTTGGCGTAGTGAATTTTCTTCTCGACACTGGCCACGACGGTGCATGTACGCGTGAACTAACTCCAGCCCATCTTCAGGACTGGCCAGGCAAACGCTCGTTACGACACGATGCATATTTCGAACTACCGGATCTTTCGCTCAAGATTGCTATCGAGCACATGGGCGATCAGCACACAAACCCTGATAACAAATTCCATTTGATTAGCCGCGTCGGCAAACAGGAGAGCTTCCAGCAAATGCTGGCACGCGACAAATGGAAGCAGGCGGCCTGCGAACGTGCGTCCATTTGTTGGGTTGACATTCCAGACCTTTTTGTCAATTGCCCGACGCTGCTCGATGCTGCAAAACTTGTCGCGTCACATTTGATCGCCAAGACCGACTCCAAGGTTGAGCAGATTCCAGGGTTCCACGACCGCGTCGAACAACTGGAGAATGAAAGCTTGGTGCGGAAGTTGATTACTGCCAGCGGTCGCCTCCCGCAGGAGGAAAGTTTGCAGAAGCAAATCGACGAAGAGAAAAGCTCTGTGTACATCTCCGCCTATAACCCAATGACGCGCATCTTCACACTCGCATGTAGCAAGCATAAAGATTACGGGACATGGACAGCGAGTGCTGGAAACGCCATCGGTTCAAATGTCGGGGACCGCAAGGGCACCAGGTGCCCAAAATGTGGCGCCAATAAACGCGGGGCCGAAAAACGGCTGTCGGAGCAAGCCCTCGACGCGGAAGCGAAAAAATATGGCTTCAAAAAGACATTTGACTTTGCGGTCTACGTATCGAATGCTCAGCTGCTGCCTTGGGTCTGCCTTAACAATCCGGAACATACTATCAAAGACAGTCTCGCGCACTTATCACGCGGCTGCCGGTTTTGCCGCAGGGAAACCGCCACGCTGCAGCATCAGCAAAGGGAGCACGCCAAGTTGAACGCCAAGGTTAAGAGCAATGGCGATATTCTCTTGACGCCACCGAGCGAGTATCACAACAACTCGACCAAAGTCCGCGTGATTTGTGCGCGCTCAGGCGGATGTGGCAAGGAATATCAAATCACACCACAGAAAATTATGGATGGTCAACTGTGCAAATGCGATAAAGACGCCCGCAGCGCAAAGAAACGGGCAGCGGCGCAAGCATTTCAACCGCCAAAGTAGCCTGAATGGCCAACCAGTAAGGATGCCGGGGAAAAAACCAAGGTAAAACTTGGCTTCACCGTCATTTCCTTCCCAAATCACATCCTTGTAGCTCATCCAGTGAGCCTGACAGGTGTCAAACTTGACACTGTCACACACCAAAAAATTTTGAATTCCCAAATCCTGGCACCAGCCTCTCTCCATGATGACAAATAAGCCCCCTGCCCTTCAGTCTGGATTCGTGGCGTTTCACAGCAATCGATCAGAACAACTCGCCGAGGTAGTGCTCAACTGGATCCGACGCCATCCTTTGAGCCCCCTGGAGGAAGAAGTCATTTTGGTTCAAAGCAATGGCATGGCCGAGTGGGTCAAGATGGAACTGGCGCGGATGGGCGGGGTCTGTGCAGCCACTCGGGTGGAGTTGCCTTCTCGCTTCCTGTGGCGCACCTATCGCCAGGTGCTGGGCCGGGAAGCCGTACCCAGTGACTCACCGCTGGACAAGGTGCCCATGGTGTGGCGGTTGATGCAACTGCTGCCGACTCTGATTTGCCAGCCCGAGTTTGCCCCGGTCGCCGGATTTCTCAAAGAGGATGAGCCCGATCGCATGCTGCAACTGGCCTCCAAATTGGCCGACCTGTTTGACCAGTACCAGAATTACCGCGCCGACTGGCTTCAAGTCTGGGCACAAGGGGATGACCACCTGATTCTGGCCAATGGCGCAAAGTCCGAGTTGCCGATGGAGCAGCGCTGGCAGCCGCGACTCTGGCGCGCCGTGCTTCAGACCCTGGATGACAAACAGCAGCAAAGCATCAGACCTGAATTGCAGCAGAGGGTGGTGGAGCTCCTGAACAGCGGTGAGTCTCTGGCAAGCAGGGTCGCTCAACGAGTGATCGTATTTGGCATGAGCCAAATTCCATTGACAACCATGCAGGCGCTGGCCGCTCTGTCCCATCACAGCCAGGTGATTCTGGCCATTCCCAACCCCTGCCAGTTCTACTGGGGCGACATCATGGATGGGCGAGAGCTGCTCAATGCGCAGCGCCGACGTCAGCCATTTCGCAGGGGCGTCGACCTATTGACCCTGCCCCTGGAAGATATGCATGCCCATGCCCACCCCCTACTGGTAGCCTGGGGCCGCCAGGGTCGGGACTTCATCCGTCAGCTCGACTGTTTTGACGATGCAGAAAACTCGAAACGGCGGTTCGACCTTGCACGTATCGATTACTTTTCCGACAAGCCAGAAGACACGGATACGCCCTTGTTGTTGCAAGTGCAAAACCGGATCCGTGATCTGGTTCCAATTTCTGAGCACACACCCACTCCCATTGCGGCGCAAGACCAGTCGATCGTCTTCCGCAGTGCACACAGCAAAGTGCGCGAACTTGAAATTCTGCATGATCAACTTCTCGGATTGCTGGCCGAGCCCAAAAGACAAGTACCACTGAACCCACGTGACATCATCGTCATGGTGCCCGATATCGAGCAGATGGCGCCTGCTATCCGGGCCGTGTTTGGTCAGTACAAACGCCATGACGCGCGATTCATTCCTTTTGATATTGCCGACATGAGCGCCAAGTCCGACAGCCCGGTCATGGGTGCCCTGGACTGGTTGCTTCGACTCCCGACGCAGCGATGCAACATGAGTGAGTTGGTGGACTTACTGGAAGTGGCGTCGGTTGCCAATCGCTTTGGGATTGACCAAGATGCACTGCCCAGACTTACCCAATGGATGATGGGTGCGGGCATTCGCTGGGGCTTGAATGAAGCTCATCGTAGCGACCTTGGCTTGGGCGCGTGTGGGGATCAGAATAGCGCCTGGTTCGGACTGCGGCGCATGCTGCTGGGATATGCCGTCGGTGCCATGCCTGTCGATTCACAGGTACCCAGCCTGGAAACCATCGAACCTTATGCCGAAGTGGGTGGCCTTGAGGCTGAACTGGCCGGAGCTTTGGCCCATCTGCTGCAGGCACTTCTGACGTGGTGGGAGATGGCCAATACATCTGCGACACCGGCAGTCTGGGCAAATCGCTGTCGAGACCTGCTTGCAGACCTGTTCAAGTGTGAGTCTGACTTGGACAAACAGACCATAAGTGCCCTGACAGAGGGGTTGGTGACCTGGCAGGAAGCGTGCGAGCAATCAGGTTTCACTGAAAAAGTTCCACTGGTGGTTGTCCGTTCAGCTTGGCTGGAGGCGGTTGAAACGCCGAGCCTGAACCAGCGTTTTCGAGCTGGCGGCGTGACCTTTTGCACCTTGATGCCCATGCGTGCCATTCCCTTCGAGGTGGTTTGCCTGTTGGGTATGAATGATGGCGACTACCCTCGGCGCGGCACGCGCAGTGACTTCGATTTGATGGGTTTACCCGGCCATGCCCGGCCGGGGGACCGCTCAAGACGTGATGATGATCGCCAGCTCATGCTCGAAGCCCTGCTATCAGCCAGGCAAGTTTTTTATGTCAGCTGGTGTGGCCACAGTGTGCGTGACAACAGCGAACAGCCCCCTTCGGTGCTGGTCTCGCAACTGCGGGACTACCTGAGCGCAGCGTGGGGCAAAGAGGTGGTCACCAGTCGTACTGCACAACATCCCTTGCAGCCTTTTAGCCGACAGTATTTCGAGAAGGACAGCCCGTTGATGACCTACGCCAGCGAATGGCGGGCTGCCCATGGAGCGGAAGGTGTTGCAGGCAGTGAGTCCAGTGGAACAACGGCGATCGAGCCAATGCCCTTTTTTGTTCCGCCACCCAACGTGGCGCTGACTTTGAGTCAACTAACTCAGTTCCTTCGCAACCCGGTCAAGGCGTTCTTCCGCCAGCGCCTGCAGGTGGTTTTTGAAGAATCGCAGGAAGACGATCCCGACGATGAGAGCTTTGGGATCGACGGGCTTGAGCGCTATGGACTCTTGCAGGAACTGCTGGCGACTGCAACCGTGCAGCCTGACGAGGCAAATGAGCAGCTTTGCGTCAGCCACTCACTTTCAAAACTCAGAAGGTCCGGTGTCCTTCCCATCAAAGTGTTTGGTGACCTTGAACAGCAAACACTGGAAGAAACCCTGTCAACGATGCTTGCCGCCTGGCGTTCACAACAAGCCAGATTCCCTCATACATTCAACCGCCAGTCTGTTCGGTTGGAAGAGGGTTGCGTGGTGCTGGAGGACTGGATTGACCATTTGCGAAGCGGCGAAGCGCAACCGGACTTGCAAGCCCAGGATCAGTCCATGGGCACAGTCGCTTGGTTGGATCTGCAACCAAGCAATCTGCTCGTGAAGGTGAAAAAAGAATACCATGCGCGCCCAGAAAAGCTGTTGGGGGCCTGGGTCCGCAGTCTGGCCATTGCCGCCAGTGGTGTGAGTGCCATGGGCATTCTGGTGGGGCGTGACGGGGTGGTGGAGATCCCCCCAATACCGCACGACCAGGCAGTGCAAACGCTCAAGGCGTTAATGCAACTTTGGCTTGATGGCATGAACACCCCACTACCCCTTCCCCCCAAGACAGCGCTTGCTTTCATCGCTGACAAAAACGCGCGCACCGAGTACGAGGGTGGGCACATGTCCAGCGGTGAGGTTGAAGAGACCTGTCTGGCAAGGATGTTCCCGGACTTTGACTCTCTCTTGGATGATGGCCAGTTTGAAGTGCTGGCCAAGTCGGTCTATGCCCCGCTACGACTTTGGGCCATGCAAAAGGTCAGTGTGAGCCTGCACGGTGATATCGATGAGAGTACTGAGGTGGTGGCATGAACGACAAGTCAAACGTGAGTACATCCATAGCGCCTGTGTCCGATGCAAGTCAGGTTCTCCAGGCCGCCACCTTTCCCCTGTGGGGCAGCCGCCTGATTGAGGCAAGTGCCGGCACCGGCAAGACCTGGACAATTGCCGCGCTGTACGTCAGATTGGTACTCGGGCACGGAAGGGACCAGGCTTTCGAGCGTGCCTTACGGCCAGCAGAAATACTGGTGATGACGTTCACGCGTGCAGCAACACGAGAATTGTCGGACCGGATCCGGGACCGGCTGCTTGCCGCAGCCCAACGGTTTCGCGAGTCCAAACCACAAAATGCCAGTGATCCATTTCTTGAGTCGTTGGTGGTCGACTATGAAACAGACCAGGCGCGCTCGCGCGCTGCCTGGCTGTTGAACATGGCCGCCGAGAGCATGGACGATGCGTCTGTGCACACCATCGATGCCTGGTGTCAACGCATGCTCAAAGAACACGCGTTCGATAGCGGCTGCCTGTTTGATGAAGAACTGGTGGGTGACGAAGATGTCATGCGACTGCAGGCAACACAAGATTACTGGCGCCAGTCATGCTACCCACTGACACGGGAGAATCTGGAGCCGGTTTTGAAGGTCTGGCCCAACATCAATGCGTTGGCCAAAGACATGAAAGATCTGCTCAGTCAGAGCATTGCGCCCCAGGCTGGCCAAGGAACGCTCGAGCATGCAATTGAGCTAGCCATGTCACTGCGCGCACAGGCGGTGAATCAACTTCGCAACGGATGGGCACAGCGCGCCACTGCCATGCAGGACTGGCTTGATATGCAAACGACGACCAGGAAAGGTGACTGGGATGGGCGCAAGATCAGTTCCAAAAATTACACAGGCTGGCTCAAGACGCTCAAGGACTGGGCCAATGGTGAACTTGAAGCCGACGTCCCCGATCTCAAAACCGGCTGGGATCGGTTCACACCAGACGGACTCCGGTTGGCACGCAAAGTCGGGGCACCCGACATTGATTTCCCAAAAGAATTTGCAGAGTTCGAACTGCTGAAGATGGAAAAGGAGCATTTGCCAGAGATCAGAACGCCCTTACGGCTTCACGCTGCCGCTAACGTCGCTTCACGTTTGCTTGAGTTGAAGCGCCAGAGTTCCAGTTTTGGTTTTGCCGACATGCTTAGTCGCCTAAATGCAGCCCTTCAAGGGGCCAATGGCGAACGCTTGCGTGAGCGCATCCTGGCGCAATACCCTGTGATCCTGATCGACGAGTTCCAGGACACCTCTCCCGTTCAGTACAAGATCTTCGATCAGATTTACCGTGCGCAGACCAACGACAAACACAGCGCCTTGCTGCTCATCGGCGACCCCAAACAATCCATCTACGGCTTTCGCGGCGCGGACATCTTCAGTTACATGCAGGCACGCCAGGCAACGGCCGGGCGCCACTATGTGTTGGAGACCAACTACCGATCAACGCAGGCTGTCGTCGGTGTCATCAACCACTTTTTTGAACAAGCCGAGATCGCATACAGCGAGGGTGCCTTCATGTACCGACAGGACGATGACAATCCCCTGCCGTTCGTTAAGACTCAGGCCAAGGGGCGCGGCGAGAGTCTGGTCACCTCCAACGGTCGCATGCCCGCCATGACGCTGGTGCATGATCTTGACATTCGCAATGCACAGGATTGCCGCAAAGTATTTGCAGCGCGTTGTGCCGAGCAAATCGTCACTTGGCTCAACGATAAACAAGCTGGATTTGCTGAATCGAACCAACCGTTCAAGTCCTTGCGACCAGCAGATATCGCCATCCTGGTACGCACCGGCAAAGAGGCCGCTGCCGTGCGACACGAACTTGCCCGGCGCGCTGTGGCTTCGGTGTATCTCTCGGATAAGGATTCCGTTTTTGACAGCGGCGAGGCAAGTGATTTGGTGCATTGGTTGCGCGCCGTCGCCGCACCGCAAGAGGTACGTCTGGTGCGTGCGGGCTTAGCCACGCGGACGATCGGCTTGAGCCTGGATGAATTGGGCTGGCTCGCCAGCAACGATGATGCCTTCGATGCACGCAGCGAGCAATTGCGGCAATTGCGCACGGTTTGGCAGACGCAAGGGGTGCTGGCGATGTTGCGCCAGACTTTGCATCAGTTGGGCTTGGGCGCGCGCTGGCTGGAGGATCTCGATGGTGAGCGCAAGCTGACCAACTTCCTGCACCTGGCTGAATTGCTGCAGACTGCCAACAGCAAGCTCGACGGCGAACAGGCGTTGATACGTTGGTTGCAGACGGAAATCGCTGAGGGTGGTGCCCAGGGCGATGAACAGGTGGTCCGGCTGGAAAGTGATGCCGATCTGGTCAAGGTCATCACCATCCACAAAAGCAAGGGGCTGGAATACTCTGTGGTCTGCCTACCCTACGCGACCAGTTTCAGGCAGAAAGAGCGCAATTTCACGAGCTTTGTCAATGTGGCCGATGCCGCTGGAAACCGCGTCTTGCGCTTGGACTTTGACGACAACGAGTTGGCGCTAGCCGATCGCGACCGCCTGCGTGAGGACTTGCGCCTGTTGTACGTGGCACTGACCCGTGCCAGGCATACGCTATGGGTAGGTTTTTCAGCCCTCAAGACCGGCAATAGCGAGGCTTGTATCACCCACAAAAGTGGGGCCGGGTACCTCGTGGGAGGTGCAAATTCCATTGGCGCTCCCGACTGGCTTGTCCCCCTGGAGAACTTGGCCTGCGGTGATGTCAACATCAATATTCAGGCAGCGGACCATGCCACGCCCTGCACGGTGTTTTCAGGGGCGACTGACAAGCCCGCTCTGCAAGAGCCTCGTGTATACCAGGCTGAATTTGAGCGCAACTGGCGCATTGGCAGCTTCTCTCAGTTAACCCGAGACCTCTCAGCGATCCTGTCGGGCTCCGAACTGTCCCGACTTCAGGCACCAAGACCCGCCGATGATGAGTCAGACCTGGCAGGCACTTCGAACTTGCCAGCGTCTTTCAAGATACCTTCTCAGGCAAGTTCTGACGCCTGGCACAAGTTCCCCAAGGGGCCCGAGGCAGGCAATTTTCTTCACAGCCAACTCGAATGGCTGACTGCGGAAGGTTTTGCACTTTCGGAAAATGAACGGCTCACCGAACGGTTGCAAAAACGTTGTGAACGCGCTGGACGTGGCACGCATGCTCAGATTGTGGCGTCCTGGCTGACTGAGGTGGTCCAGACCCGCTTGCCCGGGCCTGAGGCGGCACTTGCAGAACTGGTGCATGTACTGCCGGAGATGGAGTTCTGGTTACCTGCGGACCGGATGGATGCCACAGAGATCGATGCACACTGCCGCGAACATATTCTTGCGGGCGTAGATCGCCCTGCCCTTGCCGAGCGCCAACTCCATGGGATGTTGATGGGTTTTGCTGACTTGGTGTTTGAACACGAGGGCAAATACTGGGTGCTGGATTACAAGTCCAATTACCTCGGTGCCGATGATGGGGCCTACGACAGCGATGCCCTCGCCCACGCCATGGGTCAACACCGCTACGACGTCCAGGCCGCCATTTACATGCTCGCATTGCACAGGTTGCTCAAATTCAGAATGGGTGACACCTACGATCCGAGGCAGCACCTTGGTGGAGCTATCTATCTCTTCCTGCGCGGTGTCAAGGGTCCACAAAGCGGCGTTTGCCTGATTGAAGCGAGCATGGCACTGATGAACGCACTCGATGCCATGCTGGTCAAGGAAGGAGAACTGGCATGAATACCTCAACGAGCACCCGGGAATTGCCGGTGACCAGTCTGAACGAATTGACTCCCTCGCAACCCGATGACATCCTGACCCTTCTTCTTACCTGGTCAGACAAGGGGTGGTTGCGGCGCCTGGACAGCGCCATGGCCACTTTCATGCAAGAACTTGACACATCGGCATCCCCTGCCCTGCTGGTCAGCACGGCGGTTCTTGTGCAGATGGAAGGTCGGGGGCACACCTGCCTGCCGTTGCGTCTTCTGGTCAATAGCCCCAATGAGGTGCTAGCCTGGCCATCTCCAGCGCAAGCTGAACTTCAGGCCCTGTGGACGACTTTGCCAAACCACTTGGTTGATTGGCTTGCTGCTTTGCGCGCTTCTCCCCTCCTTCGATCTTCTGAGAGCCAGCCCGATCAAGGCCAACCCTTGGTACTCAGCGGAGCCGATGAAGACCCGCTGCTATACCTTCGTCGCTATTGGCTGGATGAACAACAGGTCGCAAAGGAAGTGCGGCAACGCTGCGCCTCAATTTATCCTGTGGACGAACCCTTGGCGGCCAAATGGCTGGACCGATTGTTTGATTTAGCGGCAAATCCCAGCGCCGATCAAAAGGATGTGGACTGGCAAAAACTCGCATGTGCTGTGGCACTGCGTGCGAGCTTGACAGTCATCACTGGAGGCCCAGGCACCGGCAAGACTTACACGGCTGCACGTCTGTTGGCATTGCTGTTTGCCATGAGCGATGAACCACAGCGCCTGCGTGTCGCCTTGGCAGCCCCTACCGGCAAAGCCGCGGCACGCTTGCGTCAGTCCATTGACTTCTCACTTAAGGAATTGAGCGCACGCCTTGGCGATGATCTGGATCTGGTCGCCTTGACGCAGCGCATGGGTGCCGCCAGAACGTTGCATTCCTTGCTGGGTGCCAGGATCGACACGCGCCATTTCCGCTTCAATGCGAGCAACCTGCTGGACATCGATATCCTGATAGTCGATGAAGCTTCCATGATCCATCTGGAAATGATGTCTGCTTTGTTGCGAGCCATGCCTTCAGGATCGAGGATGATATTGCTGGGAGACAAGGATCAGCTGGCTTCAGTGGAAGCCGGAGCGGTACTTGGCGACCTGTGTCGAAATGCGGCGCAGGGTCGCTACAACCCTGAAACCGCTCTTTTTGTGCAGGCAAGCGCCGGTCAAACATTGCCGTTGGAATTTCTGGCCGACACCACCCAGACAACACCGCTGGCACAGCAAACTGTCATGTTGCGACAGAGCCGCCGGTTTGGTGGGCTTATTGGCCAGCTGGCCCTGGCCGTCAATGAGGGGCAATGCGATGAGGCACAACGCCTGATCGTCACGGACAGCACAGGCATATTGCAATCCACACCCCATCCGACTGTAAACACCCTCCTTGAGCTGGCTGTCAAGGGACGTGCTGGTGCCCCCGCCTGTTATGCCGATTACCTGCAACTCCTCAATGCACGAACCAAAGGAGCCGCGGAGCAGACAGAACTCCACGAAGCGTGGGTCAAATCTGTTTTGCTCGCTTTTGAGCGGTTCCGCATCCTCTGTGCGGTTCATGACGGTGACTGGGGTACACACGGCTTGAACTCATCGGTGCAGCGGGCCTTGGCGCAGGCAGGACTGTTGAAACCCAGGGGAGAATGGTTTGCCGGACGGCCCATCATGGTCACACGCAATGATCCTGAGATCGGGGTCTTTAATGGCGACGTGGGCATGACTCTGCCAGGGCCACCGGGATCGACCGCGCTAAAGGCGTATTTTCTGGACGGCGAGAGTCTGCGCTCGGTGGGCGTGAGCCGCTTGGCGCATGTCGAAACGGCCTTTGCTATGACGGTACATAAGAGCCAGGGGTCAGAATTTCTGCACACGGCCTTGGTTCTGCCGCAAGGTGGTGGCAAGGTGCTGACTCGCGAGCTGATTTACACCGGGATCACCCGCGCACGTGAACGTTTTACCTTGATTGAGGCAGAGGAAGGTCTGTTGCGATTGGGCATTCAAAGAAAGTCGCAGCGGGCAAGCGGTCTTTGCGTCTGAACCCGTTAATAAAACTTGGCGGCCCAGCTTTGAGAAGGCAAATACCAGTGCAGCCCTGTTGTTTTTCGCAACTGGCACCGCGGGCTGGAATATGAAAAACGCCAAACAGGCTTATATCAAGTCAGCCAACTAAGTCCTGGCCGACGGACCAGACGTGTTGGGATGCGCACCGATCCAGAGCCTGGCTTCATCAGCCTCACGGATAAGCGTCTTTTTGGGAAGTTGCGAGAGGCAAACGTTTTCGCATTGTGCGTAGGCATCATCCCTTTATCCCCTAGTCAGTTGGCCAAACAAGACGCGCTTTTCAAGCAGTCACGGCGATTTTGCGTATCGCAGTTGTTACCTGCGATCGGCCGGAATGCCCATCTGCTTCCCCGTCCTCCCTTCGTCTCCTGACCAAGTCGGCTCATTAGAAACACGGATTCATGGGCTGCGATCATAGATGGGGAATAAATTGGATTTGTAATAGTGTATGTTGTATGTGTATCATACATACATTTCTGCAGTAACTACTAATCACCATGGCCATCACCAAAGACGACATCTTTCTCGCAGCCAACGAACTGGATGCTTTAGGCCAAAGCCCGACTCTCGCGGCAGTGCGCAAGCACCTCGGCGGCGGAAGCTTCACGACCATTTCGGAGGCCATGAAAGAATGGAAGTCCAAGAAGACTGTCAAGGAGGCGCCATTTCGTGAGCCGGTGCCGCAAGCTTTAGAGGATCATCTATCCAGTTTGGGGGGTGATATCTGGGATCTGGCCTTGATGACAGCCAGTGCGCGACTGGAGGCTGAACGCCAAAGCATGGAAAGCAATCGAATCGCCAGCGAGACCGAGCGCCAAGCTGCTGTTGAGCTGGCCGACCAGGTTATTGCAGAACTTGAAGAGCTCAAGCACAAGGCATCAGCGATGGAGACCGAGCGCGTCAAGACGCAGGAATTCATCGAACAGCTCAAGAGGGAGCTTGCAGGCGCAACGGAGCGAGCCGCTTCAGCACAGGCCCGAGCGGTGGAAATCACCCATCGCGCCGATGATCTCAATGCTGAACTTTTGCGTGTGAATACTCAGAATTCCGAATTGATCAAAGCGCTCAGCCTGAAGGTCGCCGCTAGCAACGATGGAAATGCCTCACCGGGTCAACTGCCTTGACATCCTCCCCGCCCTAAAGTGCAAG
>JFJP01002172.1_pt1 | contig 13258 bp, 15 predicted proteins | sample 431651 | NCBI WGS metagenome assembly JFJP01 (sample SAMN02602958, study PRJNA72255) | Microbial mat metagenome, whole genome shotgun sequencing project. | biome: fresh water; feature: sink hole; material: water; isolation source: purple microbial (photo- and chemosynthetic) mats found in...
CAGGAGCGGCTCGCCTCACGCCGGTCAGTTCCAGGCGAGTTGACCAATACAGGCAACTTAAGAGGGGTTAAACCGCAGATGAAGAAGAGCCCCGGCGGGAGAAGTGAAATGGGCGAGCCCGGCGGTCACGCCCTACCTTTTTGGCAGGGCGCCTAGGGTTTGTCCATTCGGAGGCGGATTTACGCGGCGGCCCGGAACGTCGCTGCGGCCATCACCTCGGTTCGGGTGGCGAAATCTCTGAGCTTTTCAGGATCCGACTCCATCTCGCGCCGCAGTTCACTGACAATATCCTGGCATGACGGGCGTTTCGCCCCTTTCCGCCATTTCGGCAGTGGCACATAAGCTTCCACACGCCGACTTCCATAGGCTTTCTGCGCCGCGAGCAACATCATGGCATAAATGGCGACCACGAAAGCCGGTTGTCGGGGCACGCTCTTTGGGTTGCGCACTTGCGCCTCGCCAACACCGAAGTTGCTTTTCTCCTCGCGGTGGTTGACTTCGATTTGCCAGCGGTCGAGATAGCATTGGATAATGGCTTCGACCGGACGCTTCACATCGGTGGTTAGGAGATGGGCGGGTTGGCGGTAATTGGTTTTGCCGTTTGGTGAGTTTCGATAGGGAGTGGACGCCAGCGCAATGAGGCGCAGGGGACGCCGTCCGGTTCCGTTAGGCCGGAACACGCCGGTGATTTCCTTGTAGCGCATGTCCCGCCAGGCCCCGCCGTGAAAAAAGCGTCCCGTGAGCCAAGGCCGGCTTTCATCGGTACGGACCGATTCGGGCGTGAAGGCTTCCTTGGCATAGAAGCACCTGCCGCCCGGTTCGGCTGCAAAACACAGCCTCGCATCCTTACGGCAGCGCGCCACCAACTCGATCCGATCAAGCTTTTTACCGAAAAACACCTTATTGCAAAACCCGCCGTCCAATGCGCTAAGCACATCCTTGTCCGCTGCACACGCCGCGTCGAGCTGCGCGCGTAAACACAGCAAAGACTCCAAAGCCAGATGGTTGGCCGGGCGCTTGCGCAGCTTGGATTGATAGGCGGCCTTTTCCTCGTCCGTGGCCTTCTTGCCCGGTTTGGCGATGACGGAAACTTCATTGAAGCAGACCGGAATCGAGCAGTGGAGTCATGGCGATGGTGGGCTGAGGAGTGAAAATGTATTACGGCCAACGCGCTGGAAACGATCCCCGCGCGCCACCCGCTTGGAAAGGGCCGAAACGAGCGACTCGCGGTCCACTTCGGTTTGGAAGCGCGTGCTAATGGCAGCGAGGATCTCCTTGATATGAAGCGCCTGACCGAAAGAAAGTATGTCTTAAGCCATGTCAATCTGCGACATACCCTCATTTCGGGGCTTTCACAGCGCAGAGGCGGGCGAAGAGCTTGCCGCCTACCGCGAGGGTGCGGCGGATCTTCACCTGCACCGAGTCGATGCCGACTCCGGCGCCGTCGGTGTCGGTGTCGGTGTCGGCAGTGTTAGGATTGGTGCCGGTCTTGGTTTTACTGACGTAGATGCCGGTGTGGGTCTCGACGTTGTCGGTGAGCGCATCGGCGTCGGTGTCTGAAACGTTAGGTCCGGTGCCAGCCAGGTATTCCTGGAGGTTGGTGAAACCGTCGTCGTCGAGGTCGTCGCCGGGATTGAGGGCGGTGGAGGAAGGCGGAGCGGTGTTGGCGAGTTCGTAATCATCCGGCAGGCCGTCGCCGTCCTGATCGGTGGTCCATTCGAGGTTGTTGCCGTTGATCTGGAGGGTGCCGCCGATCGAGCCGATGGTGCCGCTGCGGTTGGCGGGATCCAGCGTGCCGGTGATGCCGCCAGTGGTGGAAATCAGGACATAAGTGCCGGAGGTCATGCCGCCGAAGTCGGAGAAGACGAAGTCGCTGAAACCGAGGAGGCCGCTGCCGATTTGCGCGCTGCCGGTGACCGCGATCTTGTCGCTCGCGGCGGGTGCCGCAATTTGGAAATTGAGCTTGCCGGTGCCGCCCGCCATGGCGGCGATGTCGAGAATGCCGGTGACGGCAAGTGTGCCGGCGGCTTGATGGCCGGGCGAAAGGTTGCCGGCGGCTTGGACGATCAGCTTCTTGGTGGATTGGAGGGTGATCGGACCAGTGCCGACGAGAGTTCCGCCGGAAACCGTGACCTGTTGGTCGCCGGTGGTGATTCGTCCAGTGACGAGCAAGGTGCCGGGGTTGGGGATGTCACCCGCATAAGTGAGGGTTCCGGTCGTTTCAAAAGCCAGCGTGGTGTCGCCCGCAAAGCTGACCGTGCCACCGCCGAGTCCGCCGAGTCCGCCGAGTCCGCCGAGTCCGGCAAGCAGGCCGCCGAGGGTGCCGTTGCCGGTGATGCCGGTGGTCCAGTCGCCCGATCCGCCGACTTCCACGGTGAGGGTCGCGCCGGTTTGCACGGCCACATCGCCCGAGGCGGGCATCGATGTCAGCGCACCGAAGCGTAGGTTGCCCTGGCTGATGGAGGTGCCGCCGTTGTAGGTGTTAGCTGCTGAGAGGATCAGCAAGCCGGGGCCGGTCTTGATGAGACCCGCGGTATTTTTGGAGTTGCGAATCACACCGGAGATGGTGGCGGTGGTCTTCAGCGAAGTTCCGTTCACCGCGATGGTGCGATTGGCACCGTTGAGATCCATCTTGTTCTGAAAGTTCAAGCTGGACCCGGCCTGGGCGGAGGATGCCTGGAGCACCAGCGTGGAGGGATTGAAAAACGCGCTGCCCCAGACGGTTTCATTGGCGGCGTTGTTTCCGAGAATGACACTCATGCCATTGACTCCGTTCATGCTGAATCCACTGTCGCCGCCGGTGAGTTGAACCTGTCCATTCCCCGAGCCGAGACTGCGGGTGAAGTTCGTAGTCCAGTAGCTTTCGATGACACCGCCATTCAGGGTCAGATTGCCCCATCGATGTTGTAGTTGGAAACCAGCGTGACACCGCCGTTGAGGGTGGTGGTGCCGGCGTAGTTATGGGCAGGAATGGTTCCACCAGAACCGAGGGTGAGTCGTCCGGAGCCATTCTTGGTGAGGCCGCCAGCACCGGTGATGATTTTGTAGGTGCCGGTGAAGGTGTTGAACGTGATTGAGCCGACGGTGGTGGGGCTGGCGAGGGTGACGGTGCCGCCCGCGGTGTTGGGGCCGCCGAAGGTTGCATCGGAGTCGGCAACCCAATTTGGGTTGGCGAATCCATTCCACCAAAAATCCGCACCGAGCCATGCGCCGCCGCCATTGGTCTGGCCGGTTCCGGTTCCGTTTGCGTCCCAAGTCAGAGGGGTCGCCTGGGCGGGCGACAGAGAGAGGCAGGACAAGATTGCCAAGTGAGGCAAGATACCGGAACGGCGACGATTTTTCATGACTGGGGATGTGATATCTTCATCCTATTTCGTTTGCCTTCCAGCTTTTTCTTTCTCGACGCTTGGCCTGAATCCGGCCAGGTTTTGAAGTATGGCCAGAGTCCGATTGGTTAACCTCACCGAACAGGTGGCGGAGCATTTGCGCTACGAACTGGCGCGCGGCCGATGGGTCGGCCAGATGCCGGGCAAGCATGAACTGGCGGTGGAATTCGAGGTGAACAACAAGACGGTGGAGACCGCGCTACGACAGCTTGAGACCAAAGGAGTGCTGATACCCCGGGGTGCCGGGCGGCGGCGGTTGATCCACCTGGCAGGCCGGCCCCAGCGCAAACTGTTGCGGATCGCGCTGCTGCTCAATGAAACCCTGGATCCGGGACTCGATTACATGGTTGAACTGCGGCATCGGTTGGTGGAGGCGGGTCACGCGGTGCAGGTCGCGCCGCGGACTTTGGTGGACTTGCACGACAGTCCGGAGCTGCTGGGCAGGTTGGTGGGGTCCACCGGGGCGGATGCCTGGGTAGTGCTGGGTAGTGCTGGGTAGTGCTGGGTAGTGCTGGGTGGTTCACGCGGGGTGCTGGAGTGGTTCGCTCAACGGCCGGAACCTACCTTCGCCCTGTTCGGTCGGCGGGGCAGACTGCTGCTTGCGGGCACAGGGCCTGACAAACCGGCGGCGAAATGAACCGCTGATTCAGCAACGCCGACATTAGGCATCTTTAGGGTTGCTATTTCCAACGCAAGGAACCAAAACCTGTCGGCGCAAATAGTAAACATTCCCGTATTAATTGATGAATACTCGTCGTTTTGTAAGTGGTTCGTCGATCATCCTCGCGGGATGGCTCGGAGCAACGTTTCTCAACGAAGTGCCTTCTCAGAGGTATCCGAGGCTCGATAAGAAGCCGGCGACGACCGAAGTCCAGGCCACGCAAGAAAAACTGGTGGCGGTCTCCGTTTCTGACTCGCGCTGAATCCGGCAACGCCTAAGGTCGCCGCATGGCTGAACAACCGGTTATTTGCGATACGAAACCGCTGGCTCTCGAAGTGGAGGCCGGCACTCATTGGTGGTGTTCCTGCGGACGCTCAAGCCACCCTCCGTTTTGCGACGGCTCGCACAAGGGCACCGGCCTGCAGCCGGTGAAGTACGAGGTCGCCGAGAAAAAGACCGTCTGGTGGTGCCAATGCAAACAAACCGCGAATCCCCCGCTCTGCGACGGCTCGCACAAGAATCTGCCGACTCAATAGGGTTTTATCCACCCGCCTTCGACTCCCCTTTCCGCCCCGGAAGCTAACCTCACTCAGGACGTAATGGGACATGCCTACATCAAGCCAGGCTTTTTAACAGAATTCCCTTGCCTTCCGGGATCCGGCGTTTAGTTTCCCGTTGTCATGAGCACAAACAACCGGAAGCGATGGATTGCGCCTTGGAAGGATTCGGCGACGAAGCCGGCGATTTACCATTGCATCTCACGGGTGGTGGGGCGGGGTTTTGTGCTGGAGGTGGATGAGCGCGAGCATTTCCGGATGCTGATGCGGATGTGCGAGAAGTTCACGGGTTGCCGGGTTCTGTCTTATTGCCTGATGTCCAATCACTTCCACGTTCTTTTGGAAGTTCCGCCAATGCCGGTGGAGGGGATTCCAGATCAGGAGTTGCTGGAACGGCTGGGGGTTTTTTACAGCGAGGCGCAGGTGGCGGAGGTTGCCAAGGAAATGGGAGACGCCGCGTCTGTGCGCCTGCGGGGTGAATTTGAACTGCCGCCGGTGGATGAAATGGGCATGCCATTGACTCCGGCTCAGGAGGTGGCAATGGCAAAGCAGGAGACGGCTCGAAGGGTGGAGGAGATCCGCAGTCGCTACACGCGGCGGATGCACGATCTGAGCGAGTTCATGAAGTCACTGCTGGAACGTTTTACCAAGTGGTTCAACCGCACACATTCGCGCTCTGGCACCCTTTGGGAAGATCGATTCAAGAGCGTGATCGTTGAGAGTGGTGTGGCGGCGCGGACGATGGCGGCCTACATCGATCTCAACCCGGTCCGGGCGGGGATGGTGGCCGATCCGGCTGACTATCGTTGGAGCAGTTACGGGGAGGCCATCGGCGGCGGGAGGAAGGGTAACGGAAAAAAGGCGCGCGAGGGTTTGGTTCGGGCGTATTTTTGCGACCAGGGGGGGGGATTCGAGGCGGAGAAATGGCGCGATGTTTCGCGTTTGTATCGGAGTTTGATGGGACTTGCCCTGGGCCGGAAGCCGGGACGGGCGGAAGTGAGTGGAGCCGCAAGCAAGCTGGGTCAAAACACGCTGAACACGGCCGGGATGCTGGCAAGCGACGACAACGGCACGGTGCTGAAGGACTTGGAAATGGCGCAGATGCTCCGGTGCCGGGTGCGGTATTTCACGGACGGAGCGGTGATCGGCAGCAAGGAGTTCGTGAATGAGGCGTTTTCCAGCGCGCGCGAGCGATTCGGAGAAAAGCGCAAGGATGGAGCCCGGGCGATGAAAGGCGGTGCCAGCGCTGCGAAGGGACTCCTTTGGAGTCTCCGGGATCTGCGGGTTAGGATTTAGAAACGCCGAAATACTCTCGACGATTCAACTCGGCATCCTGCCAGAAAACCTTGGAGCTGTCCGGTTTTCCGTCTCCGTCGGTGTCCTGAAGAATGACGATCCGGTCACCGCCCGACTGGCGCGACGCCTGGCGGCGTTAGGCGACTCCCTACGCCACCCAGATCCGGCCGAGGTGGTCGATGTCGATGTTCGGCGGGTTGAAAAGCGCGGGAGAACTGGCCCACAGCGTGATTTCCAAGCCCTCCGGCGGGACGAAGAACCCGGGCGGCATCGCTGGCGGTTCCTGACTTGGGGACCACGCGTGCGCGGCAGGGACGGTCGCGAGAATGAGACATCGCTGATGAAAATTCATGAAATGCGAGGCTACGACCCTTTGGAACGGCAGGCTGCTATCATCAAATCACCGGACCTGCTTTGACAAGCGCACTTCCGCTGCTTATCCAAGTCCATGCGATCGCTGATCAAGCACGTCCTCAAACGCACCGAGCCCACCGATGAACTGCACGTCGCCGGCTGGGTCCGCACCCGCCGGGATTCCAAGACGTTTTCCTTCCTCGAACTCAACGACGGCACCTGCCTCGGAAATCTCCAGATCGTCGCCGACGCCGGCATCCCCGGCTACGACGCGATTTCCAAAATGAACACCGGCGCCTCCGTCGAAGTGCGCGGGAAATTGATCCCCTCGCCTGCCGCCGGTCAGGCGTGGGAAATGCAGGCAAGTTCGCTGAAACTGCTAGGCGAAGTCCCCGAAGATTACCCGCTCCAGAAAAAAGGCCACAGCCCGGAGTTCCTCCGCTCCATCGCCCACCTCCGACCGCGCACGAATCTCTACGGCGCGGTGTTCCGCATGCGCAGCCGGATGGCCTACGCCGTGCACAAGTTTTTCCAGGAGCGCGATTTCATCTACGTCCACACGCCCATCATCACCGCCAGCGATTGCGAGGGTGCGGGGGAAATGTTCCGCGTCACCACCCTGCCGGACGACAAGATCGGGAAAGCCGAGGAAGACTTCTTCGGCAAGCGCGCCTATCTGACCGTTAGCGGCCAGCTTGAGGGTGAAACCTTCGCCTGCGCGCTTTCCAACATTTACACCTTCGGCCCCACCTTCCGCGCGGAAAACTCCAACACCTCGCGCCACGCCGCCGAGTTCTGGATGATCGAGCCGGAAGTTGCGTTCTGCGATCTGGAAGGCGACATGGATCTGGCAGAAGCGCTGGTGAAATACCTCGTCCGCGAAGCCCTGGAAAACAGCGAGGGCGACCTGGCGATATTCGAAAAATTCGTGGACAAGGGCCTGCGCGAGCGGATCGAGTTCGTCGCAAGCCGCCCGTTCGAGCGCATCACCTACACCAAGGCCGTCGAGCTGTTGCTAGACAGCGGCAAGACCTTCGAATACCCGGTCGAATACGGCCTCAACCTCCAGTCCGAACACGAACGCTGGCTCACCGAAGAGCACTTCAAACAACCGGTTACCGTCTTCAACTATCCGAAGGAAATCAAACCGTTCTACATGCGCCTCAACGACGACGGTAAGACCGTCACCGCCATGGACGTGCTGGTGCCCGGCATCGGCGAGATCATCGGTGGCAGCCAGCGCGAGGAACGGCTGGACATTCTGTTGGAGAACTTCGCCAAGCACGGCCTCGATCCGGAAGCCTACGACTGGTATGTGGATCTCCGGAAATACGGCAGCGTCCCGCACGCGGGCTTCGGTCTCGGCTTCGAGCGTATGCTCATGTTCGTCACCGGCATGTCGAACATCCGCGACGTCATTCCCTTCGCCCGCACACCCGGCCACTGCGAATTCTAACTTCAAATGATTCTCATCGACCAAAAACCGCTCATCTCCCGCTACCGCCTCAAGGCGCGCGGCTTCATGAATTCCATCTCCAACAGACCGGACTTCGAGGGCGCGCTGATCCAGATCGACGGCGGTTACGGCTGCATCCACCCGTGGCCCGAGCTCGGCGATCCCACGCTGGAAAAATGCCTCGCCGATCTAGCGGGCGCTCGCCGCTGGCCCATCGTCCGCCGCGCGATCCGCTGCGCCGAGTATGACAAGGCCGCCCGCGATTTCGAAAACTCGCTGTTCGAGGAAATGGAAGTGCCCGTGAGCCACGCCACCCTCGCCAAGGCCGACATTGCGGAAATCACCCTCGCCGTCGAAACCGGCTTCACCGCCATCAAACTCAAAACCGGCCGCGACCTGACCGCCGAATCGAAGTTCCTGGAATCGATGGTCACCGAGTTCCCGGCCCTCAAGTGGCGCTTGGATTTCAACGAATCCCTCACGCCCGAACAAGCCGCCGAATTCCTGCTAGCCCTCACCGAGAAGACCCGCGCCGCCATCGACTTCATCGAAGACCCCTGCCCGTTTTCCGAAACCTCCTGGAACGACCTCCGTCGCAAAACCCGCGTCAAACTCGCCGTTGATCGCGAAGCCGCGCCACTCTCCGCCGCCGCGCAGGTCATGGTCATCAAGCCTGCCATCGACGAGCCGTTCCTGCTCGGCGAGGCGGCCATCAGCCACAACCAGCGCGTTGTCATGACCAGCTACATGGACCACCCCGTCGGCCAGGCCTTCGCGGCGTGGGAGGCCGCGCGGTTGGAGTTGCAGTTCCCCGGACTCGTCGGCATGTGCGGTTTGCAAACGCATCACCTTTTCGAGCCTAACGAATTCACCGAAGTCCTCGGCCCGTGGTCGCCGGAATTCAAAGTCCCCGACGGCCTCGGCCTCGGCTTCGACGACCTTCTCGCCGCCCAACCATGGACGCGTCTTTACTAACGAGCCCGGAGTTTTGGAACGAGCCGGTAGCCGTGACCCCGGAACTCACCGGGCATGTGCTGTTTGAAACCTCCGGCAGCTCCGGCGTGCCGAAGTCGGTCGCCATTTCCAAACCCGCGCTGCTCGCCTCCGCCGCTGCCGTGAACCGGCATCTCGCCGTCACCCGCGATTCCTGCTGGGGACTCGTCCTCCCGCTCCACCACGTCGGCGGCTTCGGCGTCGCCGCCAGGGCTTACGAAGCGGGTTGTAGATTACAACAATTCGCCCAACGCTGGGAACCTGGCTCGTTCCGCGATTGGCTGGAAACCCACGGAGTCACCCACACCTCGCTGGTCCCCACGCAAGTCCACGATCTCGTAAAAGTAAATCTAACGGCCGCGGCAAATTTGCAAGCCATCGTCGTCGGCGGCGGCCACTTGGAACCCGCGACCGGCCAGGCCGCGCGCGATCTCGGCTGGCCGGTGCTCGCCAGCTACGGCATGAGCGAGGCCTCCTCGCAGATCGCCACGCAAACTCTCGATTCACTCACGCACCCCTATCAATCCGCGCCGATTCCCCTGCTGCCGATCTGGGAGGCGCGCGTTTCCGCCGACGGACGGCTCGAAATCTCAGGACCCGCCCTGTTTTCCGGCTACGTCTCCGGCGGGAAATTCACACCCCGCGAATCCGCCTGGCACACCACTTCAGACCGCGTGCTCCTTGAGAACCGAGCCCTAACTCCCCTCGCCCGCGCTGACACTCTCGTAAAAATCCTCGGCGAGCTCGTCGATCCCGAAGCCATCGAACGGGAATTGATTTCCCTATCCGAAGGCAAGCTCGCCCCAGGCACCTTCGCCGTCATCGCCGTGCCGGACGAACGGGCCGGCAGCGCGCTCGTCCCGGTTTTCGAAGCATCGGTCAGTCCGGAAACTATCGAATCCACGCTGGCTCTCTATCAACAACAAGCCCCCGGCTTCCGCCGACTTCGCCCCGCCGCCGTCGTCGCGGATTTCCCCCGCAGCGAGTTAGGCAAGCTGCGCAGAAACGAACTGGCAGCGATCATTGCCCCCCAATGACTGGAGCGCGGAATTTATTCCGCGCGACAGTCACCTCACCGATTCAGTAACGATGGCTGAGTCGGTCGACCCAGGATTTTCCGGATCTCGCTCGCTTTGTGGAACTGAGAAGCGTGCTGGAGTTCGTATTGAATGGCCAGCGACGTAACGTCCTCCCAACTGTTATAGAGATCTTCCAAGGCAGATATGGATAGCCCCCACTCGTCGCCTTTGGATTCCACGATCTTTGCCCTCTCCGCAACGGTGGAAGGTGGACCATTGGGCCCGTATAACTTCATATAAGCCTCCAGTTTCGCCGCCGTTTTGGTAGCACTGACACGCACCAAAGCCTCCTGCATTTCTTGAAGGCGATCTCCTTCCTCTTCCGAGTCGAATCGATACAGGTAGTCCATTCCAAGGAAGTAGCCGCATCGATCCACCAGCCACACCGTTTTTTCGGCATCACCCAGAACATCGAATCCCTTTGTGTCTTGGAGATCATCCAGGAGGAATCGCGGATGCGGCAAATCCCTGACCTCCAACAAAGCCTCAGCCGCATCTCCCGCCGCCTCGGGTTGGAATTTCATGATTTGCTCCAGAATCTTTTCCGCCCGCACTGGATTCTCTCTGTGAAGGGATTTTGCCGCCACGATTCGCCGAGGGAAGAAGAGGCAGCGAGGCCTCCACGCGGGCAGAATGACAAAGCGGGGAGAAAGTCGGATGCCAAGATTCGACTGGGAGGTGGTTCTTGGACCCGGCGTTTCGCGTTCCTTTGGCGAGCGCTCCCGGCGGTAGCACGCCACCTCCAGGCGATTGGCGTTCCAATTGGAAAATCATTCCTCGCCCGACGGCAGCGCGATCTTCTTCCGCTCCCGCGCCTCGCGGAAAAAACTCTGGATCATGAAAAGGCACTCTTCGCCCAGCACTCCGGCCGTCACGTCGCAGCGGTGGTTCAGCGGCGGATTCGCCTCCAGCAAGTTGATCCATCCGCCGGCGGCTCCGGCTTTCGGGTCCGGGCAACCGAAGACCACACGGTCCGGCCGGCAGTGCACGATCGCTCCGGCGCACATCGGGCACGGCTCCTTGGTGACATAGAGCGTGCATTTTTCCAGCCGCCAGTCGCCGAGTGCCTCCTGGGCCCCGGTCAGTGCCAGCATTTCCGCGTGAGCGGTGGCGTCCTTGAGCAGCTCCACCTGGTTCCAGGCCCGGGAAATGATCTTGCCCTCGCGCACGACCACCGCGCCGACCGGAACCTCCCCGGCGGCATAAGCCTTGCGCGCCTCCCGCACCGCCTGGCCCATGAAATAAACGTCGCTGTGCAAATCAATGATCGGTCCTTCGTCTTCCACGCCGGAGGGTTAGCGGATAAGGCCATGGGATGCACGCAGATTTCGGCGGGGACCAGGCCCGGCACCCAAGCGTGATGAATCTCAATTTTTCAGCAACTCTCGCAACCTCGAACCCTTTCCGGAGTTTCAGCCCCCGTAACAGCGGTCCAATTCGGCGGCTGGACAATCCATTGAAAAATTAATCCAAATGAGAACCTATATCCGCACCAATCGGCCTCCTTGCACTCGCTGCATCACTTTCCTACGGAGAAGAAACTCCGGCGAAACCCGAAAAGGCCAAGCCCAAGCCCAATCCCGAAGAAATGTTCAAGAAGATCGACACGAATTCCGACGGGTCGCTGAGCCTCGAGGAATTCAAGGCATCCCCGCGCGGGCAGAAGGATCCGGTGAAAGCCGAGGAAGTCTTCAAAAAAATGGATGCTGATTCAAAAGACGGCGTGAGTCTTGAAGAGTTCAAGGCCGGCCGCCATGAAAAGGGCAAAGAAGGCAAGAAGAAGAAAAAGGAAGAAGCTCCCGCCCAGTAAGTCGAAGGCACAGCCCTGAAAATTCTCTTTCCGCTTCCGCAACGTCGGGAGCGGAATTTTTTTGTCTTCCCCGGCGTCCTATGGACCACCACCGCCGCCGTGGAAAATTTCCAGTCTGGATTTCCCTTGCCAACTCCGGCTGATTTTCCCAGTTTCCCCGCCCCTCTTCAAGCCGCCTTATTCACCAACGAAGATCCGGAGGGATTCCATGCGGCAAATCTTCAAAATCGCCCGTCCTGATTTCAAGGCGGGAAACACTGAATACCAATGATCAACGAACTCATCAACGAAATGGTGGACGCCGGCGTCCACTACGGCCACCAAACCAAAAAATGGAACCCGCGCATGAAGCCCTTCCTCATGAAGGACAAAGGCGGAATCTACATCATCGACCTGGAAAAAACCGTCCAGCAGCTCGATAAAGCGTCTGATTTCCTCGCCGACCTCGTCGGCAAGGGCAAAAAAGTCCTCTTCGTCGGTTGCAAGCGCCAAGCCCAAGACGCCATCCGCGAAGCCGCGGAAGCGACCGGCCAACACTACGTCAACCACCGCTGGTTGGGTGGCATGCTCACCAACAGCCTCACCGTCCGCAAATCGGTCGAGCGCCTCAAGTATCTCGAAAACATCGAGAAGCAGCCTGAATTCAAGGCCATGTCGAAAAAGGAACTCGCCGCCCTCGGCCGCGAGCGCGAAAAACTCCTCCGCAACCTTCGTGGCGTGCGCGACATGGACAAGAAGCCCGACGCCGTCGTCATCGTGGACTCCGCCCGCGAAACCATCGCCGTCGCCGAAGCCCGCCGCTTGAACATCCCGATCATCGCGCTGGTTGACACCAACGCCGACCCGGCGCTTGTCCAGTTCCCGATTCCCGGCAACGACGACGCCATCCGCTCGATCCGCATCATCCTCCAGAATCTGGTCGATGCCATGGTCGCCGCCCGCAAAAACTAACTTGTTTTCCGATTGCGGGCGTCCTGTCTCACGACGGGCCGCCCGTTTTCATCTCTACAACTAACATCTATTTCCCATGATCACCGCATCAATCGTCAAAGAACTCCGCGATAAAACCAGCGCCCCCATGATGGACTGCAAAAAAGTCCTCACCGAAACCAACGGCGACCTCGAAGCCTCCATCAAGCTGCTCCGCGAGCGGGGCATCATGAAGTCCGCAAAAATGAGCGACCGCGCTGCCAACGAAGGCGTCATCACCGCCCGCATCAACGCGGATGCGACTTCCGGCCTGCTGCTCGAAGTGAACTGCGAAACCGACTTCGTCTCGAAGAACGAAAGCTTCCAAGCCTTCGTCGGCGACATCGCAGACGCGCTCGCAGCTTCCGCAGCCGCCGATCACGAGGCCGCCCTCGCCCATCAACACGGCGAGCAATCCATCGAAGACACGATCAAAGCGAAGGTCGGCGAAGTCGGCGAGAACCTCCAGTTCCGCAAATTCATCCGTTACGACGCAGCTCCCGGCGGTGTTGTCGCCTCCTACATCCACCTCGGTGGCAAGGTCGGCGTGCTCATCGAAGTCGGCACCACCAAGCCGGAAACCCGCAACAGTGACAGCTTCAGGGAACTCATCAAGGACCTCACGCTGCACATCGCCGCCTGCGCTCCCAAGGGACTTTCCCGCGAGGACATCCCGCAATCCGTGGTGGACAACGAG
>JFJP01011328.1_pt1 | contig 13258 bp, 12 predicted proteins | sample 431651 | NCBI WGS metagenome assembly JFJP01 (sample SAMN02602958, study PRJNA72255) | Microbial mat metagenome, whole genome shotgun sequencing project. | biome: fresh water; feature: sink hole; material: water; isolation source: purple microbial (photo- and chemosynthetic) mats found in...
GATGCAGCCCTTTAATGGGAATGGTCACTTGCTCAAAGCTGACCATGTGGGCTTCAACTCTCCGCCCATATTGTTGCAAGCCCACGCTACTGATAGCGTAACCTGCCGTTACTTTGAGCGAACCTGTTAAAAATTGTCGTCGGGTCATCGCCATGAGGCTACCTCGCTTGATTGATGAGGTATATTTATAGCGATTTGTAACGGGAAGCCATGCGGGGTTGAAGTGGGGAGGCTTTTGGGCAATTCTACCATCGGCTGCGGTAGGTCGAGTAAATCGGCCAAAATGAGCAGGGAATTGGCGCAAGCGTTAGGCAAATATTTCATGGCTTGTTGCATTTTACCCCATAATTGCTCGGCACTCATTTCGCCATAGTTGCCATTAGCGTTAACTAATTCTAAAAATTTCTCTAGCGTGGGGCGATTGACTTGCGGAATATTTCTAATAGCGAAATTAATGGTTTCTTCAATGTATAATTTTTTGATAGCGTTCATGGTGACATCCTCCGTTGTTTTTTGTTTGATAAAGCCAGTATATCACCAAACGCTAGCCATTGCTTGAGTCTTCCTTGAGCAGTGATTGAGTTCAGTTTGTGTACATCAGTACACTTGAAGTGTAAGCCATTATAAGGTTTTGAACCTTATAATGGCTAAAGCCATGTAAACAAAAATAGCAGAGCCATAATGACTCTGCTATTTTTGACTTAATGTTAAGAACTAATTAACGGTTAAAGGTTTACGCCGTAAGTCTTCGCCATGGCTGACAAACCGCCCGCGAAGCCTTGCCCAACGGCCTTAAATTTCCATTCAGCCCCATTACGATAGACTTCGCCAAAAACGACGGCGGTCTCCAAGCTAAAATCCTCGCCGAGGTCAAAACGAGCCAATTCTTCGTTGCTATCACGGTTAAGCACCCGAATAAAGGCATTTTCGACCATGCCAAAATTTTGTTTGCGAGTCTCCCCGTCATAAATGGTGACGGTAAAGCTAACCCGCTTTACATTCTCCGCCACTTTATCTAAATCAATATTAACGGTTTCATCATCGCCTGTGCCAGCCCCAGTGAGGTTGTCACCGAGATGTTCGATGGCCCCATCAGGCGATTTTTTGTTATTGAAGAAAATAAAATGTGCGTCAGATGGCACTTTGCCACTGTCGGCTAACAAGAATGCACTCGCATCCAGGTCAAACGCCGCGCCGTCAGTCGCGCGCGCATCCCACCCCAAACCTACCGCAATTTTGGTTAAGCCAGGGACGGCTTTGCTTAAAGATACATTTCCACCTTTTGTTAATGAAACACCCATAATCGTTATCTCCTAAAGTTAAGTTAAGTTAGATTAAACTAGTTACAAACTGGAGTGCAAACCTTAGGACTTACGCCAAAAGGCAAAATCCCCCCCTCAGTCCCCCCCAAAGGGAGGGAAGTTTTACTCCCTCGCCCTGCGGGAGCAGGGTCGGGGTGAGGGTTCTGCGTAAGTCCTAACCTTTAGGTTTGCTTAGAGTTTATGGCGCAAACCTAAAGGTTTGCACTCCAAAACACAAATTTTAACTATACATTTTTTTCAATTCGACGAGGCCACCCTTAAAACCCTGCCCCACCGCCCGAAACTTCCACTCATCATTGTAACGATATAACTCACCAAAAATCAGCGAGGTTTCCAAGCCAAACTCTTCCGCCAAATCATACCGCGTCAATTCTTGCCCCGACACAGTTTTACTGGCAGGGGTTGAACCGCCAAATAACTTCCCAAAAACGCCTTGCGGTTTACTCTCAGCGGGTGGACTACTCGCGGCAACATCCATATTAACCACCCGAATGAAGGCATTTTGTATCATGCCAAAATTTTGGTGGCGCGCCTCGGCTTGATAAATATTGACCGTAAAGAGAATTTTCTGCACTGTAGCGGGAATCTTATCCAAAGTGACGTTAATCACCTCATCATCCCCTTCCCCTTCCCCCGTCAAATTATCGCCTTGATGTACAATGGAGCCATCGGGTGATTTTAAGTTGCCGAAATAAATCAAATGTTGCGAAGTTAGTAACTTCCCTTTATCCGTCAACATGAACGCACTGGCATCCAAATCAAAGGCTGCGCCACTACTTTGCCGCACATCCCAACCAAGACCAATAGCAATGGTTTTCAAACCAGGGGATGTTTTCGTTAAAGAAACATTGCCCCCTTTTTTCAAAGAAACACTTACTGTCATTATAACCTGCCTTTTCACGAGTGAAACGGTTTTAGCTAAGTTCAGCCTTTATAACGTTATAAAGGCTAAAAACCACTCATTAAGCCACATTAATCCCATAGTTCCGAGCCATTGCCCCTAAGCCACCTTCAAAACCCTGCCCCACCGCCCGAAACTTCCACTCGGTATTATAGCGATAGAGTTCGCCAAAAATCATGGCCGTCTCCAAACTAAACTCCTCCGCCAAATCATACCGCGTCAATTCCTGGCCACCATCCAAATTAACCACCCGAATACAGCCATTTTGTACCATGCCAAAATTTTGTCGCCTGGCCTCAGCATCATAAATGGTCACAGTGAAAACAACCTTAGAAACATTGGCTGGCACTTTATCTAACGAGATATTAACCACCTCGTCATCCCCTTCCCCTGCGCCCGTCAGGTTATCCCCTTGATGTTCCACTGAACCATCGGGCGATTTAAGGTTATTATAAAAAATAAAATGTTGGTCTGATAATGCCTTACCATCATCACCCAGCAAAAAAGCACTCGCATCCAGGTCAAAATCAAAACCACTGGTACTGCGGGCATCCCACCCTAGACCTACGGCAATTTTTTTAAGATTAGGAGCTTGTTTACTTAAAGAAACATTACCCCCTTTTTGTAATGCTACTGCCATGAGTTATCTCCTTCAACATAAGATTACTACTGTAATCTTATGTTTACAAGTAAATACAAGCGAAAACAGTTGTCATCAATTTAGTTTATTACTTTGAGGCAGGAATAAATTGCTTAATCCAGCCGCCAAAGCCAGAGGGATTACGAGTTTGGATTAACACTCGGCCAGGGCCAAAAAAGCGACACACTAACCCTTCACCCGATGTCCATGAAGAAATCCAGCCTTTAGAAGCTTTCTCAATTTTATACTGCATCGTCTCAGGCCAAGCCACCAAGTGAGAGTTATCAATAATTACTTCCCCGCCTGCTGGCACATCAATCGGATGAATCGCGCCATATGAACTCACAAAAAGTGTTCCCCGACCAGACACGCGGATAATAAAAAATCCCTCGCCAGAGAACAACCCTTTAGTTAAGTTTTGTAACTTAGTGGACACTTCTAACGAGTCAGACCCCGCAAAAAAACCATCTTTCTGCAAAACGTAATTTTGTGAACCATCTAACTCAATGGCCTTAATATCCCCTGGAATGGCATGGGCTAACAACGCCTCCCCCGCACCACGATTAGCCACGATTTGTTGGAAGAAAAAACTCTCCCCCGTAAACATGCGGCCAATCCCACCGAAAATACCCCCTTCCATCTTCCCTTCCACATCCATCGTGGCCGACATCGCCACCATGGCATCCGATTCTGCTTTAATCCGTCCACCTTGTGGCAAGCGAACCTTTAACATGGTAAACGCCCCAGGGTATAACAACTCATAATCTAACGCACCTTTAGCTGCATCCATAATGGTTATCCTTTGATATGTGTTATTTACGATACGTAAGTTGACCTGCGTTGGTCGCGTTATGAATAAACCAACCTATCAGAATTATACGAAGTTTAGTGAAAAAAACCAAAAGTCGATCTAAACAACATGGTTAGCCAAACCAGCCAGATTAACAAAAAAGTAACTTTATAGGTGTACTAAACACACACATTTTGTATACAGTTGTACACCCTAGTTATCTGTACACACAGGTACACAAAATGTACACCTCAAAGCCGATTTAAACCCTGGCAGGGTTTAGAAAATTAGCTCATGACATGAGCTAGCGAGTTCGCTAGCCATAGTAATCTGAGCTTGAGCTAGCGACACAACAGTTACTCAAATTACTCAAAAATAGGGTTGATTCGAGAAAACATTCCAAGTCCGTGAAGAGGTCGGGTATAATTGCCCTCTAAACGCACCAGGATGCCCCAATTTGGGCTGTTTTGGCAAAAAATGACGTATTACTCATCAAGTTGACATTGGGGGCTTTATGGGCTAGTATAACGTCTCAGACAAAAACTGGGTTGTGGTAAACTGACCCACGCAACCTAGACCGTAACCCTTAGCCATTTTTGGTCGCTTAATCTTGCAAAAGATAACGGCCCTACTCGGTTGAGTAGAGCCGTTTTTAATTATTTGCGCTAATAGCTAAATCACCCATTTAGTTCGTTTTAGCTACCAACGCCATCCAAACAAAGGAGTTAAGATGCTAAACTTACCCCTATTTTACTCAAATCAAGCCGACTCGCCAAATAATTCCCTAGCTCATGAGCTAAAAACGCTATGGCAAGACACGCTAGACGACCTCTCGCGTGTCATGACGCGTGCCACATTCACTAGCTTGCTCAACGGGAGTAAACCCATATCGCTAGCGGATGATACCCTCACGGTGTGGGTATCGTCAACGCAATCGGCTGATTGGCTGAACTATCGCTTGAAAAATACGGTCTCACGTAGCTTAAGCAGCATGGCAGGAACTCCCATGCGAGTAGAGTTCACCGCCACCAGAGATTTTTCGCACCAAAGAACTGTAACCGTCCCTAGCGCACCCAGGATAGCAACTAGAGCAATCCCAAGCGATGCGCTATCGCATGAGATTGGCGCACCTCATGCATGCGATAGCGCAGAGGTGAACTCACGCTATTTCAGCGCACACTGGCGACCACTCCTAGGCCCGCTATTGTCAGAACTAGTACGAGAGCTGCGTTATCTAGCTCATGCGCTAGAGCCTGATTCGGCTGAATATGCGCTAGTGCAAGTGAGCCAGGGTGAACTAGCGCAAAGGCTTGGCGTTAGCCGTAGCACTATCGCGCGGGCTATATCACGCTCACCCGATAATACCTTCCCGAATAAGTATTTACACCATTTCTTGCCTGAAGTAACGTTTGTTCAGGTTAGGGACGAAAAGGGCAACCTCCGTAATGAAAGTACACAATTCACGGTGCGCTTGAGCGAACCGCTTGTACCAGAGCGTTAGTCACAAGCCTGGGTCTAGCCACCGAAGTGTCAAATTGACACTTCGGTGGCTAGACCCAAAATTATCCTTATTCGCAGGTTTTCGTGGCGAAATCCTCATAATTTACTTAAAATTAAGATAATTTGCTTAAAAATGTAAGGTTTTGTATGCCAAAACCGAAGTGTCATTTTGCTACTTCGGTTTCTTGCCACGTAAACCGCTAAAACAGCTTTTTGGGGTTAAATTTATTTCTTATTATTTCAATTTGTCCTAAAGAACCGAAGTGTCATTTTGCTACTTCGGTTCTTCGTCACGGAAACAGCGTTTTTTGCTTGAATATTTCTTAGTATGTCATTTTGACCAGAACCGAAGTGTCAATTTGCTACTTCGGTTCTTCGTCACGGAGACGGCATTTTTTGGCTTTTTTAGTGGTTTTTGCTGTTTTAAAAACAAAAAGCTTTAAAAACAAAAGCTTTTGTTTTTAAAGCTTTTGCTTTTAAAGCTTTTAAAAGCTTTTAAACATGACCTGCACACGCGTCATGGCCTGTGAATATTGCAAGTGATATTTCTAGCAATCAGGTGAGATATTGCTTGCGATATTCGCGTGACCCCACGCTAGTTGTAATATTGCTCGCGCGCGCGTTTTCGCATGAACTAGCGTTGCTTGTCATAGCTCATGCAAGCATGCGGTTGGGGATATAGAAATTGCACACGCTAGCGTATTGCGCCACCGAATACGCGCAGCTCCCGCTCATGGATAAATATATTAGAGTTTATTACATGATTTTTGCTCACATGACTGTTATGTACGCGTGTACGCGCGCTATTCGAGTAAGATCTTGGGCTTAAGCATGGCGCAACGACCGCGCGCGGTCCCACAGAACCCGAGTTCGGGATAAGTAGGACGCGGATACACGCGGATTCGCGCGGAGTTTTTAAAAATTCGCGTCCTATTCGCTATTTGTGGCCTTAACTGAGGTTACAGAAAGTATACTTTTTGTGTACAAATTGTGTACTTAGGTGTACGTGTACTTGTTGTACACTTTTTGTGTACAGATGTTTACTTGAGGTACAACAGGGTATACTAAGGGTAAACCTTTAGGTGAGGTAACTTTTAATTGCGGCTTCAACGATGAACCAGGGAACACCCTGGGGCATGGTGTGCATGGTGATAGTTAGCTCTTGCCCTGTTCGCTCATAGCTCCCATCAAAGCCACGCACGGAGAACTGGCCGCGAGTTTCATCACCGCTATATTTAACTTGATGTTTTTGGGCTAACTTGGCGGCATCTGCCAACACTTTTTCGGCAGGTTCTCGTAATGTTACTTGAACTGTTTTATTAGGCATAAGGCTCTCCTTGCTATTATTCTCTACATTGTAAATGATTTGTGGCAAAACTGAGGAAGTTTGGTAAAATAAGTAGACCCATTGTTTAGCCCTTATAGGGTTTCAAATCCTATAAGGGCTAGGCTCAACTTAAGGTACTTATGAAACAGTTCCAGCGCGATATATCTACTATAGTTGCTCAAATTGGACGTTATCAAATTGAACGGGAATTAGGCCGAGGGGGCATGGCAATTGTCTATTTGGCGCATGACCCTAACATGAACCGCCATGTGGCCGTTAAAGTCTTGCCGCGTCAATTTACGGCGGATACAGAGTTTTTGCTGCGCTTTCAGCGTGAAGTGCAGGTGATTGCCGCGCTCGAACATCCATGTATTGTCCCTATCTATGATTCAGGGGAACAGGAAGGGCAACCCTTTATTGTAATGCGTTATTTATCAGGTGGCTCATTGTCGGAGAAACTCCGCGCCCAGCCCATGCCTTTGGCTGAGTTGACCCGTGTTATTGACCAAATCGCGGCGGCTTTAGATGAAGTGCATGCTCAGGGAATTATTCACCGTGATATTAAACCTAGTAATATTTTGTTTGATAGACGGGGCAATGCGTTTCTTTCGGATTTTGGCATTGCCAAGGTGTCTGAAGGGTCAGCCAGTTTGACGGGCATGGCGGTCATTGGTACGCCTGAATTTATGAGTCCTGAGCAAGCTATGGGCGACCAACTGATGGATGGGCGGAGTGATGTTTACTCATTAGGTGTGGTGCTATTTTATGGCTTGACCCATGAATTGCCCTTTCATTCGAACACGCCCATGGGGACGGCCTTAGCCCATATTACGCAACCTATCCCTAGTTTGATTGAGAGCCATTTTAATTTACCGAAAGGTTGCCAGGCCATTATCCAAAAAGCCTTAGCCAAAGACCCCACGCAACGGTTCAATAGTGCGGGTGAATTAGCCGTAGCATTAGCCACTATTATACCTCATAAATTACCTGTGGCTATTTCGTCGCCATTGCCATCCGTTGATAAAACGGTGTTGATGTTAAAGCGCGGGGCGAATGTGGCTCTGGAAACGATTGCCCCTAATTTAGACCAGGTGGCGATTGGTTTAGGCTGGGAAACGCAATCTGGCGTAATATTTGATTTGGATACCAGTGCCTTCATGGTGCAGGCTCAAGGTAAAGTTCCTTCGGATAACCACTTTATTTTTTATAACAATCTCGTCTCGCCTGACGGTACGGTGCGCCATTTGGGGGATAATCGGCAGGGTGGTGAGGTGGGCGATTGTGAAACTATCCAAATTGACCTCAATCGCGTGGCCGCCGACATCCAAAAGATTATTTTTACGGTGACCATTTATCAAGCCCAAGAACGACAGCAAAATTTTGGGCAAGTGAAATGGGCTTATATTCGTCTTATCAACCTGGCTAATCAGCAAGAGTTGACTCGTTATAATTTGACAGAAAATTTCGGAACGGAAACAGCCATGGTTTTTGGTGAATTATACCGTTATAAAGGAAAATGGAAATTTCGCGCCGTCGGCCAGGGCTTTGAGGGTGGTTTGCGCGCCCTCACCGACATGTTTGGCGTGCAAACAGATTAGGAGTTAGGAGTTAAAAACTCCCAATTCCTAACTCCTATACTCAGTATATCAAGATTTAGCCCCCTCACCCCTACCCTCTCCCAAAGGGCGAGGGAGTATTTTATCTCCCCTCTCACACTGGGAGAGGGGCGGGGGTGAGGGTGATTTAGTAGTTGCACCCAAATCTTGAGATACTGATACTCCATTTCGTTTGAGACTTACACTTTCATTGTAACAATCTGGAGTCCGCAAATGATTGCGGACTCCTATGCCAAAAGTGTAACTTTCATTTGATACGCAGTATAATTCCCACATCGGAGGAAATCATTACCGTTGAATTTTGGGTAGGTGAAGAATTTAATACATCGCATGAACGACGGGCAGTGCAGCAGTTCTTTACGGATATGACAAGGCGTTTTGCTCAGTCTGACGAGTTCTATTTTATATTAGCTAACTATTACATCAATGGTCGTCAGCTTGATTTGACCGTTTTGAAACAGGATGCCATTATTGTAATAGAACTTAAAGAGTGTGCTGACCCCATTCGCGCGACTGAGAATGGCCCGTGGCTAACGATTCCCGCGGGACAGACGATAGGTACAGGCAAAGAAAATCCATTTGGGCAGGCGAAAGCCTATCGTTTTAGTTGGGTGGATTTACTTAAACAAAAACATGGGCAATTTTTATCCCCAGCTAAAGCGCAGAGTCTGGATTTCTTTCAGGTGAGTGCGTTTGTCGCTTTCAGCCCAACTCTTCATTCGCAATCTCAAAATGAAATTCCCCGATTACCATGGTTTCGGTTGGTTGGTTTAGATAACTTAAGTGAAGAGGTGGCTTATCAAACCAGTCGCGGCCTCAATTTCACGAGAACAGAATTGCAGACCTTAGTCGCTAAAGTTTTAAACCTAACGCATCGCGAAACAATCGAAAAAACCGCGCCAATATTGCCACCAGAGCCGAAGGTAGAGCAAAAGAAACCTGTCACTCAAGTGGAGGAGTTGGCACGTCCTCATGTTAATTCCCCATTATCTCCCGATAAAGCGGTGCAATCTGAGGATAATGTAGACAAAAAGAAATTCAAGATTTATTCATTATCGCCAGATAAAGCCGTACAATCTGGGGATAATGGGGACAAAAAGAAATTCAAGATTTCCCCATTATCTCCCGATAAACCCGTGTTAATGTTACAACGTGGGGCGAATGTGGCTCTGGAAACGATTGCCCCTAATTTAGACCAGGTGGTGATTGGTTTAGGTTGGGAAACTGAGTCAGGCGTAAATTTTGATTTGGATACCAGTGCGTTCATGGTGCAAGCTCAGGGTAAAGTTCCCACTGATGATTACTTTATTTTTTATAACAATCTCGCCTCGCCTGACGGTACGGTGCGCCATTTGGGGGATAATTGGCAGGACGGCGATTGTGAAACCGTCCAAGTTGACCTCAATCACGTGGTGGCTGACATCCAAAAGATTATTTTTACGGTCACGATTGATGAGGCCACAGCACGACAGCAAAATTTTGGGCAAGTGAAACGGGCTTACATTCGCCTGATTAATTCGGCGAATCAGCAAGAACTGGCGCGTTATAATTTGACAGAAACCTTTGGGGCGGAGACGGCCATGATTTTTGGCGAACTGTATCGTTATAAAGAGAAATGGAAATTTCGGGCGGTGGGGCAGGGCTTTGAGGGTGGCTTGCACGCCCTCACCGACATGTTTGGGGTGGAAGTCAATTAGGAATTAGGAATTAGGTTTTTGCTTTTAATTCCTAATTCCTAATTCCTAATTTTGAGGGGTTTTTATGTCAGTTCAATTACAACGTGGGGGCAATATTTCTTTATTGAAAGCGGCCCCCGACTTAAAACAAGCGGCGATTGGATTGGGTTGGGATGCCATCAGCACGACGGGCGCGGCGATTGATTTAGATAGCAGTGCCTTCATGCTGGCGGATAATGGTAAAATTCCGTCAGATGATTACTTCATTTTCTTTAATCAATTGGTCTCGCCTGAAGGCGCGGTGCAACATCAAGGTGACAATACCAGTGGGGTGGGCGAGGGGGACGATGAGGCCATTCTGGTTCATTTGGCGCAGATTCCCGCCCATATCCAGAAAATTGTGTTCACGGTAACGATTTATGAAGCCGAGACACGCCAGCAAAATTTTGGCATGGTGAGCAATGCTTACATTCGAGTCATTAACCAAGCGAACCAAGCGGAATTGGCGCGCTATAATCTGACCGAGACCTTTACGAGCGAAACGGCCATGATATTTGGCGAATTGTATCGTTATAAAGAGGAATGGAAATTTCGCGCGGTGGGGCAGGGCTTTGCGGGTGGATTGCCCGCCATGGCGAATACCTTTGGGGTGAGTTCTGATGACGCGCCACCAGAACCAATCAATATGGCGGTGACGGAAACCCCAACTCAACTGGTTGCAGTTGAACCACCGACGTTAATTGTCACTCCGCCGCCCATGCCACCCTCGGCGCAGAAACGGATAATGTTGGAGAAGAAATTGGCGCAAGCCCCGCAGATTTTATCGTTGGTTAAGAAGGCGCAGATTTCACTAGATAAAGCCAAATTGACTGACCACCGCGCCAAGGTGGCGTTATGTTTGGATATTTCCCTTTCAATGCACTCTTTTTATCATTTGGGTAAAATTCAACGGTTGGCCGAGCGCGTGTTGGCGTTAGGGTGTCGTTTTGATGATGATGGGGCGATTGATATTTTCCTTTTTGGCCAGGCTGCTCATAACGCGGGCGAGATGAGTTTGGATAATTTTGGGGATTTTATCAAGCAAGTGCAACAGAAATATCCTCTGGAAGGGGCGACTTATTATGGCAAAGCCATGCATCTTATCCGCCAATTTTACTTCCCCGTAGCGGAGAAGCAACTTGCGCCTGAAAAAGCTAAAAGTTGGTTTAGCCGTATGTTTGCGGGAGATGATAGTAGCTCTGATTTGCCACGCACCCACCCCATTCAGGCGGCCATGCCCGTTTATGTCATGTTTGTGACGGATGGCGCGCCGAGTGATGCTGAAAAGGCCAAAGAACATTTACGTTATGCTTCCCATGAGCCGATTTTTTGGCAGTTCATGGCGATTGGTCAGGCGGACTTTAGCTTTTTAGAAAATTTAGATAGCTTAAGTGACCGCTATGTGGATAACGCGGATTTTTTCAGTGTGAATGATCCCGCGACTATGCCTGATGAAAAATTGTATGATTTATTAATGCAAGAGTACCCCAAATGGGTGACTTTAGCCAAACAAAAAAAATTACTGGAATAAATATAAACAGCAAGAATCCACGAAGCACGCGAAGAAATTATAAGAAAAACAAAACTTAGCTTTTCTTCACGTGCTTCGCGGATTCTAAATGGAGATTATCACATGAGTTACCAATTACAAAAAGGACAAAATATTTCATTAACCCGCTTGGCCGCGACCTTAGACCAGGTGGCGGTGGGTTTGGGGTGGGATGCTCATGGCGGCGCGGCTGAGTTTAACTTGGATAGCAGTGCCTTCATGGTGGATGAGCAGGGCAAAGTGTTGTCGGATGCTCACTTTATTTTCTTTAATCAACTGGTCTCGCCTGATGGGGCCGTGAAGCACCTGGGCAATAATACGACAGGTGCAGGTGAAGGTGATGACGAAGTTATTACGGTGAATTTGTCTCGGGTGGAGCCGCGCGTGGATAAAATTGTCTTTACCGCCACCATTTATGAGTCCGAGGCGCGCCACCAAAGTTTTGGTCAGGTTAATAATGCGTTCATTCGCATGGTGGATATAAATACGCGTCAGGAAGTATTACGTTATGACCTGACTGACCGTTTTACTACCGAAACGGCCATGGTCTTTGGCGAATTATATCGTTATAAAGGGGAGTGGAAATTTCGGGCCATTGGGCAAGGGTTTACGGGTGGTTTGCAGGCCATGGCCGATAAATATGGTGTTGATAGCGGCGATAGTGGCGGGGGCAATCAACCAACTTTAGTTGCCTCCTGGCGGGGGCAATCAACCAACTTTAGTTGCCTCCGCCACGCCTGTAGCCAACCAATCGGTGTTATCCTCGCAAGCGGCGCGCATGCCAGGCAAAACCTCACAGTTAATGACGGGCATTAGCGGCGTAACTTACGAGTTGCTTTATCCAGGGGCTTACACGTTACTTAAGGTTTATTTCCGCCCCAATGAGGAAATTAAGGCTGAATCGGATGCCATGGTTGCCATGTCGAGTACGATTGATTTGGAAAGTAAGATGGAAGGTGGCATTTTAGGCGGTTTGAGTCGTAAATTTTTAACGGGCGAGTCCTTTTTCTTACAAAAATTAGTGGCGCGGCGCGGGGAAGGCTGGGCTTTATTTGGGCAAACGGGGCTGGGTGATATTCAAGCGGTTGATTTAGATGGCTCGGCTAATTACATTGTGCAAAAAGATGGCTTTTTGGCTGGCACGGAAGGTGTGCAAATCTCGACCAAATTGCAAAACCTAGTGCAAGGGCTGGCTTCTGGTGAGGGCTTTTTTGTGCTAAAAATTACTGGGCGCGGCACTTTATTTCTGAGTTCATATGGCGCGATTCACACCATCAACATTCCCGCGGGGCAGGATTATATTGTGGACAATCATCATTTGGTGGCGTGGGCTGACACGACCCAATATAGTATTGAGCGCGCCTCCAATGGCTGGATTTCCACTTTTACCTCTGGCGAAATGTTAGTTTGCCGTTTCCGAGGCCCAGGTAAAGTGTTAATTCAAACCCGTAACCCCGCTAGTTTTGGCGAATGGCTCAAAAAATTCCTGCCCCCTCCTAGCGGCGAGCAGAATCAACAGCAAAGTAATGTCAGTTCCGTAATGGATATGGCAAGTAAGTTTATGTAATAAAAATGATGGCCTATAGGAGTGCAACAGCTGTAGCTGTTGCCAAATAATTCCACCTGTAAATAATGCGGTGATGGTTTGGTCAGACAAGAATGTCTGACCTACCTAACTAACCCAATGGTAGTGGATTGTTCATTTAATTTCTAGTACACTTGGGCGTAAATAAGTTTCAAGCCATTATAAGGTTTTGAACCTTATAATGGCTTGAAACTTATTTACGCCTAGCTGTACTATACTCAGTTTATACCCTCACCCCTGCCCTCTCCCAAAGGGAGAGGGTGTATCTTGTCTCCCCTCGCCCTGTGGGAGAGGGGCGGGGGTGAGGGGGATT